>Ga0181535_10001815_pt1 | contig 27062 bp, 18 predicted proteins | sample PEATcosm2014_Bin_44_FD_119774 | JGI IMG/M metagenome (GOLD analysis project Ga0181535, IMG submission 119774) | Peatland microbial communities from MTU Mesocosm Facility, Houghton, MI, USA - PEATcosm2014_Bin17_30_metaG | ecosystem: Environmental > Terrestrial > Soil > Wetlands > Peat | place...
ATCGCCTACGTCACGCCGGCCGACGCGGTGGAAACCGTCACCGTCACCACGGACGATTTCAACGCCGAGCAAGGCCAGGCTGGCGGCGCTTCCGTCCGTGTAACCACCAAGAGCGGCGGCCACGATTTCCATGGCGGCGGGTGGTGGTACTACCAGGACGCGGCGCTGAATGCGCGCTCTTACCTCAACACCGCGACGGTGCAGCCGACGATCCCCAAAAACATTAATCAGGAATATGGCGGCAATATTGGCGGGCCGGTCTATATTCCCGGAATCCTGACCGGCAAGAAGAAGCTGTTCTTCTTTACCAACTTCGACCGTATTACCCAGCGGACGTTGGCGTCCGTTCCCGAAACCGTTCCCGACACGTTGATGAACGGTGGTGATTTCTACGAAGCGGCAGCCTCGGAATCAGCTCTTCCCGCTAACACGGCTAACCCTCATCAATTTGATCTCTACGATCCGCAACCGCAAGTCGCGGGATGGCAGGGCATGGTGAACCCGACGCTTTGTCCAAATCCAAATATCCCCCTGGTGAACGGGTATGTGGCATGGCAGTGCCGCCCAACCTTCACCGCCGAGTACGGAGAAACAGGTACCGGAATCAATACCATTCCAGCCTCGAGAATCTCGCTCGCGGGCGGCATCATGATGCAGGATCTGGCCGCGATCTCGAAGACCATCGCTACGCCGACTGCGTCGCTGGCGTCGAGCGTGATGCTCAACGATTATCAGGCAACGTCGACCGTCGCTTACAGCCGCAACGCGTCGGACTCGAAGATTACCTACATTCCGAGCGAGAACACTCAAGTCTACGGCAAATACGGCATCACACCGTACACCGACGTCGATCCGCAGGTCCTGGGTAACACGCCTTGCACGGGCAGCAACGCTTGTGCCGGCGGTCCAGCGGCTGACGGCGGACAAGTGGGCGATATCGGCGGCCGCGGCCAGAATGCGGGTCTCGGCATTAGCCATGTGATCACCCCAAACCTGGTGATCGACGCCGATGGCGGCTGGACTCGCTTGTTGACGTTCGCGCAATCGACGCTCGACCTCGCGGTGGGCGACTACGGGCTCAACGTGCTCAAGATTCCGGGAACCAACGGCATCGGCTCGAATTATGATGGCATTCCGGGGTTCTATCTCAGTACGTTCACCGGCTTGGGCAACGCCCAGGGCGCCAATCCGTTTGAGTTCCGCGACAACCAGTTTACGGGTGATATCAACATAAGCTGGGTCAAGTCAAAGCACGCCTTCAAGTTCGGGTACACCTACTACCATTTCGATTTGAATCACTTCCAACCCACCAGCGGCGGCCAGCCCAACACGCCGCGTGGCGGATTCACGTTCCAGGGTGGCATGACCTGCGCGCCTTATGTTCCAACGAGCGGCGTCGCAACATGCAGCATCACCGGATACCAGTCGCTTGCCGATTTCCAATTAGGCCTGCCCAACAACGGCGGCAGCCAGGCAATCGGCGATCCTTCGCAGGTTTATAACCCCAATGCCCTGCGCTGGACCGAGCATGGCACCTACGCGCAGGACACATGGACCGTTACTCCCAAGCTGACGCTTACTTATGGCATCCGCTATGAGGTTTACCCGGCCCCGTACCGCGATCACACCGGCGCATCGGTTCTGCTTCCGCAGTTGCCGCAATCGGCAAACGTTGAAGTGGGCGGCATCAACGGTAACCCACGGAGTGCAGGCATCGGCGCTGGATGGGGGCAGATTGTTCCCCGTTTGGGAGTCGCCTACCGCCTGAACGATAAGACGGTCATCCGCACCGGCTTCGGTTTGACGACCGATCCGGATTCGATGCGGTATCTGCGTGACTCATTTCCTGAGGACCTGGCGCCATCCTACGGAGGCACCGGGAACTTCACCATCGCGGTCGACCCGGCAAACAGCAACGCGCCGATGAACCTAACCTATGGAATCCCGAACTCGGCCAAACTCCCGCCCAACTACAAAACGGGGTTTGCGTCGCTGCCCATCGCAGGGTCAACCAATACGGTTCCACAGAACTTCCGGCGAGGCTACATCGAGAGCTGGAACCTGGTTGTGCAGCGGACGCTTGGGGCAGGATTTGTGGGCACCGTCGGCTACGTGGGCGATCACTTCGTCCGCCAGCAGGTTGGCACGGGCTATCTCAACGCAGCCAACTTCCCGAGCTCAACCTCACCTTGCATGGCCAACGGTCAGTACAATCCTTCGACGGGATTAACCGGCGGCTGCAGCTTCCAGGCCAACACCATCATCAATGAGCAATGGTGCGCCGGCGCTAGCTCTGGGACCTGTTACAACACAGGCGGCATCACCATGAACATGCCGCTCTTCAGCTCAAATTACAACGGGCTGCAGACGCAGTTGACGCGCAATGCGGGCAAAAATGCCTCCGTGGGAGTGGTCTACACCTACTCGCATGCCATCGACTACGAGGACAACGGCGCCGGATCGGGATCAGGCGGATTGACGTTCAACTATCCCGCCATGTACCGCTTCAACCGCGGCTCGGCTGGATTCGATGAACATCACAACCTGCAGGTGTGGGGCGTCTACAGCCTGCCCTTCGGGCCCGGCCAGATGTGGCTGAATCACGGTGTGGCTGGCGACATCATCGGCGGATGGCAATTAAGCGGGCAGTTCAGCCACTTCAGCGGTTTCCCGTTCTCGGTCAACGCGAACAGTAACACGATTGGAGGCTTTGCTCCCGGCTTTGGCGCCACGTACGCCCTACTCAATGGTTCCTATAAGCAGATCGGCGGCCACGCCCAAAAAGCTGGTTTGCCGGTCAGCGGCGGCAAGCCGTGGTTTGACCCAACCATCTTCTCGAGCCCGAGTGAATCCGCGGCAGCACCGGTGATACCGAATACCGGCCGCAACGAGTTCCGCGGACCGGGAAATAGCCAAACCAACGCCAGCCTGGTCAAGAATTTCCATATTTACCGCGAATCCGAATTCCAATTCCGGTTCGAGGCCTTCAATGTGTTTAACCATCCGTGGCTGAATGCCCCCAATACAACGGTAGGTCCTGCCAACTTTGGCTACATCACCAACTTCAACGCCTTCAATGTCGCGGCCTTCGGCACAAACGCGGGCTCACGCCAGATGCAGTTCAGCGGACGTATCAACTTCTAACCGCATTTTGGGATCGATCGGCGCGGCAGCTCTCTCATGGGCTGCCGCGTTGTTTTCCGGGCACTGATGACTGCGTTCCCCGCGAGGCTCGAGTAACCCTCGCCCGCTGCCGGAGCTCAATGCGGAGGCTGGATTATGATGGATGGCAGCCATCTCCGCTGGAAACGCTGAGAGGATTCGTCAATCCGCGTGTTCCCCATGCAGGAAGGCCCCTGGAAATGAATGTGACCGAGAAGCCAGCTCGAACGCGCCGTGGTGTGGCATCGAGCGAAACCGCGCGCGAGATCAACCGCGACATCGTCCTGCACGCGATTCACCTTCACCAGCCGGTAAGCCGGGCTGACCTGGCGCGGTTGACCGGCCTGCAGCCTAGTACGGTTTCGGTCATCATCGCCCAGCTCATCGACGAGGGATGGGTCGTGCCCGGCAGCCTTGGGCGATTGCCGCGAGGCCGGAGGCCCACTTATGTGACGCTGAACGACCGGCACGTTACGTTGGCCATCGATCTGCGCCCTGGAAAAGCGAATTTGGCGGTGGTTGACATCAACGGGAAGATCCTGGGCCGGGAGGCGGTCGCCTTCGAGATCAAAGCGAGTTCGACGCCTGAAGAGGCGCGAATTGTGATTGCCCACATCGCCAGGGCCGCGCGATCTTTGCGCGCAACGTACGGGGATCGAATGTTTCAGGGCCTCGGCGTCAGCGTTTCAGGGCGGGTCGACCAGCGGACGCACCGCCTGCTGTTCTCGCCGAACGCTCCGTGGGGGCAGATCGATCTCTACGCCGAGCTTCAGAGAGTTCTGGACACTCCGATTGAAATGGAAAACGCCGCCAACGCTTGCATTGTCGCGGAGCGATGGTTCGGCAACTTCAGCGATGTGTCGAACATGATTGCGGTTTCGGTGTCAGAGGGCATTGGCGTGGGCATGCTTTTGGATGGGCGGCTGGTGCGGGGCAGGGAGGACATGGCGGGCGAGTTTGGCCACATGCCACTCGAAGAAACTGGCCCGATCTGCGGCTGCGGCAGCGTGGGGTGTTGGGAAACCTTCGCATCAAACCGTGCCGGGCTGCGGTATTATCGCGAGCTGGCGCCGGAAAGCCCAGTCAATTCGTTTCAGGAATTGCTCGAGCTAGCTTTGCAGGGCGATATACGCGCTTTGCGCTCCATCGACAAAATGATGACCTATTTGGCGCGAGGGCTGGCGATGCTGGCGGCTGGCCTGGCGCCCGAAATCATTATCATCGTTGGCGATTGCACTGCGCTGTGGCCGCGCATCTGCCCCTTGCTCGAGAGCCAGTTGATCGCAAAGTCGTTTACGCCGCACACTCCGCGCGTGGTAGCGGCCTTGGACGGCGATGCAGCACGATTGCGCGGAGCTGCGGCGTTGGTCCTTCACAAAATGCTTTTTCACCAAATGGACTTTGCATCGCGCCACGAAAGCGAGCAGTCCGGATCCAAACCCGTCCCGGCAGTCGCATAACAGCCCCAATAACCAAAATCGCGACGGGCGAGTGCCCAGCGGGAGACTGACAATCCATGAGAGTTGGATTTATCGGCGCGGGTGGCATCGCGGGCAAGCACGCACAAGCATACAAGAACATCGGCTACCAGATTGCGGCGGTGACCGATCGGACCGAGGAGCGCGGGCGCAGGTTTGCCGATGCCTGGGGCGCCGAGTTTGTGACTTCACCGGAGGCGCTTGCTCGCCGTTCAGACGTGGATTGCCTGGATGTGTGTACGTTTCCGGGTTACCGACTTGCGGCCGTGGAACTGGGCGCGAAGACTGGCAAGCATGTGCTGGTGGAAAAGCCGATGGCCGTGGACTTGGAGACGGCGGCAAAGATGATTGATGCGGCGCGTGGGGCCGGGATTCAACTGGGCGTGGTGAGCCAGCACCGATTCGACGACTCGACGCTGTTTTTGAAGCGCGCACTCGCGGCGGGGCGGTTGGGTAGCATCCTGCAGGCAGATGCGTATGTGAAGTGGCATCGCACGGACGAGTATTATGCGCGCCCGGTGAAGGGAAGCTGGAGTGGCGAGGGAGGCGGCGCGCTGATCAGCCAGGCTATTCACCAGGTCGACGTGCTGCTGTCTCTGTTCGGCGCGGTGGATGAGGTTTTTGGATACTGGCAGCTGGGAGCTACGCACAAGATCGAGTCCGAGGACCTGGTTTCCGCGGTGTTGCATTATTCGTCGGGCGCAACGGGCGTGATCCAGGCGGCGACAGCATTGTGGCCCGGCTATCCAGAGCGGATAGAGATCCACGGAACGAAGGGAAGCGCAATTGTGACCGGAGACCAATTGACAACCTGGGATGTGCGGGAGGATCAAGGAGAGCCGGCGCCGATTTCGCGCGACGCTAAATCGGGCGCGTCAGATCCGATGGCAATTTCGCTCACGCCGTTTGAGCGGCAACTAGCCGACTTTGGCGAGGCATGCCAGAAGAGCCGGCCGCCCGCGTCATCCGGTGTAGATGGTTATCGTGCACTTCAATTGGTGCGGAGCATTTACACTTCTTGCGCCGAAGGTCGAAAAGTACAGATCGCACCACCCGTGTTCTAGCGGACATGTTTTCGGCAGCAGGCGATCTTGAGCCGCCCAGACGAAAAACCTATTGATTTACGCCGCTGGCGAGGAATCCGCCGTCGACGGCGAGTACTTCGCCGGTCACGAACGATGCCGCCTCAGATGCGAGGAAGATGGCCGCGCCAGCCAGCTCATGCGCCTGCCCGAAGCGATGCATCGGTGTGCGCATGAGAAGTTCCTTTCCGCGAGCTGTTCCCTGAACCAATGAGCGATTCAGTTCCGTTGCAAAGACACCCGGTGCAATCGCGTTCACGTTGACGCCATTGGGCGCCAACTCAATGGCGAGAGTCTTCGTCAATGAAACTACGCCGGCCTTGCTGGCCGAGTAGGGCGCAACGCCGCGAAAAGCGACAAAAGAGCCAAGGGATGCGACGTTGATGATGCGCCCATAACCAGCCTTCGCCATGCTCGCCGCAAAGATCTGGCAGACGCGAAGAGTGCCGGTGAGATTGGTTTCGATGATGCGTGACCAGTCCGCTTCCGGAGCCTGCAAGACGGGAGACTTGCTGGTGATGCCCGCGGCATTGACCAGGATGTCCACTTTGCCGAAGGCCGCCAGGACAGCATCGTGCAGGGCTTCGATCGAGGGACGATCGAGAACGTCGCTGACCACGCGGAGAGAGCGGCGGCCCATCGCTTCAATCTCGGCGGCGGCCTTTTCTACCTCGCGCAGGCGGCGGGAACTCGAAACAACATCGGCTCCTGCGGCAGCAAGGCCCAGGGCCATCGCGTGACCCAGACCTGTGGTTCCACCAGCCACCACGGCGACTCTGCCCGACAGATCGAATAAAGATTTGCGCATCGATAAAAGTCTCGAACAACTCCGGCCAGGTAACAGAAGCATGGCATTCACGATCGAATTTTGACGCTCGCGATCCTGTTAACAAGATTACGCTGCCACCGCGGAATTCCTTCGCGGATGAGCGCGGGCCAGCCGGTATCCTGTTCAAGAGATGGGTTGGAGCAAGCTGATCAACGGCTTCAGGTGGCTCTTCGATGGACGCCGTGGTCCGCGGGGTCAGATGGTTCCGCGGTGGCTCTTTCTGCGCGCGCTGGCGCTCATCTACTTTTCAGCGTTCTATTCACTGCTGTTTCAGATCAAGGGCTTGATTGGTCCTGAGGGAATTCTGCCCGCTCAGGACTATCTTGCCGATATCGCGCAGCAGTTGGGGCTGGAGCGGTACTGGTACGCGCCGTCACTCTATTGGATCTCATCTAGCTCCACAATGATGATGGCGGTGACGTGGATCGGATTGATCGCGTCCGTGATAGCGTCGTTGAATGTTTGGCCGCGCCTGAGTTTTTTCGTTTGCTTCGTTTGCTTTCTTTCGTTCGTTGGGGCGAGCGGGACGTTCTCAAGCTATCAGTCGGATGGCATGTTGCTGGAGGCGGGTTTTCTGGCGCTGTTTTTTGCGCCGCCCGGGCTTTGGCCCGGTTGGGGCGCGGATAGTCCTCCGTCGCGGATGAGCTGGTTTCTGCTCCAGTGGGAGTGGTTCCGAATTTACTTCGAATCCGGCATGGTGAAGCTTGCGAGCGGCGATGTGGAATGGCGCAACTTCACGGCGATGGACGAGTACTATCAGAACGGCCCGCTGCCGACGTGGATCGGTTGGTATGTCGAGCACCTGCCGCACTGGTTCCACGCGGCGACGGTAGGCGGAACGCTGGCACTTGAGTTGGGCATCGTGTTCATGATGTTTTTTCCTCGCAGGGTGCGGCTGATTCTTTTCTTCATCGTTACGCCTTGGGAGGTCGGCGTTATTCTCACCGCAAACTATGCGTTTCTGAATTACCTGGTTCTCTCGCTCGGCTTCCTTTTGCTCGATGACAAGTTTCTGTTGCGATTTGTGCCGGCGCGCTTCCGACCGCGCGAAGCGGGACGGATTGCGGACCCTGCAAAGGAATCGCAGGAGCAGCCGCTGTCGATCTTGGGCATGGGCGATGCCAGCGTGGTGACGGCCGACATCGGGGCTAGCGACCAGACTCCGAAGCGTCGACCATTTCTCGATCGACTTGGGTTTTCGTTGCGGGTTGCGCGGTTGGCCGTCACGACTCTCATGCTGACTTGGATTGCCTATGACACGACGGCGGAGATGATTGCGATTCCATTCCGCGAGAGTCCGTTGCCGATCAAGCCGCTCATCGCACTTGAACCGTTTCGGATCGCGAACCAATATGGGCTCTTCGCGGTGATGACGCGTGGCCGATACGAGATCGAATTCCAGGGATCGAACGACGGCACAACTTGGATCGCGTATACCTTCCGAAACAAGCCGCAGGCGTTGAACGAAGCGCCCGGCATTTATGCTCCCTATCAGCCGCGTTTCGACTGGAACCTGTGGTTCGCATCACTCGGCGGCTGGCGCGACAACGAGATTGTTCCGCTAACAGAGGAGCGGCTGCTGGTCGGCGACGCCGATGTGTTGGCGCTTTTCCGAAGCAACCCATTCGCGCAGAGCCCTCCGCGGTACGTGCGCGCGGTCTTTTGGCAATACTGGTTTACGACGGAGGAAGAAAAGCGGCACACCGGCGATTGGTGGCGTCGCGAATATCTCGGCCTTTATGCTCCAGAGTTGACAATGGCCGCCAATGGCCAGTTTGCTGTGGTGGAGTGGCCCGAGGACTTGCCGCCGCACGACTGAGAATCAAGCACTGAGAGGGAGAGGCAGCAATGAGTCGCGCATGCGTGATCGGATCGGGCCCCAATGGGCTTGCCGCGGCCATTGTGCTGGCGCGGGCGGGAATGCACGTCGATGTCTTCGAGGCGGAATCCGTGCCCGGCGGCGGCGTGCGCACGTTCCCGCTCACTTTGCCTGGGTTTCTGCACGATTTCGGCTCGGCCGTGCATCCGTTTGCCGCAGGGTCTCCGTTCTTTAGCTCACTGCCGCTCGCCGATCATGGGCTCGAGTGGATTCACGGTGAGGCGCCGTTGGCGCATCCACTCGACGATGGCTCGACGGTGGTGCTCGAACGCGACCTGAAGCACGCGGAGCGCGCACTTGGTGCGGATGGGAAGCTCTGGCGGGGATTGATGCAGCCCGCGGCCGACGACTGGATGGAATTTGCGGAAGACACACTGGGCCCAGCGCTCCGCATCCCGCGTCATCCGCTCTGTATGGCGCGGTTTGGGCTCTCGGCGATCCAATCCGCACAAGGATTTGCGAAAAGCCACTTTGTCAGTCCCCGTACTCGAGCCGTTTTCGCGGGGCTGGCGGGTCACTCGTTTCTAAGTTTCGACCAACCTCTTAGCGCAACCATCGGATGGATGTTCGGGATCACGATTCACGCGGTCGGTTGGCCGATTCCGCGCGGCGGGGCACAGGCCATAACGCAAGCGCTGATCGGCTATCTGGAATCGCTGGGCGGAACGGTGCACACATCCTGCCGCATCGATGCGGCCGCTTTCCGCGAGTTGGAATCGAAAAGCGATCTCGTGTTCTTCGACACCGCACCAGGGCAACTTGTTGAGATCGTGGGCGAGCGACTTTCGCCCAAATATAAAAACGAGTTGGAACGGTTCCAGCGCGCGCCAGGCGCGTTCAAAATCGATTACGCTCTTTCGCAGCCGGTTCCGTGGCGCACCCCGGATTGCGGACGAGCGATCACAGTTCATTTAGGCGGAGCGTTTGAAGAGATTGCAGAGTCCGAATTTGCGGTGGCTCACGGGCGCGATGCCGAAAGGCCTTTTGTGCTGGTTGCGCAACCCACGCTCTATGATCCATCGCGTGCGCCTGAGGGAAAGCATGTGCTGTGGGCGTATTGTCACGTGCCGAATGGTTCCACATTCGACATGACGGAGCGCATCGAGTCGCAAATCGAGCGGTTTGCTCCGGGATTCCGCGATTGCATTTTGGCGCGACACGTTTCCGCGCCAGCTGCGCTGGAAGCGATGGACGTGAATCTCGCAGGTGGCGACATCAGCGGGGGAGCGATGACACTGCGGCAGACGTTGTTCCGGCCGACTGCGAGCGGCTATGCAACGGGCGCGCCCAAGCTTTATTTGTGTTCGGCGTCAACGCCTCCGGGTGGGGGCGTTCACGGAATGTGCGGTTACCACGCGGCAGGGCTCGCGCTGCGACAACTAAAGAAATGATCGGTAGGGGATGAGGAAGAGAAGAAGGCCACCCGACTAGGCGAACGGCCTTGATAACCCATTGCAGTGTTCCCCGAGAAAATCTGCAACCAAGTAAAAGCAGTGAGCCCTATCCGCGCGCGTAGCTTTCCAAAGCAATGCGGTTGGGGATTGTCAGAGTGCATCCGTGCTGCGCCACCAAGTGGCGATTCTTAAAGATGCTCAGCGTACGTGTGACGGTCTCGCGCGAGGCGCCGATGAATTCGCCGATCTCTTCGTGCGTCATGGACACGCGGCAGTGTGCGGAACGCTCTTGCTTCTGGCCGGGCTCATCGCTCCAAACCAGCAGCAGGCGGGCCAGGCGCTCAGGCACCGAAGTTGACAGACCAACCATGCGCAACTGTTCGCAGGCGAGATTAAAGCTGCGGCTGATTTCGCGCGTGACGATGGGATAGACCTCAGGGTGACGTGCCAGGAATTGCAGGAAGACTTGGCGCGAGATGTGCGCGATCTTGGCCGGGTAAAGGGTATCGGCGGTCATTTCGTACTCCCCACCGGAGAGTGTGGCTGAAAAGCCGAGCACCTCACCGGCCTTGGCGATGTGAAAGCTCAGACGGCGGCCGTCGCTCGAATTAATGGAGAGCTTGACTTCGCCATCGAGAATTACGTAGATGCCCGATGACGGCTGTGTCTCGGTGAAGAGGACCACATTCGAGGGATAGGAAGAAGGCGCAAGCAGCGGTTCCAGATCGGCCAGCGCCTCGGCCGGCAACGCCTTAAAGAATTCGCCCTTCCGGTACGAAGGTACACCCGCGTGGTTCGTCAGATCTTGTCCCGTCTGCATCTCAGCTCTCCGTGTCAGCAGGTTGAGAGTTCTTGCGCGCGACCTCTTCGGCAAGATACTCGGTCCAGGGTGTGCCAGTGAGGATTGAGGCTTCCGATTGAGAGTAGATGACTCTCAAAACCTTGATCCCCCCAGCGTCGGCATACGTGGTTCCCCGCAAATCAAGAGCAAGTTTTTTCTGCGCAAGAGCAGTGGCTCTCTCTTCCCATAGGCGGCCAAGCTCGGTAGCCCAAGGTCCGGCAATGCGCCCTTCCAACTTGATGACGACCGCGTTCGAGTTTTCTTCAAAAGTGATTCGAAGCACTTGCTGGCTCGTCCTGCGCCACGCCTGTGATAGAGCACGGCGCTTGCCAAACTTCGGGTACGAACCGTCCACGGCCACAACCTATTGAATGGAAATGGATTAGCCGTGAGAAGACTGCGGTGTTGGCCGCGAGGAATCGCGCTATGTGACGAAGTGACGACGACGGTATTTCGTCACCGAGACTACATATAGTCGCCGCGCTCGATCCCAAGCTTCTTTATTTTGGAGTTGAGTGTGGTGCGCTTGAGGCCCAGGCGCTCTGCTGCGCCACCGGGACCGCCGATGATCCCCTTGGCCTCGCGTAGTGCGCGCAGAATATGGTCGCGCTCGGCCGCTTGCAACGTCGGATTCGTCGCGGCCTCATAGTCTTCATCTTCCTCTTTCATGGCTTCGAGCTCGGCTAGAGGCACATGAAGCTGCGGCCCGCGCGAAAGGATCACGGCGCGCTCGAGGAAGTTCTCCAACTCGCGAATGTTGCCGGGCCACTTCGAGGCAACAAGCGCAGCCATCACCTCGGCCGGGATGGTTTCGATGTTCTTGCCCATGCGTCGCGCGTGGCGCGAGACAAAGTGGCGGACGAGGATGGGAATGTCGGCCACGCGCTCGCGCAAAGGCGGGGCGGAAACAGGGAACACTTTGAGGCGGTAATAGAGGTCGCTGCGGAACTGCTTTTCCGCGACCATCTGGGCAAGGTCGCGATTGGTGGCGGCAATCAGGCGCAGGTTCACAGGGATGGACCGAGTTCCTCCGAGGCGTTCGATCTCGCGTTCCTGCAAGGCTCGAAGGAGCTTGGGCTGGAGATCGAGCGGCAGCTCACCCACTTCGTCGAGAAACAGAGTTCCCTCGTGAGCCAGCTCCACGCGGCCAATCTTGCGCGCAATGGCGCCGGTGAACGCGCCTTTCTCGTGGCCGAAGAGCTCGCTTTCAAGCAATCCCGCAGGGATTGCGGCGCAATTCAACTTAATGAACGTATGCTCGCTACGCTGGCTCAGGCGATGGATGGCGCGCGCCAGGAGTTCTTTGCCGGTTCCGGTTTCGCCCTGGATCAGGACCGTGGCGTCGGTCGGCGCGACGGTGGCAATCTGCTGCAGCACAGTGCGCAAGCCCGTGCTTTCTCCCACAATGTCATCGAACCGGTGCTCGACGTTGATCTCGTCTTCAAGATATTGCTTTTCCTGTTTGAGCCGATCGCGCATTTCCGCGATACGGCGGAATGCCATGGCATTATCGACTGCCATCGCCACCTGTCCGGCAATCTGGACCAGCATCTGCACTTCGCGCTGCCCGAAAGTGCCTTCCTGCCGGCTTACCACCGACAGCGCGCCAAGGGCATTCCCCTGGTGAATAAGCGGAACCCAGATTCCGGACTGCATTCCCATTCGTTTGAGGTAACTGAGAGTCTCCGGTCCATAGGTCGTTTTAGCAACGCTTTCGAGGAGCACCGGCTCACGTGTGCGGAACGCAACCCCCGACAGCGAGCCATCAATCGGAACGCGCAATTCGCCAGGGAAGACGTCGGTGCCCACGCCTCCCAGAAACTGCACCACCATGTCGTCTGCCGCGGCGTCATGCAGAACCAGGCCCGCGTTATCGTGGGGAATCACCTCGCGAATGGAAGCCGAAATTGCTCCGAGCAACTTCTCAGCATCCGTGTTGGCGAGGAGCGCGCCACTGAGCTGAAAAATCAAAGCCTCTTCTGCGCGTTTGCGGTCGGTCATGTCGCGGGTGACTTTGGCAAACCCAGTCACTTGGCCGTTACTGTCGCGGATGGCCGTGATGACGATGTTGGCCCAGAATCGCGATCCATCCTTGCGCACGCGCCAGCCTTCTTCATCGACGCGATCCCGGGCCGCGGCACGCTGAAGCAACTCGGCGGGACGGCCGCGCTCCTGATCCTCGTGAGTGAAGAAACGCGAGAAGTGAAGGCCGAGGACCTCATCGGCCTTGTAGCCCTTGATACGTTCAGCGCCGGGGTTCCAGGTAAGGACATGGCCGTCGGGGTCAAGCAGATAAATTGCATACTCGCCGATGCTCTCGACAATGGAGCGCAGTCGCTGATCATTGAGCCGCAATGCTTCCTGGGCGGCGCGCTGCTCGGAGGCGTCGCGGATGAAGCTGACCACGACCTGGCCGCTTTCGGTCTGCATGGGCTTGAGCATGATGTCGACGGGGAATTCCGTGCCGTCCTTGCGCAGGCCGAAAAGATTGAGGGCCGCGCCCATCTGACGGGTGCGGGGATGGACAACGTAATTCTCGCGATGGCGAGGATGGCCGCCGCGAAAGCGTGCCGGCACAAGGGTCTCGATTGGCTTGCCAATCAACTCCTGGGCGTTGTAGCCGAACAGCTCTTCGGTGCGCGGATTCGCAGCTCGCATGACGCCGTAAGCGTCTGTGACGAGAATGGCGTCAGGCGAGAATTCGAACAGGCGTTCGATTGTATTTTGGGCAAAACCTGGCACGGCGCTTTTCTCCGGAGCCATGTCCTGCCCGGGGGAATCCGAGGGGCACATGTTGTGCTTTCGACCTTAGCTGAAAGGTATTCCTTCGGGCCAGCTTTGTGCAACGGCATGTGCGCGGATGCGCATCAATATCGGCGCATCGTTTCCGGTTCAGGATGGGCGTGCCTGCTCGGCAAGATAGGTGAGCCAGTCGCTCATGCCGGCGCCGGTTTTTGCAGAGGTTTCGAAGATGCGGATTCCGGGGCGAATCTCGTTGATGTTTTTGAGGGCCAGGTCGCGATCGAAACCGCATGGAGCGGCAAGGTCAATCTTGGTGATAACGGCCGCGTCGGACGAGTTGAAAAGCCCCGGATATTTGAGCGGCTTGTCCTCGCCTTCGGTCACACTGAGCAGCGCTACGCGGATGCGTTCTCCCAGGTCATAGCTGGACGGACATACGAGGTTTCCGACGTTTTCAATGAAAAGATAATTGAGGCCTGCGAGCGAGACATCCTTCCAATCGTCGAGATGTTTCGAGACCATCTCAGCATCGAGGTGGCAGATGCCGTGGGTATTGATCTGGCGCACGGGGGCGCCGCTCGCCGCCAGGCGACGCGCGTCATTGTCGGTTTCAAGATCGCCTACAAGGGCGGCAACTCTTGCGCCGCGAGAGCGCAGGTCGCGAAGCGTTCGCTCAAGAAATGCAGTCTTTCCCGTGCCGGGGCTCGAGACGAGATTCAGGACGAGCACTCCGGCCGAAGTAAAACGCTGGCGAAGCCCGGCCGCAAGCTCATCGTTCTTCTTCAGGATTCCCCGCCGCAGCTCAACAATTCGGGTGGTCATAAGTGCTCCTCGACGGGACTCGGCGCGCCGATCTGCGCTTCTCCTGCGTCCGGTTCTTCCAGCTCAATCGACTCGATCTCCAGCTCGCGCCCCTGGCGGAAGTCGGCCGCCAACTCGCCACAACGCGGGCAGCGGAAGCTCTGCACGCCCTCGAGCTCGGAATCTGCGCCGCACGCTTGGCAATGTACGATCACCTGCAGCATGTTGATCACCAACTTCGCGCCGGCGAGCGGCGAGCCTTCCGTGGCCAGCTCCCAGCAGAACTGAAGTGAATCCTCAACGACCGACGTCAGGGCGCCCACGCGCAGGCGTACTTCTTTCACGCGCGCGCCAGGATAGGCGGAGGCCGACTCAGTGACCGTCTCCACAATGCTGGCCGCGATGGATAGCTCGTGCATCGATTCTTTCTGCACCATACTACGGTCGGCCAGAATCTGGCAGCGCGCCAAATCACAGGAGGCGTCGGGATTGGACCCCCGCTGCGTGGGTGCTCACCCCCGGCGACAGTGACGGGTGGCTGTGAGCGAATTCCACGACCGCGAGTATACTGTTGGTCGATTTCAAGGTGTGATGTATGCGACCGGTTGCCGTGAGTGAGCCTTCGCGCCGCGTGTTCGTGGCACTCGCTGTGTTGCCGTTGCTTGCTTCGGCCTCCTTCGCACAAGCCCCAAGAACAGTCACCCTCAGGGGCTATATCAGCGCCGTTCGGACTGATGGATTCGATTTGGATGGAAAATCTATCGAAATCTTGCCTGACACGCAGTTCTATTCCTTCTACGGATCGAAGAACAGTGAGTGTGAATTGCGCCAGGCTATCGCGGCGGATAAGCCCGCGATTGTGCTCGGAACTCCCGAACAGAACTTGCCCAGCGTGGCAGCCGGCAAGGTGGTGGTGTGGGACGAGGCAGGCAGCGAAGTTTCAGGCTTGGCAGTCATCGATAAAGTGCTCGCGGGAGGGACCAATCCTGTCTTTCGTGCAGGGGGACACGCTCTGCGCGTAAGCCAATGGACCGACTTGAGGTTTTCGGACGACCTGGCAGGCTTAAGTCAGGTGAATACCGACATCGTGATTGCCTACCGAGGGAACCTTTTGGGCGCCGACAAAGTTTTCCTGACTCGTGCGGAGTTCTTTCGGCCGAAAGAGAAGGCCTTCAGGCCCGCCGACGAAGCCGGTATGGCGCAGGCTACGACCTTTTCACTTGGAAGCATGGTCGATCTCGAAGGAAGGTTCTCCGACGACGCTGGAGATCAATGGAAGCACAGGCCGCAGGACGAGGGCGGCTCGTGCGGCTGGCACTTCGTTTCCCCGGATCCAGCGGTCGAGGAGCGCGTGAGGCGAATTGGCGAAAGAGTCGTCCCCAGGTATCAGCGCGAACTGCCAGATGACGATCCGGGAAAAATCCCATTTCGCTTTTACGCAGTCGATGAGAATGACCTGCAGGGCGATCTGGGTTGCGGCAATTCGGGTCTCGTGCTCATTCCAACGGCTGCCGTCGCACGGCTTCGGAATGACGATCAGCTTGCGGCGGTTCTGGCCGATCGAGTGGCTGCGAGCCTGGTTCAGGTGCCGATGGGCCAGAGAATCGAAACAGGATTGACCCGGGCGGCAGTGGCTTCTTCGGGCGTGTTTGGTGCAGGAGTCGGGATGGTTGTAACCGGCAGACTGGCCATGAATGCGGGGGTCAATAAGATCAGGGAGCAGCGTGGGCGCATGGCGCTGGGCTACCTTGCCGATGCTGGATTCAATCCCCGCCAGTCGCCCGAGGCGTGGCGTTTGCTGGCACCGGCAGATATGCCAAAGGACCCATCCAAACTGAAGTACCCGCCGCTGGCCCGGTTCGAGTTGCACCTTCTCGACATGGAACAAAAAGATGCGGCCACGAGCGAAAACCCGTAACGGCGTCCTCGTCGCAGCAGCCTGCAAAGAACGAGTCGGCGGGTCAGGCAACTCCCTATGACTTTGCCGTACCTCACGAACGGTCATCGCTCCAGCCCAAAAGGTAAAATAGCTCGAAAGGATCTTCCCCTTGCCAGGCACTTCCATGCACGGAACCGGAATTGAATCGCGCCTTGCCCTCAGCGCGCTCGCACCGAAGACCCTGCAATCTGAAATCCGCGCCATGACCACCGAATGCGCCCGCATGGGTGGCATCAACCTGGCGCAAGGCGTGTGCGATACGCCGGTGCCGGAAGTGGTGGAGGCGGCGGCGATCCAGGCCATCCGCGACGGGGAGAACATTTACACGCGGTGCGACGGCATTGCGCGGCTTCGTGAGGCCATCGCGGCCAAACAGCAGCGCGACTATGGACTGACCTACGACGCCGAGACCGAGGTGATGGTCGCTTCCGGGGCAACAGCCGGCCTCCACGCTGCGGCCATGGCGCTTCTCAATCCCGGCGACGAAGTGCTCGTCTTCGAGCCGTTCTATGGCTACCATGTGCACACGCTCGATTCGCTGCGCATCGAACCCGTGCTGGTTGCGTTGGCCGAGCCGGATTGGCAGCTTGACGTTGAAGCGATGCGGGCCGCGGTTACGTCGCGCACGCGCGCGATCCTGCTGAACACGCCCGCTAACCCGACGGGGAAGATCTTCACGCGTCCTGAACTTGAAGCTGTGGCGCAGTTGGCCATTGAGCACGATCTCTTTCTGATCACGGATGAGATTTACGAGTACTTTGTATACGATGGCGCGCAGCACATTTGCCCGGCCACTCTGCCGGGGATGCGCGAACGCACGATTGTGATTTCAGGTTTCAGCAAAACTTTTTCGATCACCGGCTGGCGTATCGGCTATGCCGCGGCCGACGCGCGATGGATGCCGACGATGGCGCACTTCCACGACCTGACTTACGTTTGCGCGCCCGCACCGCTTCAGGTTGGCGCCACGGCGGGCCTGGAGCAGTTACCGAAGAGCTTTTACAAACAACTGGCCGACGATCATCAGTCCAAACGCGGCCGGCTTTCGAGCGCGCTGAGAGACGCCGGAATGGAGCCGTCGGTGCCACCGGGGGCTTATTACATCATGGCCAACGTCGAACGATTGCCGGGCCAAACGGCTGCTGAGAAGGCTCGGCACTTGTTGCGCGCGACCGGCGTGGCGGCTGTGGCTGGATCGGCGTTCTTCCGCAAAGGGCGTGGCGAGAATCTGATGCGCTTCTGCTTTGCCAAGCAGGATGCCGAACTGGACGAAGCCTGCGAACGGTTGCGGAAGCTTTAAGTACGCCCGCGCCGACTCCAATATTGGTTACAAACCTGGCTATGATCCCGGTTGCGCGGCCAGCCATGCTTTCAAATTGGGTTCCTGAAGGCGGCGCAGCTCAACGCAGCCGTCGATGTTCTCAATGGCGTGTTTCAGCGCCACATCGGACGCGGCAACCGGGTGAGTGGCAAAGAAATTCTTGACGTTATCGCGCGCCTCGGCTGTGCAGAAGCTGCCGGTGTCACTCACCATGTAGGAGCCGAGGTCGGTGGTCAGGTCGGATTCGACCTGGCTCCAATGAGTCTTGATAAAGCTCCACGTAGCATCGCGGTTTTCGGGAATCCGGAGACCAATTGCCAACTGGATGGCGGCGTCCTGATTACGAACTTTGTTCGAAACCGAATACTCGAGGCCGCGCTCGAGGAGCGCAGGATTGTCAAACTGTACGAGCAGCCGTAATGCGCTGTCCTGAACTGCCGGATCTGTGGAGGTTTCATATAGCTTCTGCAAACGGTCGAAGAGCGCGGCATCGCCGTTCTCTACGGCAGCTCCAAGAGCGGCCTGCGCAAGCGTGGGGTCAACCGAAGTGGGATCGTCAAGGTACCGATCGGCAAGTTTGCGCGCCTGGGTCTGGAGTTCGGTGTTGTTGCCACGAATGACGAGCAGGGTGAGAAGCTGCGCGCGCAGTTCCTGCGTGTTCGGCGAATCGCCGGGCGCGGAAGGACCAAGTTTCGCGTACTCGGGTGCAAAGTTGCGCTGAACCCAGACGGCAAGTTGATCGCGCTCTTCTTTTGTCGAGGTGATTTTGTCGGTGATGGTTCCGATTTTCCGAGCGGCGTTTGAGAAAACCTGTGCGTTGGAATCGGACTTAAGAGCGGCGACCAGGTCGAGATAATCGCCAATGGGCGCGCGATTGGCATGCGTGAGTGCCCATTCGTCGCCAAGGAGACTGATTTGCTCCGGCGGCGTAAGAAGCGATGCGGCTTGCGCGACCAGCGCGGCATGTTGCGCAAGGGCATAGGCGCTGCGGTAATAGCCTTTGCCGCCGGCATTGGCGAAGAAGAGCGCCGCAGTGGGCACAGAGACGCGTGAGGTTTTCGGCGTTAGGATTTCGCAGTCCTGGGCAGCGGCGGTCTTGAAACATATCGGCAGCGTCCACTTCTGCCTCGGATCGGGCGCGATCGCTGGGCTGAGAAAGAAGCGATTCTGTCCGACGGAGACTTTGCCATCCGCGGGTGTGGCGAAGTTGAAAATGGGCTCGCCCGGCTGCATGATCAGCGACTCCATGATCTTGTCGACGGGTTTGTGGCTGGTTGCCGTCTGCGCGTTCCAAAAGTCTTCGGCAGTCGCGTTCGCGTATTCGTGTACCTTCAGGTAGGCTTGCACGCCTTCGCGGAAGGTTTCTTCGCCGAGGTAGTTCTCGACCATAAGCAGGACGTCGCTTGCCTTGCCGTAGGCGATGGAGTCAAACATCTGATCGATTTCGTCGGGTGTGTCGGCTCGGGCGCGAATGGCGCGGGTAGTTGGACCTGCATCGATATCGAGCGTGTCCTGCTCGTCGCCGGCCACCTCTTCGGGCATGTTCCACTCGGGATGCATTGCGGCCACGGGCTTGGCTTCCATCCAGGTGGCAAAGCCCTCGTTGAGCCAGATATTGTCCCACCACTGCATGGTGACAAGATCACCGAACCACTGGTGCGCCATTTCGTGTGTCACATCGATTGCCGCGTTCCGCTGGGCGTCGATGGGAGCTGTCTTCGGATCGATGAGCAGATCGGTTTCGCGGAAGGTGATGGCGCCGAAGTTCTCCATTGCACCGGCTTCGAAATCAGGAATGCCAACGAGGTCAAGCTTCTTGAGCGGATAGTGAATGCCGAAGTAGTCGTCATAGTAGTGCAGGGCGAACTTGGCAATGCCGAGCGCGAAGGGTGTGAGAGCGACCTTGTCGGGCGTGGCGCAGACGCGCAGGTCAACGTTGTCCTGGCGTGCGCCGGTGCATTCAAAATCGCCGACAAGGAAGGCGAGGAGATACGTGGACATTTTGGGAGTCGTGGCAAAGACGAGAGTGTGTTTGTCAGCGCCGGGCCCTGGCGTGTCGGCGACGACTTCAGTGTTTGAGATTGCGGTGTCTGCGGCATCGATGACCAGAGAGATGTCGTATGTGGCCTTGAAGGCCGGCTCGTCGAAGCAGGGAAAGGCGCGGCGCGCATCGGTGGCTTCAAATTGGGTGACAGCGTAGTTGCGGCGGGCGGTTTTGGAGAGATAGAAGCCGCGCAATTCGTTGTTCAGGATTCCGGTGTAGCGGACTTTGATGGTGGCGTTGCCGGCGGGGACGGTATTGGGAAAAGTGAAGGTGGCCTGTTGTTTATCGGCGTCGAGGCTGACCGTGCCGGTCTGTTGGGGACCGTTGGGAAAGATGGTTACCGAAAGAAAGTTGATCTCAATGGCATTCAGCGTAATTGAATTCGTCGGCTGGCTGATATTGACGTCGATCGCGTCTTCGCCGGAGAAGGTTGCGGCCTTGAGGTCGGGGGCGAGCTTGAGGGTGTAGTGCGTGGGGATGACGGTGGTGGGCAAGCGCTGAGCGAAAGTTGGTTGGGAACTCAAAAGAGCCAGAAGGACAAATGCCGCGGCGGCACTGACGGTTGCGCGCGCGGAAAGGAAGTTGGAGGGGGATTTCATTGGAGACCTCGCAGATTATGATGCGAAACGATCGCGCGATTCATGAAGACAATTGCAAATCCTGCGACGATGGCGCGGGGAGAATCTTCGAGCGGCACGTATTTACAATTCTTGCACGGTCCTAGCCAAGCCGCGCGGGCGCCAGTTTGGGTGTGATGGCGTTGATGATCAGCAGCGCGAGCAGGTAAGCCAGGCAGGCGACGACGAATAGCGGCACATAACTATGGGTCAGCCCGACGACGTAGCCGGTGGCCAACTGAAAGAGTACGCCGCCGATCGCTCCGGCCATGCCGCCGATTCCGATGACGCTGGCGACGGCGGCCTTTGGAAACAGATCAGAGGGCAGGGTAAATAGATTTGCGGACCACCCCTGGTGCGCGGCGGTGGCCAGACCGACCACGGCGACGACGAGCCACAGGTGATGAAGGTACGGCGCCATGAAGATGGGTAGCACCGATAGAGCGCAAATCAGCAGTGCGGTTTTACGGGCGAAGTTCGCGCTCTTTCCGCGGCTCAACAGCGCGGAAGAAATCCATCCGCCGCCGATGCTGCCCACCGCTGAGATGCTGTACACGATGACCAGCGGTAGCCGGTTTTCGGACAAGCTAAGGCCGAACGTGGTTTGCAGGTAGCGAGGCAACCAGAATAGATAGAACCACCAAATCGGGTCGGTAAGAAACTTGCCGACGGCGAAGACCCAGGTTTCCTTGAGTGGAAGCACTTTGCTCCACGGAACCGATTCAGTCTTCTCGACTGGGTCGCTGAGAATTAAGTCCAATTCGCCCTTGGAAACGCTGGGATGCTGCTCCGGACGCCGGTAAAGGATGAGCCAGGCGGCCAGCCAGACAAGGCCCATCGCGCCGGTAGCGACGAAAGCTCCGCGCCAAGTGAACGCCGCCACAAGAAACGGCACGATCAACGGGACGGCAATGTTGCCGATATTGGCGCCGGAATTGAAGATCCCGGTGGCCAGCGCCCGCTCGCGCTTGGGAAACCACTCGGCGACGGTCTTGATGCAGGCGGGGAAGTTTGCCGCCTCGCCCAAGCCGAGCAGAAACATGGCCACGGCAAAGGTGATGACCGAGGTTGCGAGCCCGGGAAGCATGGCTGCGACGCTCCAGAGGCAGATGGCGATGGCAAAGGCCTTTCGCGTGCCGAGCTTGTCGGTGAGTCCGCCGGCCACAACCATGCCGATGGCGTATGCGGCTTGAAACGCGGCGAGGATGTATCCGTACTTGATGCTGTTGAGGCCGGGGATCACTCCCTCGAGGAATTTTTCGAGGTAGGCGATGACTCCGCGGTCGATATATGCGATGACAGTGGCGAGAAAGAGGAGGGAACAGATGACCCATCGCAGATGCGACATCCGGCCGGCCGGAGAGAGGCTCGAAGGTGCGTTGGAATCAGAGCTTGAGGAAGTCATTTGGCGCAGCCGCTCCGTTGCCTAAGTGGTCCGACCAATTATAGCTGCCGGATTGCCGCGCTGATTTGCCGAAATTTGACGAAGGTTCAGGCTGAAGGCTTGCGATGCGGGAGAAGCGAATCGAGCATGAGAAGACAGGCGCCAATGACGACGGAGGAGTCGGCCACGTTGAAGTCGGGCCAATGATAGGTGAAGATGTGGACCTCAATGAAGTCGATCACCGAGCCATAGACGATGCGGTCGTGGACATTGCCGATCGCGCCTCCGAGGATGAGCGCGAGCGCGACGGTGGTGAGCGTGAACCGATTGCCGATGCGCAGCAACACGATGAAGATGGCGACCGCGGCGATGAGCGTGAAGGTGATCAGCGCCCAGCGGACGGCGTGCGGGGAGGCGGTGTCGGCGAAGAGCGAGAAGGCCGCGCCTTCGTTGGTCCAGTGGGTGATGCGCAGGACGTGCGGGATAACGGGGATCGCTCCACCGAGCGGGATATGCAGGGAGACCCAGGTTTTTGTCCCGCGGTCAGCAATGATGACCAGTGACGAGATGAGCAGTAGCCAAAAAAGGCGGCGGGGAGGGCGCCAGGTCATTGGGCGGCCTCGGCCTCTGTCGCGACGCTTTGTGGTGGTTCGATGCCCATTTCGCGCAGGGCGGTTTGGCAGCGATCGCAGACGTCCTGCCAGATGCCGTAGGCGGAAACGTGAGGCATGAAATTCCAGCAGCGCGCGCATTTGTGGCCAGAGGCGGGCGACGCGGTAACTGCTGGCTCTCTGCCTTCTACGACGCTCACGCTTGAAACGTTGAGGGTTTCCTTTAATCCGGCTTCGTGGCGCTTGAGTAAGGCCAGCATGTCGCCTGAATGCTCAATTTTGATTTGAGCTTCAAGCCCTTTACCGATGAGCTTGGCCTGGCGATCTTCTTCGAGCACACCCATGACTTGATCGCGGATAGCGAAGAGCTTCTGCCACTCGGCGAGGACAGGCGCCGGATCTTCGGAGAATATTTCTTCCGGCTTTGGAAAAAGCGCGAGGTGGACCGACGCCTCGCGGCCTTCGACGGCAGGCAGATGTTCCCAAATCTCGTCGGCGGTGAAGGTGAGGATGGGGGCGGTCAGCCGGACAAGCGCTTCGGTGATCTGCCACAAGACCGTTTGCGCAGAGCGGCGCGCGTGGCTTGTGGGCGCGAAGGTATACATGCGGTCTTTGAGCACATCGAGATAAAAGGAGCTCAGGTCGACGATGGCGAACTCGTTTACAGCCTGGTAGACGCGATGGAACTCGAAGGCCTCGTACCAGGCGAGGGTTTTTTCCGCGAGGTCGCGCGTGCGGGCCAGCATGTAGCGGTCGAGCGGGATGAGTTCGTTCTCGGCGATGCGATCGCGCGCCGGCTCGAAACCGTTCATGTTGCCAAGCAGGAAGCGGAAGGTGTTGCGCAGCTTCTTGTAGAGCTCGGCGCAGCGCTGCATCAGGTTCTCGCTGGCGGCCATGTCTTCGCGGAAATCGACTGACGCGACCCAGAGGCGCACGATCTCGCCGCCCATGCGGTTGGCAATGTCGACTGGGTCGACGCCGTTGCCGAGCGACTTCGACATGGCGCGACCCTGCTCGTCGAGCGTCCAACCGGCGGTGACGACGTGAGAGTAGGGAGCCCGTCCGCGCAGCGCCACAGAGGTGAGAAGCGAAGAGTGGAACCAGCCGCGATACTGGTCGCCACCCTCCAGATACAGGACCTCCGTGCCCTTGCCCTTTTGGAAGAGAGCATAGGCGGGGCTCAGGTCGGGGTCCGACTCACAAACGGCAAACCAGCTCACGCCGGAGTCAAACCAGACGTCAAGAATGTCGGTCTCCTTGCGGAAGGCCGTGCCACCGCACTGCGCGCATTTTGCGGCTGCCGGCAAAAGGGACTCGACCGGCGCGGTGTGCCAGGCTTCGGCGCCTTCGCGCTCGAACAGATCGACGATCTTCCGGTTGAGGCTTGCGTCGATGATGGGCCGGCCGCAGCTTTCGCACATGAAGACGGCGATGGGCACGCCCCAGATGCGCTGGCGGCTGATGCACCAATCGGGGCGCGTGGCGATCATGTTGGTGATGCGCTCTTTGCCCCAAGCCGGGTCCCAGACGACTTTGTCGATCTCTTCAATGGCCAGTTGCCGATATGTTTTTTCCTCGCCGTGGGCGGACTTTATGGGCGTTTCGAGAGAGATGAACCACTGCTCGGTGGCGCGGAAAATGATGGGGTGGTGGCAGCGCCAGCAGTGAGGATAGGAGTGCTCAAGCTGCGAGCCGCCCAGGAGCGCACCGCGCTCTTCAAGCATGGCGACGATGATGGGGTTCGCCTTCCAGACGGTGAGCCCGTCGTACGCCGGAGGTTGCGGACTATGCCAGGAATCCGGGTCGAAGTGAATGTGGCCGCCGGAATCGACGCGCGTAGTGGGATCGAGTCCGTAGCGTTGGCCCGTATAGAAATCGTCTGCGCCGTGGGCGGGAGCAGTGTGGACCGCGCCAGTGCCGGTATCGGAGGTGACGTACGTGGCCAGGACGCCGAGGATGGAGCGATCGAGAAACGGATGCTGGAAAGTGACGCGATCAAGCACCGATCCCTTGAAGCGGGCGAGTTCCCTGGTGGGTCCGAGCTTGCAGGCGGCGGCCACTTGCTCAGCCAGCGCAGCGGCGACGATGTAGACCTCTCCGGATTCGACTTCGAGCGCCACGTAGTCGAAGTCAGGGTGGAAGGCCACGGCCAGGGACGCGGGCAGCGTCCAGGGAGTGGTCGTCCAGATGATGGTTGAGACCTGCTTGCCGGCGAGTGCGGAGGCGATAGCGGCGGGATCGGAAGTGAGCCGGTAGCGCACGTAGACCGATGGGCTGGTATGGTTTTCGTATTCAACTTCAGCCTCGGCCAGTGCCGTGCGGTCGTGGATGCACCAGTAAACCGGCTTGAGGCCGCGATAGACGAAACCTTTTTCAAGAAAGCCGTAGAACGACTGCAAAGTTCTGGCCTCGTAAGAACGAGCCATGGTCTTATAGGGCTTTTGCCAGCGGCCAAAGCAGCCGATGCGCTCAAATTGTTCAGTTTGCAGGTCGACATATTTCTGCGCGTAGGCGCGGCAGGCCTCCAGCACCTCCGGCACGGGCATGGAGAGCTTTTTGTGCCCCAGCTTCTCGTCGACTTTGATCTCGATGGGGAGGCCGTGGCAGTCGTAGCCGGGGACATAAGGGGCGTCGAAGCCGGCCATGGTCTTGGATTTAACTACGAAGTCCTTGAGCCCCTTGTTGAGGGCGTGGCCCAGGTGGATGGGTCCGTTGGCGTAGGGAGGACCGTCATGGAGCAGGTACAAAGGCCGCCCTCGGCCGGCTTTTCGCATCTCTCCGTAAAGGTCGAGCTTGGCCCAGTGGGCCAGCCGGAGAGGCTCATTCTGCGGCAGATTGGCTTTCATCGGGAAGGCGGTTTGAGGCAGGGTGAGGGTCGCCTTCAACTCCGGCGCAGGGGACATCTGGGCTCCGTTCGAGGATTGAAACTTGCTCAAGAATCAGTGTAAACAAAGGGGGGACGTTTTTCGCGGTAACAAACCGAACCTCCCGACCGTCTATTGCTTATGGGAGTGGAACGCGTTCCAAGTTGCCAGGCTCTCAGCGGTCGCCGGAATCGAGAGGAAGGCCCCCGCGGTCGCGCATATAATGGATCGATGGGCCTGCTGACAGGCGTGCTCGCTTCCGAAGACAGGCAAGGGCAGGTAAGGGCAGCCGGGACGGGACAGACGAGAAGGCGAACGATCGAATCATGACACCGGAAGAAAAGGACGACCAGGGAGCCTCAGTTCCAGGGACCGGCCACGAGCTGGATTCATTCCTGGGAAAGGCGTTCAAGGAGGAGCCCATCTGGGCGAGCCTCTGGGAGCGCGTCCAGGACGTGTTTTTCCCTGTCAAGCTGCCGCCTCTAGAGCTAACATCAACACCCATTCCTGTGCCCGATCGGATGGCCGTAAAGGCAAATCCGTGGGCCATAGGGATCTCATCGACGTTGAATATTGCCATCCTGCTGCTGGCCATCTGGCTGGGCATCCGCGTGGTCCATAACATTGTGAGTCCTCCTGTACAGGCGACAAATATCGATGTTGGCGCCTACAACGCGCCGAAGTCTGACATCAAGGCAGGCGGCGGTGGCGGCGGCGGCGACAGAAGCATTATTGAAGCCAACAAGGGCAAGCTGCCGGTGAAGATGAAGGACCCGATCACTCCTCCGCAACCCCAAACGCTGGAGAAGCCCAAGCTACCTGAGCTCGCCGCCATTGACGTGCAAAAGGACATCCGGCTGCCCGACAACATGAACATGCCGATGATCGGCATGCATACGTCAACCAATGTGACCATCGCGTCCGCCGGCTCTGGAAACGGCGCGGGTATGGGTACGGGCCACGGCGGCGGCATGGGGTCGGGCGGGGGGAACGGATATGGGCCCGGCGATGGCGGCAACTATGGGGGCGGGCTGTACCAGGTTGGCGGCAGGATTTCGTCGCCGGAAGTGATCCACAGCGTGGAAGCCGAGTTCTCCGATGAGGCACGGCGCGCCAAGTACCAGGGCGTCTGCATGATCTCACTCATCGTCGACGCGCAAGGCAATCCGCAGGATATTCACGTTACGCAGCCACTGGGCATGGGTCTGGACGAGAAGGCCATCGAGGCTATCCGGCAGTATAAGTTCAAGCCAGCTATGAAGGATGGGAAAACGCCCGTGCCTGTCCCGATCACCATTGAGGTGAACTTCCGCCTGTACTAGGCTCGGAAGCCTTTGGCCGAATCATAAGACGGAGCGCAAGGCGCTCCGTTTTTTATGGAATCAACCAGTCGCCGTCATCTTCAACAAGTTCCTTCATGGCAGAGCAATCCGCAGGCGCGTGGGAACAGGGCACCACGTCAGGACCGTCCACGGCGCGCATGACGGTCACAAACTGTTCGTTCGTCTTCATGACTTCGTCGTGGCATTTCTTTGCCACAGCCATCAGTTGCTCCCAGGAGCCTTCGAGGACCGTCCCCTTGTTCTTAGGCTGATGGTATAGACCGCTGGCGTCGATGATTTTTCCAAGATCCGCCGCAGCTTCGCTTACATGAGGGCTTTCGCCCTTCGGCAGTACGGTCAATTCAAGAAGCATGAACACACCCTCGTGGTCTATCTGACTATCTGATACAACGCGTGGCGGAGAGAGGCCGTGATTTGGCATACACGCGCGTGTGACAACCCGCACCGTGGGCAAAGCATATTCCGCGAAACGCTATCTTCGACCGTCCTTTTGCCAAAGGGACGCCAGTGGACGGAAGTGAAATAGGAAAAGGTGCGATATGGCAGGACCTGCGGTGATGGAAGCTGCGCATGAAATGCGACGCGATGTGGAAACGACGCATCGAGCGCCGTTTGACCTTGCGGAGCTGACGAGGATGTACGATTTTTCCGGACGCACGGTGGCGATCACCGGTGGCGCGGGTATTCTGGGCAGCGAGATTGCGAGCGCGCTGGCCGGCTGCGGCGCGCAG
>Ga0181535_10001819_pt1 | contig 27011 bp, 15 predicted proteins | sample PEATcosm2014_Bin_44_FD_119774 | JGI IMG/M metagenome (GOLD analysis project Ga0181535, IMG submission 119774) | Peatland microbial communities from MTU Mesocosm Facility, Houghton, MI, USA - PEATcosm2014_Bin17_30_metaG | ecosystem: Environmental > Terrestrial > Soil > Wetlands > Peat | place...
CGGCGGGATTTCCAGCCATGTTGCGCCAACGACGCCAGGGTCGATTCATGAGGGCGGCGAGTTGGGCTATTCGCTCAGCCATGCTTTTGGGGCTGCGTTTGATAATCCCGATCTGATCGTCGCGTGTGTCGTTGGCGATGGGGAAGCGGAAACAGGCCCCTTGGCGACCGCATGGCAGTCCAACAAGTTCCTCAACCCCATCACCGACGGCGCAGTGCTGCCGATCCTGCATCTCAATGGTTACAAGATCAGCAACCCGACTGTTCTGGCCCGAATCGAGCGTGAGGAATTGGAGCAGTTTTTTCGCGGCTGCGGCTGGACGCCTTACTTTGTGGCAGGGGATGAGCCTGAAAAGATGCATGAACTGATGGCCGCCACCCTGGAAAAGGCCATTCTGGACATCCGGCAAATCCAAAAAGTGGCGCGGAACAAAAAGGACGCCATTCGTCCGCGCTGGCCCATGATCGTCCTCAACTCTCCTAAGGGTTGGACAGGACCAAAAAAAGTCGATGGCTTGCAAGTCGAAGGCACATTTCGGTCACACCAAGTGCCGCTCCTGGTGGATGCCGCGCATCCCCAACATGTCAAACTGCTTGAAAACTGGATGAAAAGTTACAAGGCCGGGGAGTTGTTCGATAAGAACGGCCGGCTCATGCCGGAACTGGCCGGGTTGGCGCCGGAAGGTGATCGCAGGATGGGCGCTAATCCGCACACCAACGGCGGGTTACTGTTGCATGATTTGCTCATGCCGGATTTCCGCCAGCACGCGGTAAAGGTGGCTTCGCCGGGCGCCGTTGACGGTCAGGACACGCTTGTGCTGGGCAAGTTCCTGCGCGATGTGGTCAAATTGAATCAGCATAATTTCCGCGTCTTCGGTCCCGATGAAACGCTTTCGAATCTTTTGGGCGCGGTATTTGAAGTGACCAACCGGCAGTGGGACGCGAGGGAGGTAAAAAACGACGAATTCCTCGCGCCAGCCGGCCGCGTGCTGGATTCTATGCTCAGCGAGCATCAGAGCGAAGGTTGGTTGGAAGGTTATCTGCTAACCGGCCGTCACGGGATGTTCAACAGCTATGAGGCCTTTATTCGCATCGTTGATTCGATGTTCAGTCAACACGCCAAATGGTTGAAAGTAACGTTGGAACTGCCCTGGCGTCGGCAGATTGCCTCGCTGAATTATCTGCTCGCTTCTCACGTCTGGCAGCAAGACCACAACGGCTTCACCCACCAGGACCCTGGTTTCCTCGACCACGTCATCAACAAGAAGGCCGATATTGTGCGCGTTTACCTGCCGCCGGATGCCAATTGTCTGCTTTCGGTCGTTGATCACTGTCTGCGCAGCCGGCATTACGTCAACGTGGTGGTGGCCGGCAAACATGCCCTACCGCAATGGCTGACCATGGACGACGCCGTGGTACATTGCACGGAAGGGATCGGCATCTGGCAATGGGCCAGCAACGACCAGGACTCCGTCGAACCGGATGTCGTCATGGCCTGCTGCGGCGACACGCCCACACTGGAAATTCTGGCCGCTGTTTCAATTCTTCGCCAGTATCTGCCGGACTTGAAAATCCGGGTGGTTAATGTCGTTGATCTCATGAAGCTCCAGCCGCAAACCGAACACCCCCACGGACTGAGCGAGACGGATTACGATGCCCTTTTCACAAAAGACAAACCCATCATCTTTGGCTTCCATGGCTACCCTTGGCTGGTCCACCGGTTGACCTACAGCCGGACCAATCGCAACCTGCACGTCCGCGGCTACATAGAAGAGGGAACGATCACGACCTCTTTTGACATCAGGGTGCAGAACGAATTGGACCGTTTCCACTTGGTACAAGACGTGGTGGATCGCCTGCCCCAATTAGGCTCCAAGGGGGCCTATCTGAAACAGATGGTTCAGGACAAGTTAATCAAACACAAGCACTACATTGATGAACACGGCCAGGACCTTCTGGAAATTCGGAATTGGAAATGGATAAAGTCGGCTGCTGCCAACGGCAACCCGAAATCACTCCGGACGGGATCGGGAAGGAAGGCAACCCATGCATGAAAAACAACACGGAGATCCGAATGGCGGCAATGTTCATCAGGCACATCGTCCTTACTGGACGCGCGCCCATCGTGATTGGCGCGTTTGGGTCGGCGTGGTTTTGATGCTTGTGGCCATGATTATCTATTTGACTACCGATGACTTGGCGTGGCGGCCTCGCATCCGGTCGCAGCAGCCGCTTCCTTCAGGCGCCGCCGGGAAATAAGAGGTTTCCCGGCGACTGCCACAACCAAAGACATCATATATGAACACACAAGAACTGATAAACACCGCGAGAGCGCTGGTCGCCGACGACAAGGGCCTGTTGGCGATGGATGAAAGCAATCCAACCTGCAACAAACGATTCGCCAAGTTGGGGATTCCGCAAACCGTGGAGGCCCGGCGCGCTTATCGGGAATTGATTGTGACCACACACAGCCTCGGCAAGTGCATCAGTGGCGCGATTCTTTGCGACGAAACGATCCGCCAGCAAAAAAAAGATGGCACGCCTTTTATCAAGGTTATCATTGCTGCGGGAATCATTCCGGGCATCAAAGTGGACCTCGGAGCAAAGGACATGGCCGGTCATCCCGGGGAGAAAATAACCGAAGGCTTGGACGGATTGCGCGCCCGCCTCAACGAATATTTTCAAATCGGCGCCCGTTTTGCCAAGTGGCGCGCGGTGATTGCCTTGGGCGATGACATTCCCAGCCGGGGTTGTGTTGAGGCAAACGCGCAGGCGTTGGCCCGCTATGCCGCGTTGTGCCAGGAAGCCGGACTGGTCCCTGTCGTCGAGCCGGAAGTGCTCATGGACGGCGGGCATACGCTGGAGCAGTGCCGCGAGGTGACGGAGGAAGTCTTGCGAATCGTTTTCAACCAGCTCAGTTGCCAGCGTGTGCTGCTCGAAGGCATGATTCTCAAACCTAATATGGTGCTGCCGGGATTGACCTGTCCAAAACAGGAATCCGTGGAAGAGGTGGCCGACATCACGGTGAAGAGTCTATTGCGAACGGTCCCCGCTGCCGTTCCGGGCATTGCGTTCTTATCCGGCGGCCAACCCGGCGAACTGGCCTCAGCCCGCTTGAATGCGATGAACATTCGATTCAAATCGCGACTTCCTTGGGCGCTGGCGTTTTCATTTGCCCGCGCCATTCAGCAACCTGCTTTGGAGATTTGGCAAGGCAAGGAGTCTAACGTGCCGGCGGCACAGCAGGCTTTGTATCATCGGGCCAGATGCAATCAGGCGGCCCGCCGTGGCGAATACGATGCCACGATGGAACAGACACCCGTCATCCTGTAACTCACGAAACACACAGTCTGGCAAAGACAGAAGGCATACCCATTATGGAATCCTGTGCCGGTCGGTCCAAGGCTCCCGAATCCAAGCCCGATGCGAAAGAAGATTTAAAAACCCTGCCATTGGCGGAGGTGGAGAAAAAACTGGGATCGTCGCCGGAAGGTCTTACTCAAGCCGAGGCGCAGAAACGGCTGGCCCAATATGGCCCGAATGAGCTTGAAGAAAAGAAGACTAATCTTTTCCTGAAATTTCTCTCCTACTTCTGGGGTCCCATCCCGTGGATGATCGAAGTGGCGGTGATTTTGTCGGGCGTGGTGCGGCACTGGCCGGATTTTTTTATCATCCTCCTTTTACTGGCGGCCAACGCCGTGGTCGGATTTTGGGAAGAGCGTCAGGCGGGCAACGCCATTGAAGCCCTCAAGGCTCAACTGGCAATCAAGGCCCGCGTGAAACGGGACGGGAAATGGATCAACCCGCCGGCGCGCGAGTTGGTGCCGGGCGATGTCATTCGTATGCGCCTGGGCGACATTGTGCCGGCAGATGCGCGACTGCTGGACGGCGACCCGGTGGAGGTGGATCGGTCTGCGCTGACAGGTGAGTCATTGCCTGTCGGGTGCAAACCCGGCGAGGCGGCATTTTCCGGTTCGATCATACGTCAGGGCGAAATCGGGGCGCTGGTCTATGCCACAGGCGCGAACACCTACTTTGGCAAAACAGCGTCGCTCGTGCAAGAGGCGCATACCGTCAGCCATTTTCAAAAGGCGGTTTTGAAGATCGGCAACTACCTGATCATCCTCGCGGTGGCGCTGGTGGCTGCGATCATTATTTTCGCGATCTGCCGCGGCGATCCCATCCTAACCACGTTGCAGTTCGCCCTGGTGCTGACCGTGGCCGCGATTCCCGTGGCGATGCCGACGGTGTTGTCGGTGACAATGGCGGTCGGCGCGCGCCTGCTGGCCAGGAAAAAGGCGATTGTAAGCAAGCTGGTGGCTATCGAGGAATTGGCGGGCGTGGACGTGTTGTGCGCGGACAAGACAGGCACGCTCACCCAGAACAAACTGACGCTGGGTGATCCGTTCAGCGTGAACAATGTCCCCGCCGATCAAGTCATCCTCAATGGCGCGTTGGCCTCGCGGGCGGACAATAAGGACACGATTGATCTGGCCGTGCTGGGCGGATTGAAAGACAAGGAGGCTTTGAAGGCTTACGAGGTGGTTCATTTTCAGCCATTCGACCCGGTGCATAAACGCACCGAGGCCACTGTCAAAGCCAAAGACGGAAAAACCTTCAAGGTGACGAAAGGTGCGCCGCAGGTCATTTTGGCATTGTCGGCCAATGTCGGGCAGGTGAAGTCTGCCGTCGAGAAAGCAGTCAATGAATTTGCGGCGCGCGGCTTTCGTTCGCTCGGCGTGGCGCGGGCCGAGGGCGACGGGCAATGGCAATTTGTTGGTGTGTTACCGTTGTTCGATCCGCCACGGGAAGATGCCAAGGCCACCATCGCGACCGCGCTGGCCATGGGAGTAAAGATCAAGATGGTGACGGGCGATGCGCTGGCCATCGCCAAGGAAACTGCCAGGAAGCTGGCTATGGGCACAAACATCTTTGATGCCGCCAGCTTGGGCGATTCAAAAAAAGAGGAAAGCACAGAGGTGGCGGAGTCCATCGAGAGAGCCGATGGTTTCGCCCAGGTGTTCCCCGAACACAAGTTCCACATTGTGGATGTCCTCCAGAAACGCGGCCACATGGTCGGTATGACGGGTGACGGGGTGAACGACGCCCCTGCCCTCAAGAAAGCCGACTGCGGCATCGCCGTTTCGGGCGCGACGGACGCGGCCCGCGCGGCGGCGTCCATCGTGCTGACGACGGCCGGACTGTCGGTGATTATTGACGCAATCAAGGAAAGCCGGAGAATTTTTCAGCGGATGAACAGTTACGCCATCTACCGCATCGCCGAGACGCTGCGTGTGCTGCTTTTTATGACACTGGCGATTTTGATTTTTAATTTTTATCCATTGACGGCGGTGATGATCGTGATGCTGGCGCTGCTCAACGACGGCGCCATCCTGTCCATTGCCTACGACAACGTTCATTACAAGGACGCGCCAGAAACTTGGAACATGCGCCTGGTGCTGGGAGTGTCCACGGTGCTGGGCGTCATCGGGGTCGTCTCTGCTTTCGGTTTGTTTTATCTCGGAGAACGTGTTTTTAATCTCGACCGGGCGCACATCCAGACACTGATGTATCTGAAGTTGTCCGTGGCAGGGCATCTGACGATTTTCCTCACGCGCACGCGCGGCCCTTTCTGGTCCATACGCCCGGCAAAGGTTTTATGGATGGCGGTGATAGGCACGCAAATTATGGCGACATTGATCGCGGTTTATGGAGTGTTTATGACACCCCTCGGGTGGGGTTGGGCCGGGTTCGTATGGGGCTACGCGCTGCTGTGGTTCCTCGTGAATGACCGTTTGAAACTGCTCGCGTATCGGATTTTTGATCCTGCCGGAGCCAAAGCAACCGGGACCAAACCCGAGGACAAAGCCAAGGCCCCTTCCGATTTGACGCCGCAAATCGCCAAGCGAGCCTATGAACTCTATATGGAGCGATCCCGCAAGGACAGTCCAGCGGTTTGGGACTGGGAAAAGGCGGAGCGGGAGATTCGGAAAGATGAAGGCTATAAATAAAAAACGCGGCCGGGCGAGACATTCCGCACAAGGTCCGCGGTAGGGTTTTACCCCATTTAAGACGGATAGCCCGTCAGCTACCATATCTTCAATGAACAATATAAATACGACAAACACGGGTGGAAGTTTGAAGGCTGAAGCGGGTCTCTGGATTGACCATCGGGAAGCCTTTATTGTCATTCTGTCGCAGACCGGTGATACCACAAAACGGATACAATCAGGCGTGGAGAAGCAAGTTCGGCGCGAAGGCGATCCCGCCACCGGCCGGTTTGAATACCAGGCGGTTGTCGCCGATGATTCGCGCCAAAGAGAGTACACAGGACATCTCGCCCGTTATTACGACGAGATCATCGCCTGTCTGCGTGACGCCGGGGCGGTTTTAATCTTTGGTCCCGGCGAGGCCAAGGGCGAGCTGAAAAAACGATTGGAGACTGAGAAAGCCGCCACGCGAATCCTCACGATGGAAACGACCGACAAAATGACCGATCCGCAGATTATAGCGCATGTTCGCCATCACTTTTGCCATGAAACAGCCAAACAAGGCGTTTAAATGTCTTTAGTTTCAAGGTTGGAAGATTATGGCAGACCTTGTTGCTCCGCAGGCTCCCCCCAAAGTGGTCCCGGTTTCGACCGGCCTCACGAGTGATGAAGTCCGCCGGCGGCTTGAGGAATTCGGCCCAAACACGGTGCCCGATACGGCCCTGCATCCGTTGCGCAGGGCGTTAACCAAGTTCTGGGCGCCGGTACCTTGGATGCTCGAAGCTGCAATCGTACTTGAAGTTGTCCTGGGCAAGTACGTGGAGGCTGCGATCATTTCGGTTCTGCTGGCCTTCAACGCGGCTCTTGGATACTTCCAAGAGGGGCGCGCCCAGGCAACCCTGGCTGCTCTGAAATCGCGGCTCGCGCTGAATGCATCGGTTCGCCGCGATAATGTGTGGGCAACCGTGCCCGCGACCGGACTGGTGCCTGGCGATGTGGTAAAACTATCGGTCGGCACGGTGGTTGCCGCCGACGTGCGTCTGACCGAAGGCGGGATTCTGCTTGATCAGTCCATGCTCACCGGCGAATCCATCCCCATCGAAGCCGGGCCGGGCCGGCAAACCTATGCTGGGGCGCTGGTGCGGCGCGGTGAAGCCGTTGCGGAAGTAATGGCGACCGGAACGCGCACCAAGTTTGGACGCGCCGCAGAGTTGGTCCGCACCGCGCATGTCGAAAGTTCCCAACAAAGGGCCGTTCTGCGCATGGTGCGTAATCTCGCCATGTTCAATGGCGTCATCATCGTGCTGATGGTGAGCTATGCCTGTTTTCTCAAGCTGCCACCGGGAGAGATCATCCCTCTGGTGCTTACGGCGATACTGGCGTCCATACCCGTGGCGCTGCCCGCCACTTTTACCCTTGCCGCGGCGCTCGGCGCGAAAGCTCTGGCACACCAGGGCGTCCTTCCGACGCGACTCTCCGCCGTGGATGAAGCCGCAAGCGTCGAAGTGCTGTGTGTGGATAAAACCGGCACGTTAACGCGCAACAAGCTAAAGGTGACCGCAGTCCACCCCATGCCCGGCTTTGATGAATCACACGTTCTGGGAATGGCCGCCCTCGCCAGTTCGGACGGCGGGCAGGATCCCGTGGACGCGGCTATTCGCGCCGCCGCCAACCAAGCCATCGCCTCCGATCTGCCGAAGCTGGATAAATTCATGCCCTTCGATTCCGCCACGAAGATGTCCGAGGCCACGGCTGTGGATTCAAACGGCGCCACGACCCGCTTCGTGAAGGGAGCCTTTGCCGCAATCATGGGACTTACGCAACCATCGCCTGAGGCGTCCACGACAGCGGACCAACTGGAGGCACAAGGCTTCCGGGTGCTGGCGGTGGCGGTGGGGCCGCCGGCAGCGGTGAGGCTCGCGGGCATCATCGCTTTAAGCGATCCGCCTCGAACGGATTCGGCTGCGCTCATCACGGAATTGCGCTCGTTGGGCGTCCAAACCGTGATGGTGACAGGCGATGCCCCAGCGACGGCAGAGATCGTGGCTCGCGCGGTGGGTCTCGACGGAGCGGTCTGTCCGCCTGGTTTCATCCCCGACGGGGTGCATTCCGGGGATTTCGCCGTATTTTCGGGCGTCCTTCCGGAGGGAAAATACAACCTCGTCAAAGCGTTCCAGAAAAACGGCCACATTATCGCCATGTGCGGCGACGGCGCCAACGACGCGCCGGCATTGCGCCAGGCGCAGATGGGAATCGCGGTGTCAACCGCAACAGATGTGGCCAAGTCGGCGGCCGGCATCGTGCTGACCACGCCAGGACTCGGCGGCATCGTCGCTTCGGTAAAAGAAGGCCGCATGACGTTCCAGCGCATCCAAACTTATGCGCTAAATTCGGTCACCAAAAAAACGGTCCAGGCGCTCTTCCTGGCTGTGGGTCTGGTCATGACCGGACAGGCGATTCTGACTCCCATGTTGATGGTGATTGTAATGTTAACCGGCGACCTCCTGGGCATGTCTTTGACAACGGATAATGTGCGACCGTCCCCGACGCCCAATGTCTGGCGAATCGGCAAATTGACTGTCGCGGGTGTCTTCATGGGAATCGGCGAACTGGTCTTTTGCACCGCCATTCTGGCCATCGGCAAATTTCGCCTGGGTCTTGGAATCGAAGCGTTAAGAACTCTGGCCTTTCTCGCCATTGTGTTTGGCAATCAAGCCACGACCTATACGAATCGTGAACGCCGTCGTCTGGGATCCGCCCGCCCCAGCTCCTGGCTCCTTGCATCCTCCGGGGTGGATTTGCTGATCGCATCAACGCTGGCGATTTGCGGGATCGCCATGACTCCCCTGCCCGTTTTCGTGGTGGGAGCGATATTCGTGGCAGCGGTGATCTTTGGATTCACCTTGGACTTTGCCAAAGTCCCCGTGTTCAATCGGCTCAAAATCGCATAGAGAAAGCAGGGTTATACCCCATGGCGCCCGGACCATTCCCTTGATTATCTTCGCACCATGAACGCGCCCATCAAGCTGTTGACGAAAACGCCATGAAAATAAGTCCCCTTGCCGGAAAACCGGCGCCAAACGAAATGTTGGTTGATGTGCCGCGGCTTATCACCGCCTATTACACCGATGCGCCCGATCCTGCGGTGCCGGCGCAACGCGTGGCATTCGGCACTTCCGGACATCGCGGTTCGCCGTTCAAACGGGCTTTCAACGAATGGCACATCCTCGCCATCACCCAGGCGATTTGCCTGTATCGGACGCAGAAAAAAATCACCGGCCCGTTGTTTCTCGGCATTGACACGCACGCGCTTTCCATTCCGGCCTGCGCCACCGCGCTTGAAGTGCTGGCGGCTAACGGGGTCGAAGTCATGCTTGCCGAAGGCGACGAATACACCCCAACCCCGGTAATTTCCCACGCGATCCTGACCTGCAATCGGGACAGAATAACCGGGCTGGCCGATGGCATTGTCATCACACCCTCGCACAATCCTCCGGACAACGGCGGATTCAAATATAATCCGCCGAACGGCGGGCCGGCGGACAATATCGTCACCCGTTGGATTGAGGCGAGGGCAAATGAGCTGCTCGGAGCCGGGCTTGAAGGGGTGAAACGGATTCAGCATATGCAGGCCCTGCGCGCCTCCACCACGCATCGGCACGACTATCTCAGCGCCTACATCTCAGACCTCGGCAATGTGGTGGACATGGAGGTTATCCGCGAAGCGCAGCTCAAAATGGGAGTCGATCCCCTTGGCGGCGCCGGCGTCCATTATTGGGCCAGAATCGCCGAGCGTTATGGTTTGAATCTTACGGTAGTCAACGAAGTAGTCGATCCCACCTTCCGGTTTATGACCGTGGATTGGGACGGTCAGATACGGATGGACCCTTCCTCGGCCTATGCGATGCAGCGATTGATAGGAATGAAGGATCGATTCGACCTCTCCTTCGCCTGCGACCCTGACCATGACCGGCACGGAATTGTCACCAAAAGCGCAGGGTTGCTGCCGCCCAATCACTATCTCTGCGCGGCCATCTTCCATCTATTTCAGAACAGGCCGGAATGGAGCCAGGCTGCGGCGGTCGGTAAAACGGTGGTGAGCAGCCAGATGATAGATCGCGTCGCCGTAAAACTTGGCCGGAAACTTTTCGAGGTCCCGGTCGGCTTCAAGTGGTTCGTGGACGGCCTGCTCGACGGTTCGCTTGGCTTCGGTGGCGAAGAGAGCGCCGGGGCCACTTTCAGTCGTTTGGATGGCGCCGTCTGGACGACGGACAAGGATGGATTTGTCCCGGCATTGCTAGCCGCGGAAATGACTGCCCGGGCGGGCCGCGACCCCGGCGAAATCTACCGTGAACTCACACGCGAGTTCGGCCAACCAGTCTATGACCGCGTTGAGGCGCCGGCCACGCCGGATCAAAAAGAACTGCTGGCAAAACTCTCCCCCAAACAGGTCAGGGTCAACGATCTTGCAGGCGAAAAAATCCAGGCTGTCCTCACCAACGCTCCCGGCAATGGCGCGCCAATCGGCGGATTGAAAGTGGTGGCCGAAAGCGGATGGTTTGCAGCGCGTCCTTCAGGGACCGAGGATATTTACAAGATCTATGCTGAAAGCTTCCGGGGAGCGGATCATCTGCGCCTCATCCTGGCGGAAGCCCAGACGATTGTCGGCAATGCTTTGGGGGAAAAATCATGAGCAATCAACCTCAGGTCAGTCATCCGATCTACGACCTTCTGCCCACGGAAGTCGAGGGCTTTGATTCCCTGGCAGAGCTGGCCCTGGATATGCGCTGGTCGTGGAACCATGGCGCCTATGAAGTCTGGCGGCGGCTTGATCCCGCGCTATGGGAACTGACGCAAAATCCCTGGGTTGTCCTGCAAACGATCTCGCGCGACCAACTCGAACGCACACTGGCCGATCCCGCCTTCCGCAAAAGAGTTGATGATCTGCTGCAATCCAAGCGACAGTTGGCGGAAGCGCCGGCGTGGTTTCAACAACATCATCCGCAGGCTCCTTTGTCGTGTGTCGCTTATTTCAGCATGGAATTTATGTTGAGCGAGGCGCTGCCCATTTACTCGGGGGGACTGGGCAACGTGGCGGGAGATCAACTCAAGGCCGCCAGCGACTTGGGCATCCCGGTGGTCGGAGTGGGGCTGCTCTACCAGCAGGGCTATTTTCGCCAGGTGATTGACAATGACGGCGCGCAACAGGCCCTTTATCCCTATAACGACCCCGGACAGTTGCCAATCACGCCGTTGCGCCACCCGAACGGCCAATGGTTGCGGCTGGAGATCGCCCTGCCCGGCTACTCGGTTTGGCTGCGCGCATGGCAGGTCCAGGTCGGCCGGGTCAAACTTTACCTGTTAGATAGCAATGACGCGGCGAACTTTCCCGCCCATCGGGGAATCACCAGCGAACTGTACGGGGGCGGGCCGGAATTACGCCTCAAGCAAGAAATGCTTCTCGGCATCGGCGGATGGCGGCTGCTGGCCGCGCTCAACATCCACCCGGAAGTCTGTCATCTAAATGAAGGACATGCGGCCTTTGCCGTGTTGGAACGCGCCCTCGACTTCATGAAAGAGACCGCGCAGCCCTTCAAAGTCGCGCTGGCCGCCACGCGGGCGGGAAACCTGTTTACCACTCATACGGCGGTAACCGCCGGCTTTGACCGTTTCACCCCCGCGCTCATTAAACAATACCTCAGCCGCTACGCCACGGAAAAACTCGGCATCACACTCCATGATTTGATGGCCCTGGGCCGCCAGAATCCGGACGACTCGTCGGAAAGTTTCAACATGGCCTATCTGGCCATCCGGGGAAGCGGATCGGTGAATGCCGTCAGTCGCTTGCATGGGAAAGTAAGCCGGCATCTCTTTGGCCCCCTTTTCCCTCACTGGCCGGCGGACGAAGTGCCTGTCGGACATGTGACCAACGGAGTCCACGTGCCTACTTGGGATTCGGCGGCCTCCGATGATCTTTGGACAAAGGCCTGTGGAAAAAACCGCTGGCTGGGGTCAACGGAAAACTTGGAGCAGGATATCCGCGGCATCTCCGAAGCCAGCCTATGGCAATTTCGCAACACCACCAGGGCGTCTCTCGTTAAATACGCTCGCGAACGTCTGGCGCGCCACTGCGCGGCCGCGGGCGCGTCGCCCGAAACGGTTGAGGAGGCGAGACATCTCTTCGATCCCAACGTGCTGACATTGGGTTTTGCGCGCCGTTTTGCCACTTACAAACGACCCAACCTGCTCCTGCACGACCCGGCGCGACTGCTTCGTCTGCTCAGCGATTCCAAGCGCCCGGTACAACTCATCATCGCGGGCAAAGCCCATCCGGCGGACGCAGCAGGACAAGCCCTCATTCAGCAATGGATTCAATTCATCCGCCAGCCCCAGGTCCGCCCTCATGCGATCTTTCTTAGTGATTACGACATGCATTTGACCGAACGACTTGTGCAGGGAGTGGATGTTTGGCTGAACACCCCGCAGCGGCCTTGGGAAGCGTGCGGAACAAGCGGCATGAAGGTGCTGGTCAACGGAGGCATCAATCTCTCGGAATTGGACGGATGGTGGGCTGAGGCGTACGCGCCCGAAATGGGGTGGGCCTTGGGCGATGGCCTGGAACATGGCAACGATCCAGCCTGGGACGCAGCCGAAGCCATCCTACTTTATGAGCGGCTCGAACGGGAGATAATCCCTGAATTTTATACCCGTAATGACAGGGGCATTCCCAGTGCATGGGTGGCGCGGATGCGGGAAAGCATGGCGCGGTTGACCCCGCGCTTTTCGGCCAACCGAGCCGTGTGTGAATACACCGAACAACACTACCTCCCCGCTGCAACCGCCTATCGTTTGCGCGTGGCGGATAAATGCGCCATCGGCAGGCAAATAGCCGATTGGCAGCATACTTTGGAACAGAAATGGTCCACGTTGCGCTTCGGTGAAATAAAAGTGGAGACGAAAGACCAGCAACACATTTTTGACGTTCAAGTCTATCTCAATGACCTTGACCCGAAGACCGTGCGAGTCGAGCTTTATGCCGATGGAGTCAACGGCGGCAACCCGCTACGGCAGGAGATGAAGTGTCTGCGCCAACTGGCTGGCGCGCCGGGAAATTATATTTACGGCGCGGCCATATCTGCCGCCATCCAACTTGCAAGCTGTACAGCGCGAGTGATGCCGCACTGGGACGGCGTCGCGGTTCCCTTGGAAACCTCCCACATCTTGTGGCAGCGATGAGCGTGTGCCGACTATTGAAAATAGGGCATCCCGCTCATAATCGTACGCAGGTCTTGACGCATCCCGTCAGCCGGGCATGCTCGGCCGATAACAAACCCAAAGTTGATGAAAGACTATTTTGTCTATCTTCCCGCACAACAACCTGATTCGATCTGGGGTTGCGTTGTCACCTCTGTCGGCCGCGCCGTCATTCCGCCAGACACCCCCTACCCGCCGCCACAACATCCGGTGGACCACTATTTCAACTGGAACGAGGGCCGTGTCTTGCAGCGGTATCAGATTATTCTCATTTCCAAAGGCGCCGGCACTTTTGAATGTGAATCATTGCCAGCCAGCCAGCCGGTCGAGGCCGGTTCTGTCTTGCTGCTCTTTCCGGGAATTTGGCATCGTTACCGCCCGTCTTGCCAAACGGGTTGGATCGAGAACTGGATTGAGTGTTAGGGTCCGGTATTCGACCAGGCCCTTCGCACCGGTCTGATCCAGCCACAACACAGCATTCTGAAAGCAGGAACCGCCCCCGAGCTATCTGAGTGCTTCGAACACTGCCACTTCCTGGCACAACACAGCGCGCTGGCCAACCAGGACCTCCTTTCCACCCTCGGATTGCACATGCTCGCCATGTTGGGGCACCTGAGTGAATCTGAACGCGGGACTGCAAAGATTATCGATGAGTTTGTCCAACGCGCCCATTCGCTCATTGCCCTCCGATGCCAGGAGCCTTTGGACCTCCGCGCCCTCGCCGCCGAATTGGGGGTTGGCTACTCGCACTTGCGGCACAGTTTCACTGCCCGCGTCGGCGTCAGTCCCCGCCAGTACCATCTCAATATCCGTCTCCAGAAAGCCAAGGATTTGCTGCTGAACACCGCCAAACCCATCAAGGAAATCTCCGAAATCCTGGGCTTTGAATCCCCCTTTCATCTGTCACATCAATTTAAGCTCCATCTTGGACTCTCCCCGAAGTACTGGCGGGCGAAGGCCGTCAAACACTCGCGCCATGTCACGGTCCGCCGACTGCCACAATGATTTGGATTTTCCAATTTTCGCGCTCGCCGTCTTCCTTTTTAGACCAGTCTTTACGCAAAAATGGAGGCTGGGGACGGGCAATAAACGGTTCCACGAAAAGCCATTGCGTACATGTTTTTTGCCAGTTTATCCATTCCCAATCTTGGGCAGGAGCGATACTGTCGCAGCGGATGACCCACAAGACAACCAGAGTGCTGTTCACCAGGATGCCGCACTCAAATCGTACAACAAAATCCAAAGTATGAAAATCCCGTTTGCACCCATTGCCCTTGCTGCCTGTTTGTTCGGCACGAATCCCGCGAATGCCTTCCTCGCAGGCCCCTACACTGTCGACGCTTATACGCTTCACCTCTGGCACTTGGATGAGACCGCCGTGCCATGCATTGACTCTGTATCCAGTGGTGGAAACAATCTGGTGGACTTGGCCACGGGGGCGACGTTGGGGAATGCCTCATACTCAGGTTTTGGTAGTGCATTAAACACCGCTGCGGGCGGCACAGGAAAGGGAGACTTGCTGGCGGCATCGCCCACAGCCGGCAACGTCACCATCACCCTGGCCGATCCCACGACCGGCGCATTTACGTTTGAGGCCTTGGTGCAGATTCAATTTGATCCAACTGTCTCCTCCACCAGCGCGTATGAAATCATGGCAGGAGAATCGGGCGCCAACGCCAACCGCATTTTTCAGTGGCGCATTGTGCCAAAGGGTTTCACGCTCGTCTCCGGCACTACCGCGGCGGGTCCCTATATGACTTTCGAAAACATCCGCGCGATATCCGGAAACCAGGCTACCATCTATGCCGCGATCCCCACCACCGGACCGGATGCCATCGTGTCAAATGGATGGTACCATGTCGCGGTAACTTACAATGGGCTTCCCAGCACGCCGAACAATTTGATCTTTTACTGGACGGCAATGAATTCTGCCAATACGAGCGATGACCCGCTGACGATCAGTTCTGCCGTCACTCAGTTGACCGGCCTCAATCCCAAATCCAGCGTCACCACGACTTTTATGCTGGGCAATCAAGGGCGTTCCTTGAATGGTAATTTTCTTGGTGCGATTGATGAAGTGCGCATCAGCAGAATCGCTCGCGGCCCCTCAGGGATGATGTTCGCCCTTCCCAGTGTAACCGTCACTCCGTTGAACAACCAGTTCGCGACCGTGGGATCGACCGTCACACTGACCTCCCTGGCGACGGGCGGTTTGCCAATCAATTACCAATGGCAGTTCAATGGCGTTACCATCACGGGCGCAACCGCCACCAACATTTCGGGCTACGCCACCAATTCTCTTGTCATATCGAATATCACCTATGCCGAGGCCGGCGCCTATACCTTGATTGCGGCTAACGCCACCAGCACTAATAGCGCCTCCGCCTACATCAATGTGGGCGCGCCCGTGTCCGGCCTCTTCAACACCGGCGTCACCGCAACCGGCGCACTGCTCCCCGGCGGATCGATAGATCCCAATTGGCAACTGATACAAAGCGCCGACCCCACCTATACCGGTCCAAACGCCATTGTCGATTCCACCATTCCCGCCACCTATATCTCTGACGGCCCAAATTCGCAATGGATTGCCCCCGGTGATAATGTCGGTGTGGCGGGCGGCAATTACGAATATCAAACCACTTTCGTTCTGGATTCGCAGAACCTGACCAATATGCAACTGATTTTGAACTGGGCGGCAGATAACGTGTGTGTCGATGCGTTGCTCAATGGCGTGGATCTCGGCATTACCAATGACAACGGTTACACCGCCTTCGCGCCCACCGTTATCACCAACAACTTTCTGGCCGGTTCCAACGTTCTTGTCTGCGTGATTTCGAACGCACCAGGCTCAGGCCCCAATTTGAGCGCCTTCCGGGCGGAATTAAGCGCTTTAAGCGCCCCCCTGGCGCCCACCGCGGTGCAAATACTCTATCCTCCGTCAAATATTGCAGCCTACCAGTATCAAAACACCTCCTTCGCCGTCACGGCCTATGGCAGCGGCCCATTGTCTTATCAATGGTTTTTTGGAACCAACCTGCTCAGCGGCCAAACCAGCCGCGTGTTGACCCTGACAGATTTGGCCCCATCTCAGGCGGGAACTTACACTGTGGTCATTGCCAACAATGTGTCCACCAACAGCGCAAGCGCCACGCTCGCTATCACCGCGCCCGACACCTTGGAATGGCAGGGCCTTCTCACGGCCGATTGGGACTTGGCCACCGCCAATTGGTACGATATGACCACCCTGACCGATGTGTCGTTCAGCCAGAACGCAAACGTCTTGTTCAATGACACGGGCAGCGCCCAGCCTGTGATTAACCTGGATGTGCCGGTCACTCCCAATTCGATGGTCGTAAGCGCGGACAACAACTACACCCTCTTCGGCAATGGCGGCTATCTTACCGGCAATTTTAACCTCCTTTTGAATGGCCCCGGAACGCTCATTTTGGATGCGCCGAATACCTATGCGGGCGCCACCGTCATCCAGGGCGGAACGCTTCAGGTCGGTAATAACGACGCCAACGGTTCTCTCGGCAGCAGCGCCGTCAGCAACAACGCCGCCTTGACCTTCACCCGGACCGACACCGTCACGGTGCCCAACCAGATTAGCGGTTCGGGCTCGGTCACAATGGCGGGTACGGGCAATCTCATCCTGACGGGAAATAATCTCGGCTTCACCGGGTCCACTGCCGTCACCGGCGGAGGAATCCTCACCCCGCGCAGCGTCAATGCGCTTGGCACAGGCGCCGCAGGCGCCACCGTGCTGGACGGGTCCCAAATCTATATCGACGAGAACCTTAATTTCCCCACCCTGCCCCTGCTCTTGGGCGGAACGGGCAATGGCGGCGCTGGCGCCTTGCGCAAGGGTGGTTCCGGGGCGACCTATTTGGGCGGCCCTGTTACTCTGTTGGACTATGCGGGCATCGCGCTCGATGGCAGCAGCTCCCTTTTCCTCACCAATCCCGCTGCGATCACAAGCACGAACGCCAACCTGGCCATTCAATGCGCCAGCAGTGCCGTTTGCACCATCGATGGCGCCGTCAATCTTGGCTCCGGCTCTTTCACCGAATACGGCACTGGCACTGTTGTTCTCGCCAGCCTGAGCAACATCTGGACGGGCGGAACGACCATTAATACAGGCGGAATTTTACAAGTGGGCGATGGCAGCACCAATGCCAGCATTGGCAACGGCGCCATCTCCGATGGCGGAACATTAACCTTTTTGACCTCCAATAACTTGGTGTTGACTGAGGCAGTCTCGGGAGGCGGCGTCTTCAACCAAAGCGGCGCAGGCAGACTTGTTCTCTCAGGCAACCCGCTCAGTGCGTTCTCCGGCGCCATTCACATCAACGGCAACGGCCAGTTGCAATTGGCCAACGGCGATTCCCTGGCCAATGGCACATTGGCCATCGGCGCGGCTCAAGCCGACACTAACCGTTTGGAACTGACCGGAAATAATACAGTTTCGATCCCCATCACCATTTTCCCCCGTGCTGCTGCCGGCACACTGACCTCCACCACCCCAACAACCAATTATGCGGACATCATCAATCTGAGTGGAACCAACACAGTCAGTCCGACCTCTCCTGTTACCATCGCTTCAGGCGGCAACCTTTTTGCGCTGGAATGCGACAGCGGCTACTTCATATTTAACGGCGGATTGACGGCCGCTGGCGCCGGAAGGAATTTCGCGTTGGAAGGCCCTGGATCTGGCGAAGTGGACGGCCCCATTACTCAAGGCACGGGATTCTCTGTAAATGTCTATGTGCTGGGTACCGGCCTCTGGACTTTAACCGGCCAAAGCAGCTACACCGGTGCCACTATTGTCAGTAATGGCACGCTGGTGGTCAATGGCTCCATCGCTTCCAGTCCCGTCACCGCCTACGGTGGCACGTTAGGCGGCATTGGCACGCTGACCGGGCCGGTGGTGGTCGCCGCCGGAGCCAAACTTGCTCCCACGCTGGCCGCAGGCCCAGCCGTTCCCATTGGCACCCTGACTGTCAATAATGCACTGACCCTGCAACCAGGCAGTTTCACTTCCATGCAAATCAACAAAGCGATGTCCACCAATGACCAAATCACCGGACTGACCAGCGTCAGTTTTGCCGGCACGCTTTTGATCACCAATTTGGGCGGCACTCTCGCCGCCGGTGATGCTTTTCAACTTTTCAGTGCCGCCAGTTATGGCGGCAAATTCACCGGCATCACCCCGGCCAGCCCCGGTCCGGGCCTGCGCTGGAATCTCGGTGGCCTTTCTGTCGATGGCTTGCTGAGGATTACTTCCACCAATCTGGCCCGTCCCACCATCACCACCACTGCCCTGTCCGGCGGAAATTTGGCGCTGTCCGGCACCGGCGGGACCGTGGGAGATACCTACGCGCTTCTGACCTCCACCAATATCGGTGCGCCGTTATCGACCTGGACCCAAGTGACCAATGGCGTGTTTGATGGTAGTGGAAACTTTGCCATTAACGCTTCAGTGGCAACGAATGTGTCACAGAGCTTTTTCGTTGTGGCGTCTCAATAACTTATTTATGCGAAAACAATTGGTTTTGCAGGGATTGCACCGGGCCGCCAGAGGAGATCATTCGATTCCCCCCAAGGCCGGACCTTCCCGCGCGTTCACCTTGATTGAACTGCTGGTGGTGATCGCCATCATCGCCATTCTGGCCGCGCTGCTATTACCCGCGTTGGCCAAGGCCAAAGATAATGCCAGGCAAACCCAATGTTTGAGCAACATGAAACAATTGCAACTCTGCTACATCATGTATGTGGGAGATAACAACGACCGGCTTCCTATAAACCTTAGTTCAAGCACCTCTGACACTCTGGCTGCCACGGGTTCATGGATTGCAGGCGACGCCCAGACTGACACGTCAACGACAAATATCAAGCAGGGCAAGCTTTACCCATATAACACCCAAACTGCCATCTACGTTTGCCCGGCAAACACCAAGATGATCGTATCGGCGCCAACCATGGCCGGTCCTGGCACCCAAACGCCACAAACACGCACCTGCTCCATTGAATACTCAATGGGCGGAGGCAATCCGCCCGGCTCCACCGTCAGCCGCGCTGTGGCGTTTGGCACATATGACAAGCTGGCCAAAGTTCATAAATCAGTCGCCAAGGTTGTATTCATTGACGAGAATGAATCCAGCGTTGGTGATGGATGCTATGGCTGTTACCCGGTGGGTTCATACCCGACGGTCAACATCTGGTGGAATCTGGCTGGCAGCCGCCACACCAAAGGTTGCACGTTTTCCTTCGCTGACGGCCATACCGAGTATTGGAAATGGCACGGTAAATCCGTGCTTGTTTATGTGAGCGGCGACCAGCCGGGCGACCCGGTCGGCACTTCGGATGATATGCCGCGAATGGTTGCCGCCGGCAGCGAGTATTATCCTGTTAATTGAGCATATCTTCCTCTGCCGCGGGAAGGGCAGCCTTTAATATGAACTGCAAGGCGAGGTTGCTTTTGGCCGTAAAGAGCTTGGGTTGCTTCTTCCTGGCGGTTCTTCCGCTGCTGGCGCGGGGCGCTTCCCAGGACCTCTACCTCCAATCCTTGACGAATTTTGAAACTTATGGGGAAACGATCTGGCACTCCGCCAGCTATTCCAACGCCCCCCCCGACGCCGGTTATTGGGGCGATGGCGCCACCACCGGCAACGGCGGCATTCGCGGCAACGCCGGCGTCGCTCTGGCTTATGCCGTAATGGTCCAGGCCCAGCCCTCCAACCCGGGCAACACCACACGTCTGAACCATATCCGGCAAGCCCTCAATTACAACGCCAACACCCATACTTCCGGCAGCTACGTCGCTGAGGACGGTCATCAATGGGGCTGGAACACCGGCACCGTCGGCGTTTGCCCTGGCTCGGGTTCCGATTGGCAAACCTCCTTGTGGGCCGCGCCCACCGCTTTCGCCTGCTTCCTCCAGCAATCCAATCTTCCAGCCGCCACCATCAAAGCTGTGCAAACGATGTTGATCTCCGAGGCCAATCATCGCGCTACTGTTGCACCTTGTTCCGGTTGGGTCGGTGACACCAAAGCGGAGGAAAACGGCTGGGACGGCAACGTTGTCGCGTGTGCCGCCGCCTGGCTCTCTACCAATACCAACGCCGCCAACTGGCTCGCCTCCGCCCAAAACTACCTCGCCAACACCTACACCATCGACACCACCGCCGGCGATCCCCTCTCCTCGTGGGTTACAACGATCACTGCCTATCCGGATTGGGCTATTGAGAACCACGGGTTTTTTCATCCTGAATACGCCATGGTCGCCGGCGAGGAAATGGGCGATTCCTGGCTTATGGCCCGCTATATGAACGGCAACGTCTCCGTCCAACTCGAGCCCTTTGCGCAGCACAATGTCACCAACGAATGGAACAGTCTCAATCGTTCCATCTTCGGCTGGGGCGAACTGGCTTACCCGGACGGCGAAGATTGGGCCTTGCACAGCTACGGCGAGAATTCCTACATGGCCTGGCTGGCCGCCCATTTTGGCGACCCAGTTGCACGGTTTGCCGATAACAATATAGCCCAACTCGAGCGCTATCGTCAGAGCATCAACGGCAACGGCCAGTTTGTCGGTCCGAGCGGCGGCGGGTTCTATCGCGAAGCCGTCCAGGCTTACCGCTCCGGCATGGCCTGGCTGCAATGGCAGGTAGCCGATTTTAGGTCTGGCGCCATGGCCGCGCCGCCGACTTCATTCGAGTGGCTGCCCGACGTGGACGTCATCGTCCAACGCGCCAGCAATTACTACTGCTCCATCTCCTACGGGCCGCAAACCAACGGTTCAGCGTCCAAAATCATGGCCATCATCGATCCGGCCTTCATTTCCGTGCCCGCCAACACCTACCTGACCACGCCGCGCGAACCGGGCATTATTGGACTGGGCGCCCTGGGCTATCCCACCTCCGGCGCCCTGGTCAGCCTGATTACAAACGCCACCGGCTTCACGGCGGAATTACATTTGACAAACGGTTCCTTCGGCACGACCGAAGTTTATATCAACAGCACTGGCATCAGCGTGGCCATTGTCGAAGTGCCTCAACCCATCGCCAGCGTGACCGCCGCCGCCGGCAGCTTCTGCGTCGGCGTGGAAAATGATCCGCTTTCCGGCGGCACACGGCTGCTGCAATGGACGGGCGGCTCCGCCGCCATTACCAACCTTTTAGGGGTGTCTGTCAACATGACAAACAATTGGGTTTGCCTGGCCGGCCAATACGGTCTGGCCGCCGGCCCGGGCGGATATTTTAATTACCAGGCCGCCAGTGGCTATACCCGCCTTAACCAGGTGGGCGGCCTGAATGAGGCCGGCGTGGCCGAGGACACCCTGCAATATATGCCCTCCAATGCGCTCAGTCCCCGCTATGCCGTCTGGTTCCCCGGCGATTCGCCCGCCCAGACCGCCAGCAACGCCGCGCAAGTTTCCTGGTCAGTCAATAACACGCAAGCCGCGCTCACCTTCCCCGGCCTCAACGGCGCTCCGACCCAAATTGTCGCCGCCGTTCCGGTTTTGCCAATTTATCCCCCCTACACCCTGCCAATCGGAAATGTTACCGCGTCTTCATCCCAATCCGGCTATCCGCCCGCCAATGCCGTCGATAACAACACCTCGACCTTCTGGGTCTCCAGCGGCACAACCCCCGGCCAGGGCCCGACCACCTCCCACCCGGAATGGCTCGCCGTCACCTTTCCGCGCCAGGTCGCCGTATCCGGGTTTCAAGTCATCCCCCGCACCGTAAATGGCGGCTATGGCCCCAAGGCGGTTCAGATGTGGCTAAACGGTGCCACGGTTTATTCCGGCGTCATGCTCCCGACATCAACCTTGGACGTCCTTGTCTATCCACCCAGTTATGCCACCAACGCGGAGCTGTACATCACCAGCTCCTACGATCCTGCATATCCGGCCAATTCCCGCAACGTGCAAGTGGTGGAAATGACCTTCGATGAACGCGCCCTCCCCGGCACCTACGCCGACTGGGAAATGCAAACCTTAACCAGCGTGGAATTGACCAACACCCTATACCAAGGCCCGCTGGCCGATCCGGATGGCGACGGCGTGCCCAACCTGGTCGAATTCGCCGTTGGCGGAAATCCGCTCGTTCCCGATGCCGCTCTCGCAAAACTCCAGCCAATTCCGGCGGCATCCGGCCAATTCGCCTTTTGCTATCGCCTGCGCAAGAACCTTGGGGATGTGACCTGCGTTATCGAACACTCAACCAACCTCGTCGATTGGAATGAAATCCAGCCTCTATCCGCGACAAACATTTCTGATTTGGGCGATGCCTGGTTATACCAGGCAAATTTCCCCGCACAGGACCCGTCTGAATATTTTCGGATACAATACCAAAAGATTAATTAAATGAAATCACTAGTTTGCAACCTCTTTGTGGCATTGACCGCGTGCCTATGGCTTGAACCTCTCATGGCACAGAACGCCGGGAACTTTGACACCGCCACGCTTTTGGTTAGGGCCGACCAGCCTGGCGCGATCATTAACCGCAACATTTACGGGCAATTCTCCGAACACCTTGGCCGTTGCATTTACGAAGGCGTCTGGGTTGGCGAAGATAGTCCCATCCCGAATACCCGTGGCATCCGCAATGATGTGGTGGCTGCTCTCAAAAAACTCAAAGTCCCCGTCCTGCGCTGGCCTGGTGGATGTTTCGCCGACGAATACCATTGGAAAAATGGCGTCGGCCCCCGTGAGAAACGCCCCTCCATGATCAACACCCACTGGGGTGGCGTGGTCGAAAACAATGCCTTCGGCACGCACGAGTTCATGGATTTTTGCGCGCAAATAGGCGCGCAACCGTATGTTTGCGGCAATGTCGGCAGCGGCTCCGTCCAGGAAATGATGGAGTGGGTTGAGTATATTGCCTCGTCCGCCCAATCACCCATGGCGGATTTGCGCCGGAAAAATGGCCGCGACGAACCATGGGCGATTCCTTATTTTGGCGTTGGCAATGAAAGCTGGGGATGCGGAGGCAACATGACGCCGGAGTTCTACGCTGATAATTTTCGCCGCTACAACACCTTCTTGAAGAACTACGGGAGCAATCACATTTACCGTATCGCATGCGGCGCCAATGGGGCGGATTACAATTGGACTGAAGTTCTTATGGCCCGTGCGGCCCGATCCATGGATGGCCTGTCGTTGCATTATTATTGCGGCTCAGGACGGTCCAGTCATTCCGCCACCGAATTTGGCCGGGACGATTGGATATACTTGTTGGGCCAGGCCATGAGCATTGATGAGCTTCTCACGCGACACTCCGCTATCATGGACAAATACGACCCCCAAAAAAGAGTCGGCCTGATCGTCGATGAATGGGGCGCCTGGTATGAGGTGGAGCCCGGGACGAACCCCGGTTTTCTTTATCAACAGAATACTCTGCGCGATGCGCTTGTTGCCGGCCTCACATTGAACATTTTCAACCAACACTGCGACCGCGTGAAAATGGCCAATATCGCCCAATTAATTAATGTCCTGCAAGCCATGATTCTGACTGACAAAGCGAAGATGTTGCTCACTCCGACCTACCATGTGTTTGAGATGTATTCAGTCCATCAGGATGCCACTTCGCTGCCCGCCGAATTGATCTCGCCAAACTACTCTGACGGAGGCGGGACGATCAAGGCCGTTACCGCATCCGCCTCGCGCGACAACTCTGGCAAGGTCCATATTTCGCTGACCAATGCGGATGCGGATCGCCCTGTTCATCTTTCGTGCCAGTTCGCGGGGCTGAGTGCAAAGTCCGTCTCTGGACGCGTCCTGACGGCGCCTGCGATCAATTCCCATAATTCATTTGATGCCCCCGATGCCGTGCAACCGCAGCCCCTGGTTGGAGCCATTATTGAAAACGGCATACTTTCGGTGACAATCCCGGCTAAATCTGTCGTTGTGCTTGAATTGTTCTGATGTTCGCATCCAACGCGGCGCTCCTGGCAACATTGTCGCGCGGTGGTAATTTTTCTTTCAAACCGCAGCTCAACAGATCGGACTAAAGTTTTGGCGGCAGCGGCCGATGCGATGGGTGGGAGTGGACTGGATCACCCGATTCGGGTGTGCGGCGCATTGCAGAAACGACGCCAGGCGCCGAGGCAAATGTAAAATACAACGAAAGAAATGCCATGAGTGTTTCATCCATCTCCAGCACGGTGTCAACCACTGTGACTGTTTCGGGCAACGCCAGCGTTACCCAACTCGAAAAACAACTGCAGACCCTTCAGAAGGAGATACAGAAGGAAAACCAGAGCAAAGACAGCACGACGACCAAGGAGCAAGTTGTCCAGAGCCTGGAGGCAGAGGTTAACATGGTCCAGATGCAAATTCAACAGGCACAGGCCAAGGCCGCACAAAAGAGCGCCAAGAAAAGCAGCATGGACAGTACGGCTGGCAATTCCATATCAACTAATTCCAGCCAGACCGCCGCGCAGACCGGGAGCAGTTCGCGCCAAATTCTTGACACTTCGGCATGAGTGTGGGATTCGGTCAGCCCCGCCCGGAAAACGGGCTACGAAAATTTCAGCGCCTTTTCCACTTCGCGCAATCCGCGCGTCATGGTCAGCCGTTTGCCATTGTGCAAAACCACGGTGTGCTGCCCCTGGGCATGCGGCAGCAGTTCCTTGATGCCATCCAGATTTACGATTGCGGAACGGCTGATGCGCAGAAATTTTTCCGGGTCCAGCCGCTCCTCCAGGGCGTTGATGGTGTCGCGCACAATATGCGTTTCCTTGCCGACGAGCACGGCCACATAGTTGCCGGCCGATTCAATGCAGGTGATCTGCGCGGTTTTTATGAAAATGATGCGTCCCGGCGTCTTCACGGACAGTCGCGTCAGATAGTTGTTGCCAGTCGGGCTGCGGCCTGCCAGCGCCATGAGTGCTTTGGCCAATGACTCGTCTTTGGGTCGGATGGCCAGCCGGGCACGGGCACGCTGGACCGTTTCCCGAAAACGGGCGGTGGTGAACGGTTTGAGCAGATAATCAAGCGCCTCCACTTCAAACGCCCTCAGTGCGTGCTGGTCAAAGGCGGTGACAAAAATGACCGCCGGCAACTGGGAGGGCGGAACTGCGGCCAACATTGCGAATCCGTCCATCTCAGGCATCTGCACATCAAGAAACAGCAGGTCCGGCGAATCACGCCGGATGACGGCGAGCGCTTCGGCGCCGGTGCCGCATTCACCGAGCACTTCAATGTCCGGCTCCTCCTTCAAAAGCATGGCGATTCGCTGTCGCGCCAGCGGTTCGTCATCCACGATCAAGGTGCGAATTTTATTCATGGGGATTTGCGGAAGTTGTCGATGTGGCCCGGGTGTGAAAGGGAATTTCAAGTTCCGCCACGCAGCCGCCGGCATCGGCATTGCGCAGGATAAACCGATGCCGGGCAGGATATAAACTTTGGAGCCGGGCGCGGGTGTTGGAAAGACCGATCCCTCCGGTCAGAGGGACTTCCGCACTGGCGAGTTCCGGCAGACCCACGCCCGTGTCAGAGATGGTCACGCGCAACATTTCGCCGTCGCGCCAGAACTCGATTCTCACGACACCGGGCGACACCTGGGGTTCAATGCCGTGCCGGACGGCATTTTCCACCAGCGGCTGGAGAATGAAGGTCGGGACCAAGGCGGCGCGCGTTTCAGGTGAGATATTCTTTTCAATCCGCAACCGGTCGCCAAACCGGATTTTTTCGATGTCGAGATAATGGTCAAGAAAATCCAGTTCACGACCGAGCGGAACCTCCTGCTCCGTGGCGCTGTCGAGCGACAATCGGAGCAGTGTGCTCAAATTGCCGATCATGTCATCTGCGAGCGGTGGAGCGGTGTGGATGAGGGTTGAGATGGCGTTGAGCGTGTTGAATAAAAAATGCGGATGAAGCTGCGTTCGCAGAGCCTGAAGCCGCGCCTGCGCCAGGTGTTTCTCCAGGTCCAACGCCTGGCGGTCACGCTGTTGGGCGCGGCGGAAATAGACGAACGCATGGCCAAGACTGGCAATAACCAGATACACCGGCATGTTGAACTGGATGCGAAACCACAGTGGCGGCGGCCCGCGCATGATGGCATCGTTCGGCCAGATCCCGTTCGGCGGCGGCCTTGCCCTCATCGGCATCAGATAATCCCCGGCGACCGCGCAGATCAAAACCACCAGCACGCAAGCGCCAGCCTGAATGACGAGGCGAAACTTCCAATCCGTGCGTTCAATGGGAAACCGGAAGGCCAGCCAGAAGATGAACGGCGAAAATAACAGCCACGGCAGCCATTGGTTCAAAGTCATGCGCAACGCGTCTGTCCACACAAACGCTCCGCTCAAGACATGTTGGGCGCTCATCAATCCCATGAAAACCACCCAACCCAGGAAAAATACCGGGATAAAAAACAGCCAGCGCCGGGCTGGAAAAAAAGCAGCCGTGCCTTGATTCACGGAAAAATTTTAGCCTGCAATGACCGGGTTGTCTTGTGAATTCCAATCGCACGGCAGCCAAATGAGATGGATCACGGCAAAGACGTGACAAAGGCTGGCATAGTCGTGATGAAATTTCGCGGCCCAAATCCAAACTGTTGGAATTCACCGTCGCGGGCGGCGATTTTAGATTTGCGGACGGCATTCACCCCCTGCTCCACCACGTCCCCATCACGAGATAGAAGCGTTTCATCCAGTTTATATCCCGCCCCGTCACATCGCCCTATCATGCAGGAGCGCCTTGTGGTCTAGTAAAGACGCGGGAGGTGTTCGACCGCGGCAAGTTCTGCTCGAAACGGCA
>Ga0181535_10001821_pt1 | contig 26997 bp, 25 predicted proteins | sample PEATcosm2014_Bin_44_FD_119774 | JGI IMG/M metagenome (GOLD analysis project Ga0181535, IMG submission 119774) | Peatland microbial communities from MTU Mesocosm Facility, Houghton, MI, USA - PEATcosm2014_Bin17_30_metaG | ecosystem: Environmental > Terrestrial > Soil > Wetlands > Peat | place...
GGAAAGCTAAGAGCGCAGGGTCCTCCTCGCAAGGGTGGCACCACCCATCACATGGTGATATTCCCCCTACCATGGGCCCCACGGGAGGGATGGCAGAGCGGACGAATGCACAGCTCTTGAAAAGCTGCGAGGTGCGAGCCTCCGTGGGTTCGAATCCCACTCCCTCCGCCCGGAACATTCGGTCACGTGGTGGAATGGTGCAGCCATGCGCGTCCGGGTCGACGACACAACCCTGTTCTTCGACGTCGAAGGGCCCAAGCTCGTCCCTGACCGCGCTTCCATGTGGGAAAGGCCGACTGTGTTGCTGCTCCACGGCGGCCCGGGCTTCGACCATTCGAATTTCAAACCCGATTACTCGCAACTCTCCGACGTTGCGCAGCTCGTCTACCTCGACCACAGGGGGAACGGTCGCAGCGATCGGGGAGACCCCAGCACCTGGAACCTCGACACCTGGGCCGACGACGTCAAGGGATTCTGTGACGCGCTGGAAATTGAGACACCCATCGTGCTGGGGTGGTCATTCGGGGGATTCGTCGCGATGGCCTATGCGGTCCGCCATCCCGGACATGCGGCCAAGGTGATCCTGCAATCCACCGCGGCGCACCTCGATGTCGAGCGCATCGTCGCTGCTTTCTCCGCCCTCGGAGGACCCATGGCCGCCGAGGCTGCACGCACCTTCTGGACCACCCATGACAACGAGAGCATGATGCAGTACCTTGAGCACTGCATTCCGCTTTACCACTCGGAGCCACTGACGGACTCCATGGCGCGGTGTGTGCTGAACCTCGACCTCCTGGTCGGCTTCGACGGCGAGATGGATATGGACCTGCGCCCCGGCCTGAGCGCGGTTCGGGCACCGGTGCTGGTCCTCGCCGGTCGCAAGGATCCAATCACGCCGGTCGCCGCCGCCGAGGAGATCGTCGAGTCCCTCCCTGGGCCCGACGTGACGCTGAGGATCTTCGACGATTCAAGCCATTTCATTCAGCTCGCCGAGCCTGACCACTTCTTTCCCATCGTGAGGGACTTCATCACGGGTTGAGGTCGAGCAAGCACTCAACGCGCGTGACGGCCTCGCAGGAAGTCTCAGATCTCTCGCGGAACGAGCTAGAGCGGGTCCTCACGCTCGTCCTGGGCCGAGCGCAGCCGTTTGGCCAACGTCTGCAGCAGGTTCCAGGCGATGGTCGCGTTCTGTTGCACCAGCGGTCGAAACTCCCAATAGGTGAGGCCGTAGCAGACGAGGTCAGAATCCGCGGTGACGGTCGCCGACCGTGCCCCCTCGTCGATCAGCGCGATCTCCCCGAAGTAGTCGCCTTCCGACAGCGTCGCTCGTGTCCGGCCACCGACCGAGACCGTGGCTCGGCCTGACTCGATCACGAAGAACGCCGCGGCGCCTGTGCCCTCCTTGGTGATCGTCTCGCCCGCCGCAAAACGGCGCTCCTTGAACAGCGCGGCGATGCCCTGCGTGTCGCGTTGGCTCATGGTGGCGAAGAGCGGCACCTGCTCAATGATGTCGACTTGCCGGTCGTTGACCGCGGGCGCCGTCGCCCGTGGGGCCGGCGACCCCGCCCGGGTCACGGCCCGGCACTGAAGCAGGTACAACTGCCCGTCAGCGAACGCCCACTCGATGTCGCGTGCCGGCCCGAAAACCTGTTCGCACCGGCCGGCCAGCAGGTGGAGCTCGGTCAGCTGATCATCATTGAGACAGAGGCTCTCGACCAGGTGCGGCTGGACGCTCTCCTCGAAGGTACCGCCGTTCTGGGCGGCACGAATGGCGATCTTCTTTACGCCTGGCGTGCGCTCGTGGACCGTGCCGCCGCGATCCATGCGGAAACTGTCGGGGATCACGCGTCCGGCCACGACGACCTCGCCGAGTCCCCAGCTGGCCTCTATGAGTCGCTCGTCAGCCCCGTTGATTGGGTTCTGCGTGAAGAGCACGCCGGCGGCATCGGGATTGAGAAGGGATTGGACCACGACGCCGATGCTCGGCTGGGTGAAGAGTCCCACCCGCTGGCGGTACGTGATCGCCGAATCGGAGTTGGCGGACCACCAGATCTCCTGCACCGCCGCTTGGAGGTCGTCCACCGAAGGTACATTGAGCAGCGTGAGGTGTTGACCGGCGAAACTCGCGTCGGCACCGTCCTCGTCGACCGCAGACGAGCGCACCGCCAACGGGCCAACGAGGGGTCGGGCGCCCGCCATGAGTTGCGCGACCGCTGGTTCGTCCCCGGCGGCCACTGCGTCGACGATGGAGCCCGAGAGGGCGATACCGGGTGGAATGGGCAACCCCGAGCGAGCGGCAGCTCCCAGCCCGGTCGCCTTCGCGCCGAACCGCGATTCGTCGTGCGCCTCCGTCAGCGGCACGACCTCCGTCATGTGTAGACCGTCACGGCACCAGCGTCACCATCGACCCGTACGCGTGTGCCATCGGGAATTCGGTCGGTTGCGTCTCGCGTCCCCACCACGCCGGGAATGCCGTACTCACGCGCCACGATCGCTGAGTGCGAGAGGAGGCCCCCCGAATCGGTGACGATCGCCCCGAGGAGCGGCAGCAGGATGTTGAACGCCTCACTGGTCGATTCGGTCACGAGCACGTCGCCCTGCTGAATGCGGTCGAATTCGGACGGGCCCGAGATCAGCCGGACCGGACCCTCGTAGACACCGCCGCTGGCGGCCAGGCCGCGCAGGACGTGCTCCTCGTGGGGCTCCGCAGAGCTCCCGAACAGCTCGCCCAGTGCGACTCCCATGGCGTGCATGATCCTCGCTATGGCGGGCGGGAGTCCGGACGGGTCCGGGGGTGGTGGAGCCGGCGGTCCGAGTGACACCGGCGCCTCCTTGGCCGTTCGCGAGCTGCGGTCCACGAAGCGCTGTGCGAGTTCGTCGGCGGACGGCCCACCCTGGCCGGCGACCAGCGAGCACATCTCCTCGAAGCTGGCATCGATGAAGTGCTCCGGGTCGTGGACGAGACCTCTGCCCTCCAACCGCCGGCCGGCGCCGAGCACGGCGCGACGCATGATGCCCGAAGCCCAGATGTCACTGAACACGCCGCGTTCGTCCCGCAGGCGGTACATGAGGCGCGCTTCCCCAACAAGGTCGTCGAACTGTGAACGGTGCTCTTCGGGCACCTGCAGGCGAACGTCGGTGATGAGTGCATCGACGTTCCCCGCATCGGCACCCGCACCCTCTACGGACGACCGGATCGCGCGCAGCAGGGCGTCGGGTAGCTCGAGCGCATAGCGCCCCGAGATGTCGAAGCCGTCGAGAAGCCGGAAGCCCACGAGGTCCAGGTACTCGGACATGGCTGGGCCCACGTCGCCTCCGAATGCACGCAATTCCGCCAGCACCTGTGCCGGATCGCCGTCCGAGTCGAGGAGCGCACGAGCGGCCGTGTCCCGGGTGATGGCGGCGATGAGGCGCCCGAGCTCACCCGAGGCGCCGGCCGAGACCGGGGCCGCCCCGCGCATCATGGCGAGCACTTCGGACGGAGGGACGCTGGTCCATGTTCCGACGTGCGCGAGCAGATCACCGACCGGCAACATCGCCGAGCCCGTAAAGCGCATGTGCTGGTACATCATCCGGGAATGGTGCTCCTTGCAGCTGGTCAGGTAGGCGACCAGTCCGTCGTCGGAGAGATCGCCGACCTCGACCGACTGCAGCTCACGGTGAACCTTGATCGCGGCGGGCTTCGCCACGTCGTCCCACTCCCGCAGCTGCTCGCGCCAGACCTTGTCCTCCCACACCACCTCCGCCCGAGCGAAGCGCTGCGGGACCTCGCTCTCCGGTACCGGATGGATCGTGTGGTAGGCGAACCCGTTGACGTACTGCGTCTCCATCGATTCAATGAGCGTTCCGCAGAACGCCATGAACTCGTGGGTGCCACGTCGGAAGGGCTCTGGGTGCGATTCCGAGAAGTACCGGGTCACCGGGCGCGGAAAGTGGACGGGGTCCAGGTTCCACGAACCCGGGCCCGGAGGCTCGAAGTCAAGCCCTGGCGTCACTGGTGCAGTCATATGTGCCTCCCTCGTTTGGCCTCCGGACACCCCCTCCGCCCACATGGAGCAGATGGAGCACTCACCGCCCGGTCGCCATGACGGTGAGCAAGGTCAGGACGCGATGGGAGGCTACCCCCGTGTGGATCGTCGCGCAGGAGTCAGTCGCGCAGGGGAATCCGGACGGATCGCAGGCGGTAACCTCGCCCCGTCCCGAGGCGTGCCGTTGTCGCACACCGGCCGGTGACAAGGCAAAGGGGGAGAGATCGTGGCAGACATGAAAGCCCTGCAGGTGACCCGCCACGGGCCACCCGGGGAGGTGCTGGCGGTGCGCACCGTTCAACGACCCGAGCCCGGCCCGAGGGAAGTCCGCGTGAAGGTCAACGCGGCCTCGTTCAACTTCAACGACATCGACCGCTGCCGGGGGAACCTGGTGTCGGTGCCGACGCCTCCGCCGTTCACCCTGGGGATGGACGTCTGCGGGGTGGTCGACGAGGTGGGCGACGGCGCCGAGTCGTGGCTGGGCCAGCGGGTGGTGGCCATCACCAAGAACGCGCTCGGTGGCATCGCCGAGTACGCGATCGCCGACGCCATCTCGGTGTTCGACGCGCCTCCCGGCTTCGACGACGTCGAGGCCACTGCCTTCCTGCTCTCGTTCCAGACCTCTCACCTGGCTCTGTTCAAGCGGGGACGGCTAGCGGCCGGTGAGACCCTGGTGGTGCACTCGGCCGCGAGCGGGCTGGGCACCGCCGGCATCCAGTTGGGCAAGGCGGCGGGCGCCCGCGTCATCGCGGTGGCCGGCGGTCCCGAGAAGGGCGCACTGTGCTCCTCACTCGGAGCCGACCTGGTGATCGACCACACCGCCGAAGACTTCGTCGAGGCGGTGCTGGTCGCCACCGACGACGCGGGAGCGGACGTGGTCTACGACCTGACCGGGGGCGACTTCGTCGAGCGCTCGTGGCGCTGTACGGCACACGGCGGCCGCTACCTGGCGGTTGGGTTCGCCGACGACGACGCCAACGGCATGACGGGGAGGCCGCTGCGGATGGCCTGCATCGGGAACATCGACATCGTCGCCGTCATGGTCGCCTGGGCCGACTCGGTCGACCCCGGCATGCGGCGGTTCGGCTTCAACCCGTTCGGGCGGGACGTGGCAGACGAGATCCACGCCGATCTGCTGCGTCTGGCCGCGGAGGGTGCCATCCGTCCGTACGTGGGACGACGGGTCACCATGGAGGATGCCGGCAGGGCCCTCGACGAGCACGAGGCACGTCGATCGCTGGGACGCACCGTCGTCGAGGTCCGCAGCGCATGAGCGCCACCGAGTACACCTGGCGCGACTCGGAGCTGCACAGCCGACCGCTCCTCGCGCTCAATTGGGCGGGGGCGGGTCTCGCCCGCTTCGGGCGTGAGCTCCCGTCGCTCGCACCGTCGTCCGTCATCGCGGCCGCGGCCAAGGCGGCCGGGTCGGACGACTTCGGGAGCGACTCGTACCGGGAGCCGCTCGAGGTGTACCTCAGTGCCTGCGAGGCCCAGGCGGAGCTGACCACGTTCGGCCGCCTCCTGATCTCCAAGATGCTCGCGTCGGCACTGGCGAACCGCATTGAGCTGCACCGGTGGTCGCTACATCACCCCGAAGTACGCGACGAGCGGATCGTGAGCCCATGGGTCATCGTCGGCCTGCCGCGGACCGGGACGAGCGTGCTGTCGCTGCTCCTCGGCCTCGACCCCGTGGCGCGGCCGTTACTGCAGTGGGAGGCGGCGCACCCCATCCCTCCGGTCACGCTGGAGGAGGCAGCCGAAGATCCCCGGATCGCTCGGACCGCAAAGGACCTGCGCGGGCTGATGAAGCTGAACCCGCCGCTCCAGGCCATGCACCCGTTCGGTGCCACCCTGGCCGAGGAGTGTGTGGCGCTCTTCATGTACGACGTCCGGTCGATGGCCCTCGAGACCCAGGCCCACGTCCCGACGTACGCCCGCTGGCTGGAGCAAGCCGACATGGCACCCGCCTACGCCCAGCACAAGCTCGCCCTCCAGACACTCCAGTCGCGCCTGCCCACCGAGCGCTGGATCCTCAAGACACCCAATCACCTCTGGAACCTGGCCGCACTCCGCACCGCCTACCCCGACGCCAGGATCATCTGGACCCACCGGGACCCGGGACCGGTGGTCACCTCGCTGGCCAGCTTGGCGAACGCTGGTCAGCGCCTCCTGACCAGCCGCGGCGACCCCCGGCCCACGGCCGAGGAGTGGAAGCGAAAGTGCGCCTTCGCCCTCAACTCCGCGATGACCTTCGACGAGGAGTGCGAGGTCGGGTGGTGCCAGCACCTGCACTACGACGCCCTGATGGCGGACCCCCTCGAGGCGGTCCGCCAGCTCTACCGCAACTTTGGCGAGCAGGTCGGTCGCCTCCACGAGCGGCGCATGAAGGCGTTCCTGGAGCACCGGCCGCAGGACGCCTTCGGCCGCCACCGCTACGACCCCGCCGACTTCGGGTGGACGTACGACGGGCTGGCCACGGAGTTCAAGGAGTACACCGAGCGCTACCACATCGGCACCACGATTTCTCCGTAGGTCCCGCAGGGCTTTTTGACCGGCGGATTGCTAGTGTGCCCCTCGAACGAGAACCTGTTCTAGGGTTCCACGGGTGTCCGGAGCAGAGCCCGCAAAGGGGTTGGGCTTCCAGACAGGGGGTTTGGACATGAAGAGGATCGCAGGGATGCGAGCGGTGGGGGTGGCCGCGCTGCTCGTGTCCGTCGCAGCGGCTGGGCTGCTCGTTGCTCCCGGGGTGGCCGGCGCATCGTCGTCGAGTTCCACCACGACGTTCGGCACTCTTCCCTCGCCGTGCGGCAAGGGGCACGCCACCGGAGCCACGGACCAGGGTGTCACCAACTCGACCATCAACATCGCCTACGGCGACGACCGCGGCTTCTCGGGTCTCCCCGGCCTCGATCAGGAGATGGGCGACGCGGTCAAGGACATGGTCGCGTGGTGCAACGCGCAGGGGGGCATCAACGGCCGCAAGATCGTCGGTGACTACTACGACGCCGCCGTCACCAACGTCGGTAGCGTGATGACCCAGGCCTGCAAGCAGGACTTCATGCTGGTCGGCGAGGGCTTCGCGCTCGATGGTGTCGCGGAGCAGACCCGCCTCGGCTGCAACCTGGCTGCCGTCCCCGGTTTCACGGTCGCCCCCACGGTGGCCAACGCGTACGAGATGTACCAGGCGTCGCCGAACCCGGCCAACGCCAGCCCGGTGTCGAGCGCCTACCAGGCCGAGAAGCTCTTCGGTTCGAAGACCACGCATGCCGGCGTCTACGACTCGACTCTCTCCACCCAACAGTCCTCCACCACCAAGGCCGTGCAGGCCTACACGGAGGCCGGTTGGAAGTTCATCCCAGGCTGCACGGCGGTCATCGACTACAACGGCGAGGCCAACTACACGCCGTTCGTGCAGAAGCTGCAGAGCTGCGGGGCCCAGGTCATCTTCAACGACGCCACCCCGGGGCCGACCCTCTACGGTGCCTTCGAGTCGGAGAGCCAAATCGGCTACGACCCGATCTGGGTCATGGATTCCGGCGCCTACACGGCAGCCTTCGCGCAGTGGAACACGGACGGCCTGGCCAACAACGTCTACGTCCGCATCTCCTACGAGCCACTCGAAGCGGCCAAGGTGGTCCCGGCCGTCTCCCAGTACCTCTCGATCGTCAAGAAGTACGGCGGCCTCACCTCGCAGCTCGGGGAGCAGGCCACGTCCTCGTTCCTCCTCTGGGCGACGCAGGCCAAGGCGTGCGGATCGACCCTCACCCGCCAGTGCATGATCAACCACCTCGCCAAGGTGACCAACTGGACCGGCGGAGGCCTCAACGCGTCGGGGAACCCGTCCAAGAACATCCCGCCGAATTGCGGCCTGCTGATGAAGCTCGACGGCACCAAGTGGGTGCAGGCCTACCCGAAGAAGCTGGGGACGTTCGACTGCTCGTCGAAGTACGTCGTCCCGAACTCGGGGTCCGTGATCGGCACCACGCTCAACGCCCAGGGCTACGCGACCCAGTACGCGACGTCCTCGGTCATCAAACCCCAGGGGTGAGTGCCCAGCGCCTCGGCTCTTTGACCTGAGCAACAGGAGCTCCCGCCATGCACCTGTTCCTCACGTACACCATCCTCGGATTGGTGACCGGCGCGGTCTACGGCATCGCGGCATCGGGACTGGTCCTCACCTACACGACCTCGGGCATCTTCAATTTTGCCCAGGGCGCCATGGCCATGCTGGCCGCGTTCACCTACTGGCAGCTCCGCTACGGGTGGAACTGGCCCGCCCCGCTGGCGCTGTTCGCGGTGATCGTCGTGCTGGCGCCCCTGCTCGGCGCGGTGCTCTACGCGGGCATCATGCGGGGGCTGCGCGAGACGGCCGACGTCACCAAGATCGTGGTCACCATCGGCATCATGCTCGGGCTCATCGCGCTGGCCCAGTGGATCTGGAACCCCGGAGTACCCCGGACCGACGACCTCTTCTTCGGGAATGCGGCGAAGTTCAAGGTGCTCGGCGTCTACGTCACCGACCACGAGGCCATCGCGCTCGGCTGCGCGGTGATCATCGCGGTGGGCATCCGCCTGCTCTTCACGAGCACCCGCACCGGCGTCGCCATGCGGGCCGTCGTCGACAATCCGGCCCTGCTGCAGCTCAACGGAGGGCGCCCGGATCGCCTCGCCGCCTTCTCGTGGGCGCTCGGCGGCGCACTGGCCGCCGTGGCCGGCATCCTCATCACCCCGATCAGCGGCGGCACCCTCGACGTCCACGTGCTGACCCTGCTCGTGCTCGACTCCATCGCGGCCGCCATGTTCGGGCGGCTACGGAGCATCTGGCGCACGTTCGGCGGTGCGCTCGTCCTGGGCCTGGCGGGGACCTACGTCCTGGGCTACTTCCCCTCGAGCTGGTCCTGGGCCTCGAATTTCCGCATCGCGCTCCCGATGATCGTGCTCTTCGTCGTCCTGGTGGTGTTGCCACAGGACCGCTTGCGCGGCGCCACCCTGCTGCGCACCAGGGAGCGCTTCGCTGTCCCCTCCATGCGGTCGGCCGTCACGTGGGGCGTGATCCTCCTGCTGGTCGTCCTGGCCCTGGAACAGATCATGGGGACCAACGACATGTCGGCCCTCACCGTCGGCATCACCTATGGCATCATCGCCCTGTCCCTCACGCTGCTCACCGGCTACGCCGGAGAGATCAACCTGGCCCCCGTCTCCTTCGGGGCAATCGCGACCATCATCGTGTTCCACCTGGGACTCTCCGGCACGGGCCTGGCGCAGCGGATCACACCGTGGGGATTGCTCATCGGGTTGGTGGTGACGGCTCTCGTGGGCGGGCTCATCGCGTTGCCCGCGCTACGCCTGCGCGGCCTCTACCTGGCGCTGGCGACCCTTGCCTTCGGCGTCTTCGTCTCCGACATGATCCTCGCCGATATCGCCCCGCACGTCCTGCCCATCTTCCACCTGCACTTCTCGATCTTCGACGACGGGACCCTCCAGATTCCGCCGTTGAAGCTCGGACCGATCGACCTGAGCTCGACCAAGACGTTCCTCACTACCTCGGTCTGTGTCTTCATCCTGGTCGGGATCGGCCTCATCGCCCTCCGTCGCAGCAACTACGGCAGGCGCCTGACGGCCATGAAGGACAGTCCGGCCGCCGCCGCCACCCTGGGTCAGAACCTGGTCAAGCTCAAGCTGTCGGTCTTCATGCTGTCTGCGGCCATTGCCGGCCTCGGTGGTGTGCTGCTGTCGGCCGCCTCGGGCAGCGTCACCTCCAACAGCTACATCATCTTCATCAGTCTCGCCCTCGTCATGTTGACCGTGGTCGGGGGCATCGGCAGCGTCGCCGGCGCCCTGATGGGCGGGATCCTGGCCGGCACCGCCTTCACCGCGCTCACCAGTACGTTCACGAACCTGAGCACGGACCACGGGGGCGGGGGCTTCTGGAACGTCCTGGCCAACTTGTCCCTGGTGGCCCCGGCTCTCATCGGCGTCAGTTTGGGCCGCAACCCCAGCGGAGCGGTGCCACAGATCGTGGCCGGTTACCGGCCGCTGTGGAACGTCAAGGGTGTCCTCGCCCTCGGCGTGGTGGCGGAGGTCGGTGCCTACCTCCTCGTCCTCACGAAGGTCATGGGCAACTGGTGGTTCGTGCTGGCCACGGCGATCATCGCGCTCGCCCTCCCGGCGCTGGGGAGAGTGGTGCGGCCCGATGCCTTCCGGACCGAGGACATCAGCGCTCCGCCGGCACCCGCGATGCCGGCGGCGGTACCGGTGGCCGTGGCGAGTGCGGCGGCGGGGGACGTGGCTGATGCCCGCTCTTGAAGTCTCCGGCGTGTCCATGGCCTTCGGCGGGGCCCAGGTGCTGAGCGACGTCTCGCTCTCGGTGGCCGCCGGAGGGGTGACCGGCCTCATCGGCCCCAACGGAGCCGGCAAGACCACGCTGTTCAACATCGTCAGCGGGCTCCTCGAGCCGAAGTCCGGACGGGTGAGGATCGAGGGGCACGACGTGACCAGGGCCGGGCCGGCGTCCCGCGCCCGACGCGGGCTGGCCCGCACGTACCAGCGCCTCGAGCTCTTCACCTCGCTCAGCGTGCGCGACAACATCCGCGTGGCGGGCGAGATCCGGAATTCCTGGAGCCGGCGGGGAAGGATCGACGTCAACGCCGAGACCGAGCGGACGATTGCACTCGTCGGCCTGGGCGACGTGGCCGAGCGCGAGGTGAGCGAGCTGCCGACGGGACGGGCACGGGTGGTGGAGGTCGCCCGCGCCCTCATGACCCAGCCCAAGGTCCTCCTGCTCGACGAACCTGCCTCGGGGCAGACCGAGCGGGAGACGGAGGCCTTCGGCCAGCTCCTGGGACAGCTCGTCGACGAGCGCGACCTGGCCATCTGCCTGGTCGAGCACGATGTCGGGCTCGTCATGGGCACCTGCGCGCTGATTCACGTCCTCGACTACGGGGAGATCATCGCCAGCGGGACGCCCGACGAGATCCGGAACGATCCGGCCGTCGTCAACGCCTACCTGGGGACCCCGTGAGCGAGCCGGCAACCGGTTCGGCAACGCCCCCGCCGGTCCTCGAGCTGCGCGACGTCCGGGCCGGCTACGGCACCATCGAGGTCGTACACGGGGTGAGCCTCGAGGTCCCGGCCGGATCGGTGGTCGCCCTGCTCGGGCCCAACGGTGGAGGCAAGACCACGCTGCTCAACGTCTGCGCGGGCACGCTGGCGCCGAGCGGCGGAGAATTGCGCTTCGAAGGGACGCCGGTGACCGCCCTCTCCGCGGACGCCCGAGCCCGCCGCGGAATCTGCACCGTTCCCGAGGGCCGGGGCGTGTTCCCCAACCTGAGCGTGCGGGAGAACCTCCTCATGGCCACGCAGGTCGGGGTTCCGATGGACCGGATAGAGGAGGTGGCCTACGCCCAATTCCCTCGGCTGGGCGGCCGGCGCAAGCAGCTGGCCGGCACACTGTCGGGCGGCGAGCAACAGATGCTCGCCCTGGCGCGGGCATTCGCCACCGACCCGAAGCTCCTCTTGCTCGACGAGCTCTCCATGGGCCTGGCTCCGATCGTGGTCACCCAGCTCTACGAGAAGGTCCGTGAGCTGGCGGCCGGAGGCCTGTCGATCCTCCTGGTGGAACAGTTCGCCCGCACCGCGCTGCCCATCGCCGACTACGCAGCCGTCGTGCTGCAGGGCGTCATCGCCCACCGGGGATCGCCGGCGGAGATGGAGGAGGCGGTGTCGGCCAGCTATCTCGGCGCATGAGGTGCGGGACGGGGCCGTCGGCTTCCCGAACAACCGCGATCTGTATCTGCGCCGGCTGACCGTGTCCGGAGCGACGCCGGCCGTGGCGGCGACGGGTTAGCCCGACGGCAGGCCTGCGACCGGGCGTCAGAGCCGGGCGAACGTGGTGGCCTCGTCGTCGAATGCCGCGGCCGCTGCCTTGTTGACGGACGGCTTGGTGTGGGACACGGCGTGGAGACAATCGGCCGAGGTGACGGTGGCGTCGCCTCCATCGAGCGCCCGCTCGAAGGCAAGTTGTGCGGCGCGCTGTTCCGCCAGTGCGAAGTCGGCCGGAGTGAAGCCCTCGGTGCGTTCCGCCAGATCGTCGGGGTCGCACGATCCCAGGAACTCTCCCGCCAGCTCCCTTCGCCCCTCGCGGTCGGGTGCACCCACCGGGATGATGAGATCGAACCGTCCGGGGCGAAGCAGAGCAGGGTCGATGGCCGCGATGGAATTCGTCGCCATGACCATCAGGCGGCCGGGTCGCGACTTGAAGATCGGGATGGCCTTGAGCAGTTCGTTGACGATGGGCTGGCTCTCCGGCCGAGTGTCCCGGGCCGACGCGATTTCGTCCGCCTCGTCAATGAAACAGAGCAACCGGTCGACGTGACCCAGGTCGGCCAGCGCGCCGCGCAGTGACGCGGCAGCCTCGGTCCCGTGGCCCAGGAGGGAGGGATGCAGTTCCACGAAGGCCCAGGAGAGCCTCGAGGCGATGGCACGGGCGAAGGACGTCTTCCCCGTCCCCGGAGGACCGAACAGCATGACGGCGGCCGGGGCGCGCAGCCCGATGCGTTCCGCCAACTCCGAGTGGGACAGCGGCGAGACGATGCGTCGGTCCAAGAGCACCTTCGTCGACGAGAAGCCCTTCATGTCCTCCCACAACCCCGACGCCGGGAAGTGACCGCCATAGCGCTCCACGATGGCCAGTTCCTCGGGGACCATGGAGGCGGCGCGGACGAAGAGGTGCAGGCCGTCGACGCGGTCGAACCCCTGGTGCGAAAAGGCGACCTCGCCGACCTGTCCCGGCTCGACGAGGGCCAGCACGCGGTGTGCGCCGTGATGGATGACTTCCTGGTCGAGCTCACGCAGCAGGGCGGACCCGATACCGCGGTTCCTCCACTGCGGGTGGAGGGCCAACGCCAGCAGGTGTGCGTCGCGGCCGGCCACGCGGGCAACGGCCACGCCGACCAGCTGGCCCGAGGCGAGTGCCACCGCGGCAGGCTGCTGCTCGTTGAGCGCCTCGACGACATCGCTGCGGCTGTACGCGGCCGCCATCGATGTCCCGGCGAGATCGATCAGACGTACGATCTCCTCCATCGGTGCGAGAGGATCGCGGTGGTCCAGCGGGAGGACGCGCCAACCCGTGGTCAGCAAGTGACCCCCGGCCCGCAGCGTGGTGTGCTCAAGAGCAGTTCCATGTGCCCTTGTCGTGGACGAGGCCGTGACCGGACGAGCCGATCTGGGGCTTGAGCACCATGTTGACGCTGCCCGTGCTCCCCTTGGTCGTGAAACTCCCGGACTTGTCCGTTCCCTTCCACGTGCCGCCGTGCGGTGCGGTGAAGAAGAGAGACCACTCCGTCCCCGAGTGCCCGCGGAGCGAGTGGTAGAAGTCGATCTCTCCCGACGTGGCGGTGACACCACCGCAGTCCGCAGCGCCTGCGTCACTGACATCGAGCGCGCCGACGACCACCGTCATCACTCCCCCGGCCACTGCTGCAGTCCAGCGGGCGACGACACGACGACGATGGGCCTCCGCGGCCAACGCGATCACCGGTTCCCGAGTCTACGCCCACGTGCGGTCGGACGCGAGGGCCCGATCGGAGCTCAGCGCGACTCCGCCAGCGCGTCGGCCCGACGGCTGAGGCCGGAACCGTCGAAATCGGCGCACACCCGGGCGAAATCATCGGTGGGCCCGCGCCAGCGGAGGTCCTCAACCTGACGCAGCAGCGAACGATCGACCCGCAGCGTGGCCAACTCCTTGAACAGCACCGCATCGCCGTGGTGCTCCTGCAGCGTCGCGGCGAGCTTGGCCGCTCCCCGCACGGCGACCTTCCAGTCGGCCGGGTCGGAAGGAATGGCCTCGAGGTGCCGCCAGCGGGCCAGGACAGTAGCTGCGGACTTGGCGCCCCAGCCGGGCAACCCCGGGAACCCGTCGGCGCTGTCCCCGACGAGGGCGAGGTAGTCGGGGATGGACGCGGGCGCGACGCCGAATTTGGCCACGATGCCGTCCTCGTCGATCAGCAGGTTCTTGCGCCGGTCGAGCTGGACGACGCGTGTGCCGTCGACACACTGCCCCAGGTCCTTGTCGGGCGTGCAGATGATGACCTGCTCGACCAAGGGATCTCCCGTCGCGACGGCCGCCGCGCTGGCCAGCGCGTCGTCGGCCTCGACGTCGACCATCGGCCACACGAACACCCCCAGGGCCGCCAGCGACTCCTCCAGGGGCCAGGCCTGGGACCACAGCTCGGGATCGACCCCCTCGCCGGTCTTGTAGCCGGGCCACAGCTCGTTGCGAAACGACTCGATGACATGGTCGGTGGCGACACCCACGTGGGTGGCACCCTCGCTCAGCAGTTGGAGCACCGAGCTGACCACCCCCCTCACGGCCGCTACCTCCTGCCCGGCGGCGTTGCGATGGGGCGGGGCGCCGTAGAAGTGGCGGAACAACTCGTAGGTCCCGTCGACGAGGTGCACCTTCATGACGGACCGAGTCTGTCATCGACCCGGCAGGCCGGCTGCACCGTCACGGGACCGCTCTAGAAAGGCCTGCTCGGCCCCGTTGGCCGTCAACGCGCGGGCGGCGGCGTACTCGGCGGCGGCTTCGGTGCGCCGCCCCAGCCGGCGCAGGAGGTCTGCCCGGACCGCGTGGAGGAGGTAGTACGACTCGAGGGGCAGGCCTTCGAGGGCGGCGAGCCCCGCCTCGGCGCCCTCGAGCTCGGCAATGGCGACGGCGCGGTTGAGGGTGACGACCGGGGACGGGTCGAGGTCGACCAGCTGGTCATAGAGAGCCAGGATCTGGCGCCAGTCCGTGTCGAGCGCGCTCGCGGCATCGCTATGGACCGCGTTGATGGCGGCCTGCAGCTGGTAGGGGCCCGGGATGTTCCGCCGCAGGCAGGCCCGCACGATGTCCTGGCCCTCGGCGATCCGCGCGCGATCCCAGAGGGTGCGGTCCTGCTCGGAGAGCCGGACCAACGTGCTGTCGGCGCCGACGCGCGCGGGCCGGCGCGCGGCGATCAGCAACATGAGCGCCAACAGTCCCATCACCTCGGGTTCGTCCGGCATCAGTGCGGCGAGGACCCGCCCCAGACGGATCGCCTCCGTACACAGGTCCTCGCGGCCGAGCTGGTCGCCCGAGGTGGCGGCGTAGCCCTCGTTGAACACGAGGTAGATGACCGCGAGCACCGGGCGGAGCCGGTCCGGGAGCTCTGCGCTGCTCGGGATCCGGTAGGGGATCCCGGCATCCCGGATCTTCGCCTTGGCTCGCACGATGCGCTGGGCCATGGTCGTCTCGGGCACGACGAAGGCCCGCGCGATCTCGGAGGTCGAGAGGCCGCCGAGCAGTCGCAGCGTGAGCGCGACCTGGGCCTCGGGCGCCAGAGCCGGATGGCAACAGGTGAACATCAGCCGGAGGCGGTCGTCCTGCACTGCCAGGTCCTCCTCCGGGTCTGCACGCTGATGGAGCAGGGCGGCCTGGGCCTGGCGGTCCTCCCGCGAGGCTTCGCGCCTCAGGCGGTCCAGGATTCGGTTCCGCGCCGTGGTGATGATCCATCCGGCCGGGCTGGGCGGCGGGCCTGCTTCGGGCCACCGGGCCGCGGCGACGGTGAACGCATCCTGAACCCCCTCCTCGGCCAGGTCGATGTCGCCGAACGTCCGAACCAGCACCGACACCGCTCGGCCGTACTCCTTACGGAAGACCCGCTCGATGTCGACATCGCGCTCCCCGCCCCGCGCGTCCGGCATCAGGCCCCCGGATTCTCCTGGAACGGGCGCACCTCGACCGGCTCCATGCAGGCCCGGGTGGCCTTGCTCGCCCAGGCAAGGGCCGCATCGAGATCGGGCGCCTCAATGACCCAGAAACCGCCGATGTGCTCCTTGGACTCGGTGAACGGCCCGTCGGTCATCAGGATCCGGTCTCCGTCGGCGCGAACGACCGTTGCTGACGACGCCGGCATGAGGCCGCCGGCGAACACCCAGCTCTCCGTCGACTGCAGTTCGGCGTTGAACCGGTTGACCTGCTCGTAGGCAGCCTGCATCTCCTCCGGGGAGCGCGGCGGCGCCCCGTCGGTCATCGCCACGCTCAAGAGGTACTGCACCATCGGCCTTCTCCTTCTCTCGTCGTCTCCAGATGTCTGCGTCTCGATCTTCCGGATCTGCCCGGCGCGCTACCCAGCGCCCCCGTCGTTCGTGGACCCGGCCGAGCGATAGGTCAGGACCACGATTCCTCCCCCCACCGAGCTCATCTCGGAGAGCGACCAGGAGCGCGGCGCCGACACGTCGCCGAACAACCGCTTCCCACTCCCGAGGACGATCGGGAAGACCATCAACCGGAGCTCGTCCACGAGGCCCTGCTCGAGGAGCGCCTGTGAGAGCATCGCACTACCAGCGACCAGGAGGTCGCCGTGCAGACGGTCCTTCAGCGCCCGGACCTCGCTCCCGACGTCGCCCCTGACGACTGTCGAGTTGTTCCAGGTGGCGTCCTCGTCGCGCAACGTGGAGGAGACCACGTACTTGGGCATCGCGTTCATCCTGTCGGCGAAGCCCACCGGGTCCTGCATGGTCGGCCACGCCTGGGCGAAGCCTTCATAGGTCAGCCGTCCGAGCAGCAGCGCCTCGGCGTCCAGCACCTCGTCGAGCTTGAACCGGTCACCCTCGGGGCCCCGCGTGAAGCGGAAGGTCCAGCCTGCGTGCCTGGTGCCCTCGGACCCGCCGGGGTCCTCCATCACCCCGTCCAGCGACACGAACTCAGTGACCACGATCCTGCCCATCACTCTGCCTCCGTCACTCGGTGACCCCGGTCCAGTGCCGGCGGTCACCTCCCATACGAACGGCACCCGACCGATTCGACACACCGGCGGGTATTTCTCGGCTCAACCAGCCAGCGCGGCGATGGCCTCCACCTCGACCAGCTGGTCGGGGTACCCGAGCGCCGTGACCCCAAGCAAGGTGGAGGGGGGATCGTGCGCCCCGAAGTGCCGCCGCACGATGCCCCAGGCGGCGACGAGCTCCGCCCGTTCGCCGCTGGCCACGTACACGGTGAGCTTGACGACGTCTTCGAGTCGAGCCGTGGCCGCGTGCAGGGCCTCGCCGAGGTTCACCATTGCCTGTTCGGCCTGGGCCACCACGTCACCCGGCGCAACCGTCGCTCCCGACCCGTCGAGCGGGCATGCCCCGGCGGTGAAGACCAGGAGTGGGCGACCCCTCGTCGTGGCGGCGTACGCATAGGGAACCGCGTCTGCAAGGGCTGCGGGCCTGTGCAACTCCACGGATGGCTCCGTCATGTCGCCAGAGCCTGTCACATCGGCCCGCGAGACCGGGTCTTCCTCGTCGAGAGATCCAGGTCCGGGACCCGCCTCCCGACTCGAGCTCGACGAAGCCTGACCACGGCTCTCCGGCCGATCACGTCGCCGCTGGCCCGGGCGCGGGTTTGGCGTTGATGGCGGCGACGATGATGGCGACGGCGTCGTGCAGGCCGCCTTCGGTGTTCACATCGAGCAGTGTGATGGCGTGCTCGATCTTCTGGCGGGCGTCCTCGACGTCCTCGAAGGTCTTGGTCGCCCTGGCGTCCGCCGCCCTCGACTGGATGTTCTGCCCGACGATGATGATGGGCAGCAGGACGAGCTGAATGAACTCCGACGACAGCCACAGCACGATCACCGTGGCGCTGTGCTGCTTGATGGTCGAAGGCAGGCTCACGAACGCGATGATCGCGAAGATGTAGGCGCACCACATGGTGCCGACCAGGACGGTGATTCTCAGGCCGACGGCGGCGTTGATCCGCTGCGCGATTGTGTCCATCTTCAGGTAGCGGTGCGTGTGGGCATAGACGGGTGTCCCGTCCTTGGTGTAGCCGTGCTTCGGCGGCGCGGCCGGATCGATCGTCGTCGTCATCCCAGTCCTCCTGTGAGCTCGGGTCCCGGGCGAAATCCTCACATGCCGGCGTGCGGGCGCGAAGGGATGGCGCTTCCGGGAAGGCCGACCGCTCGGTCACCACGGCGTGCCCCCTTTCCCCTCGTGATCGAGGTCGGGAAGGTCAGCCCGGAGGCTCTTGCAGCTGCTCCATGAACTCGAGACGGATGGCGCCGGGAGCCTCCACGAAGGCGATCCGGCGGGTTCCGAACGCGCCGCTGACCGTCCGCGGGCCCCACAGGACGTCGTGGCGCTCCAGCTCCGCGTCGAGGTCGTCCACGAACAGGGCGGGATGCAGGAAGCACTCGTCTGGCAGTGCGCAGGCGTCCTCGTAGATCGCTCGCGTGAAGAGGGTCAGGTCCAGCGCGCCGAGCTTGACGTCAGCCCGGCGTCCGTTCTCCCACGCGACCGGCTCGGTCACGCTGGCACCGGCGGCCTTGTACCAGGCGCAGGCCTCCTCGAGGTCGATGACCTTGACGGCCAGGTTGGCCAATCCCGTGACGGCCATCAGTGCAGTGGGGTCCCGTACAGGGAGCCGAGGCTCTCGGCGATGAGCTCGAGCCGTACCCCATCGGGGTCCGCGAAGTACAGGGAGATCTCGCTCTCTATCTGTGTCGAGACCCCGGCCGCCTCGAGCCGGGCGCGGGCCGCGTCCCATTGTGCCCTGTCGACGGAGATGGCGAGATGGTGGAAACCACCCAGCACCTCGGCGTAGGGCCCGAGGCCCAGGTCCGGGAAGTCGAAGAAGGCCAGCGTGTTGTCGTGGCCCAGATCGAAGAACAGGTGCGTCGAACCCTGATAGTCGCGGTTCTCGAACAGCTCGACCAGTGGGAATCCGAGCAGCTCCTGGTAGAAGCGGATGGTCCGCTCCACGTCGGAGCACAGGAGCGCCACGTGGTGGATGCCGCGTGCCTTCGACGCCGGACGCCCGGCCGGTTCCTCGAGGTACTTCGTGCGCAACCGCTCGCGCTCGGCGGCCGACGCCTCGAGGTCGATGGTCACAGGCCGAGGAGCCATGCGGCATTGGCTCCCAGGATGTTCCGGCGGGCCGGGCCGGTCAGCCCCGCCACTGCACGCTCGGCCGCAGCCATGGGATCGGCAACACCTTCCGCGTGGGGCCAGTCGCTGCCGATCATGAACGTCTCGTCACCCACCTTGGGAACGAGCCGGTTGGGCATCTCGTAGGGGAGCGCTGCCACCCGCACCTGGCGCAGGAAGTAGTCCGACGGGCGCTCGGCCAGATTGCGGAACGGCTCACCATGACGCAGGGTGTAGAAGTCCGACGCTCCGTCGATGTGCAGGAGGAAGCTCGGCACCCAGCTCGCCGTCAACTCGACCACGCCGATGCGCAAGTCGGGGAATCGTTCGAGCACTCCGTGCAGGATGAGGTTGGCGAGGGCAATAGCAGGAGCGAGGTACAAGAAGATCGAATCGAACAGCTGCTCGCCATCCTCCTGCTCACCCTGGCGCCAGGCAGGGTGGAGCGGGCTCTCGAACTCCGACACGTGGAACACCGGTGCCACACCCTCGGCACTGAAGGCGGCCCAGACCGGGTCGAAGTCAGGGTGCGACAGCGGCTTCCCGTCCACGGGCGCGGGAGCGATCATGGCCAGACGGACGCCCTGGGCCCGCACCCGCCTGATCTCCTCCACCGCCCAGGCCGGGTCGTGCAGCAGCACGTGTGCCACACCGAAGAGTCGTCCGGCACCCTCACTGCAGACGTCGGCCATGTAGCGGTTGTAAGCCCGTGCGTTGGCCCGCTGTGCGACGCGGTCCGACGACAGTCGCTGCTCCCACAAGAGGCCGTAGTTCGGGAACATGACCGCAGCGTCCACCCCGAACTCGTCGAGCGACGCCAGACGCGGGCCGGCGAGTCGGTACGACGACGGGACGAGCTCCTCGAAGGGTGTCGGGGCCCGTTCACCCCGGAGCCTCCGCAGCCTGTCCGCGCCGATCAGGGCCGATCGTTCCGGGATGGGAACCTCCAGCGGGGTGAGGAGCTGGCCCCGCCACGTCAGCCAGGGCCACCCCGCATCGTCGTCCGAGATGGACAGTGCGTCCGCACGCTGGGCGGGATCGATGTGATCGGACCAGGTCGTCCTCGATTCGAAGAGATGCTGGTCGACGTCGATGGTCTGCAGCGCCATGTGCCCTCCCGCCGCAGAGTACCAGCGGCTCCCGGCCGTAGTCTCCCCGTCGTGGGCCGGGGCGTTTCGGGAGACGGACTGTGGGCACCGCAGAGGAGAGCCCTGACGCTCGGGCTCGTGCTCTCCGTGACGTTCATTGCGTCGGAGGCACTGGCGGTGGTCACCGTGATGCCGGAGGTGGCCCGCGACCTGAAGGGGTTGGAGCTCTACGGGTGGGTCTTCGCGAGCTTCCAGCTCGCCTCCCTCATCGGGATCGTCGTGGCGGGACGCGACGCCGACCGTCACGGGCCGACGCGCCCCTACGTCGCCGGTCTGGCGCTGTTCTCGGCCGGACTTCTCGTGGCCGGACTGGCCCCTTCCATGTGGGTGCTCGTCGGCGGGCGTTGCCTCCAGGGTCTCGGCGCGGGAGCCGTTCCGGCCGTTGCCTATGTCGCCATCGGCCGCAGCCTGCGTGAGGCGCAACGGGCGCGGATGATGGCTGTGCTGTCGACCGCGTGGGTCGTACCGGGCATCGTCGGACCGGGCGTGGCGGCGGCGGTCGCGCATCTCTTCGGGTGGCGCTGGGTGTTCCTCGGCCTGATCCCGCTGGTCGCCGTGGCCGGACCAATCGCCGTGCCCGCGCTCCTGCGGCTCGGCCGACCGGATGCTGCGCCGGCGGACGAACACCGGGTCGCCGATGCCGTCCGCACCGCGGTCGGTGCGGCCATCGTCCTCGCGGCGCTCGGATCACGCGACGTGCTCATCGGGCTGGGCTTGGCCGCCGTCGCATTGCTCGTCGGCCTGGCCCCGCTCCGCCGTCTGCTCCCGCCAGGCACGCTGCGCGGCGCCCGGGGACTTCCTGCCACCATTCTGAGCCGCGGGCTCCTCACCTTCGCCTTCTTCGGGGCCGACGCCTACGTGACCCTGACCATCACGACGGTGCGCCACCACAGCACGCTGATGGCCGGCGCGGTCGTCACCGCATCGACGCTGGCCTGGACCGCAGGCTCGTGGCTCCAGGCCCGCCTGAACCAGCAGTGGGAGGGGACACGTCTGGTGCGGAGCGGGTTGCTGCTGATCCTGGCCGGGACGGCCGGCATGGCCTGGCAACTCCGTCCCGGCGTGCCGGTGTGGGAGGCCTTCGTCGCCTGGTCGGTCGCAGGGTTCGGCATGGGCCTCAGCTACGCGCCGATTTCGCTGATGATGATGCGCGCCGCACCGTCGGGTCGCGAGGGATGGGCCTCCGCATCGCTCAATCTCGCCGACGTGCTGGGGATCGCGTTGGGTGTGGGCATCGGTGGGGCGGCCGTCGCCGCCATGTCGAGGGGCTCCCGGCCGATCGCCGGCGGCGTGGTGATCGCCTTCGCGGTCGCGGCGTTGGCGGCCGTCCTGGCCCTGGTCGTCGCGCGCCGCCTGCCGGGGTCGCTCGAGCACAACCCCGCGCAGCCCGTCACTCGATAGACCCCCGCAGCCCGCGCAGCCAGTCGTCGGCGGCCTGCCAGGCGGCATCGGCCTGACGCCGCTGCTCGGCTCCGTGCTCCCCCGCCGCAGGGTACGAACCGAGGAATTTGACGCCGGCCAGCCCGGCATGGAGGTCACGCAGGCAGTCGGCCACGACCTCATCGCCGACGTGACCGGAGAGGTCGATCACGAAGCAGTAGTCGCCGAGCCCCTGCTTCGTCGGGCGTGACTCGAGCTTGGTCAGGTTGATGTTGCGCGCCGCGAACTGGCCGAGGATGCCGTGCAAGCTGCCCGGATGGTCGGCCCGCTGGAAGCAGACGATGCTGGTCTTGTCATGGCCCGTCGGCTTCGGGACCCGGATCCGGGCGAGGAGGACGAAGCGGGTCTGATTGTCCGGATGGTCCTCCACGTCCTCGGCGACGATGACGAGGCCGTAGCGCTCGGCGGCGAGCCGGGGCGCGATCGCCGCCGCGTCGGGCGGGCCGGACTCCCCGAGCACGCGCGCCGCGTCGGCGGTGGAGTTCGCAGCCCGTTGCTCCGCCGCGGGCAGGGCCTCGGCCAGGTACTTCTGGCACTGGGCGAGGGCATGGGGGTAGGACGACACCGATCTGATGTCGGAGAGCCCGGTGCCCGGACGAGCCATCAGGTGGAGATGGATGTCCATCACGACCTCCCGCTGGATGTGCAGGTCGACGTCGTGGATGAGCCCGTCGATGGTGGCGCTCACAGTGCCCTCGATGGCGTTCTCAATGGGCACGAACCCGAGGTCGGCCTCACCGTGGGCAACCGCCTCGAGCACGGCTGTGATCGATCCGAGAGGCCTCAGGTCCGCCGTGACCAGGTCCGGCTGGGTCACCACCGCCTCATGGGTGAAGGTGGCAACTGGGCCGAAGTAGGCGACCGTGGTCGCAGGCGGGTTCACAGTTGGGCAGGATAGAGCAGGTCATGGACGCTTCTTCGCTTCGTGTGCTCATCGAACAGGTCGCGGCGGGCCAGTGCGCGCCCGACGACGCCGTGCGGCAATTGCGCCGCCTGCCCTATTCGGACCTGGGGTTCGCCCGCGTGGACCACCATCGCGACCTACGCCTCGGCATGCCCGAGGCCGTCTACGGCCCCGGCAAGTCGCCCGAGCATGCCGCCGCTGTGGTCGTGGAGCTCCTGGGCGCGACCGACAGCCCCGTCCTGCTCACGCGGGCGGTGGAAGCCCAGGTGAAGGCGGTCGCCGCGGCGGCCAGCTCCCTCGGACTGGGCCCCCCCGCCATCACAGAGAGCGGCGCCTTCTCAACGGTCGTCTTCCGGCCGGCGCCGCGTCGGGATGGCTCCGTCGTCGTGGTCACGGCCGGGACCGCCGACCTGCCCGTCGCCGCCGAGTGCTCGGCCGTCTTGGACGCGCTCGGGTTCGCGCCGACCCTGCTGGCCGACTGTGGTGTCGCCGGGCTGCACCGGCTGCTGGCCGAGCTCGACACCATTGCGATGGCCGACGCCGTCGTGGTGATCGCCGGCATGGAGGGCGCGCTGGCCAGCGTGGTGGGCGGCCTGACTCCGGCACCGGTCGTCGCCGTGCCGACCAGCACCGGCTACGGCGCCGCGCTCGAGGGCGTGACTGCGCTGCTCACCATGCTCACCGCCTGCTCGTCCGGCATCACCGTCGTGGGCATCGACAACGGCTACGGCGCGGCATGCGCCATCGCCCGGCTCCTGCCGTGACGAGTTCTCAATCCGATGACCGGACGGTGGCCTGGTTCCACTGTTTCGCCGGCATCGCCGGGGACATGGCGCTCGGCTCGCTCCTCGACGCCGGCGCCGATGTGGACGAGGTCCGCGGCCTGCTGAGCCGGCTGGCCCTTCCCGGCTGGGACCTCCAGGTGGAGCGGGGCATGCGGGGTGGCATCGCATGCACGCGCGCCATCGTGAGCGGGGACGACGTGGTGGTCCGCACCCATGGGGTCATCGCTGCCCTCATTGAGGAGGCCGCACTGCCGGCGCGGGTCACGGAGCGGGCGCTGGCCGTGTTCCGCTCGCTGGCCGCGGTCGAGTCCGCCCTGCACCGGCGGCCCGTCGACCAAGTGCACTTCCACGAAGTCGGGGGGCACGACGCGATCATCGACGTGGTGGGGACGGCCGTCGCGCTCGAGGTGCTCGGTGTCGACGAGGTGCACGCGTCACCGGTGGCCACCGGCAGCGGCACCGTGCGGAGCGCACACGGCTGGTTGCCCAATCCCGCGCCGGCCACCGTGCGGCTGCTGGAGGGGATCCCCACCTACGGAAGAGACGTCAGGATAGAGCTGACCACACCCACGGGCGCCGCGCTGCTCGCCACCCTGTGCTCGTCGTTCGGGCCGCTCCCCGACATGGTCGTCACCGCGTCGGGCTTCGGCGGCGGCGCGGGTGAAATGGCCGACCTGCCGAACTGCACCCAGGTGGTGATCGGGCGACGGGCCGCGTCGACCCCCGTCGGCCCCGGCCAGCTCGCGCTGGTGCTCGAGACGAACCTCGACGACGTCACCGGCGAGCAGCTGGGCCACGCGGTCGCGGCGGTGCTCGATGCGGGCGCGCTCGACGCCTGGGTCAGTCCGGTCACGATGAAGAAGGGCCGGCCGGGGCACGTGCTGCACGTCCTGACGGACGCCGCGCACCTCGACGCGCTCCGTTCCGAGATCGTGCGGGTGACCGGGACCATGGGAGTGCGCGCGACTGCCGTGGAACGCTGGCCGGTGGCGCGCCAGGTGGCACAGATCACGGTCGACGGCATGACCGTCCGGATGAAGATCACCAACGGGCGCGCCAAGCCGGAGTTCGACGACGTTGCGCTCGTCGCCGCCGCGACAGGATCCTCCCTGCACGAGGTGGCCAGCCGCGCCGAGGAGGCGTGGCGTTCCGGGCCCCGACCCCAAGGACCTCCCGCCCGATGACGAGCGCGATGTTCCATTACGACGACGCAATGGCCGACCTGATCTTCGCGGCTTGCCGGGAGCGGCTGTCCCTAGATCCGGTGGCGCTGGACTTCGGGGGGCTGGTCGAGTCACTCGGCTCCGAGCTGGCGGGCCTCATGAGGCCCGAGGGCAACGACGCGGCCGGGGTGCTCAAGCTGTTCATCGACAAGCTGGCCACCGCCGTGGTGTCGTGCGACAGCCCTCGCTTCCTTTCGTTCATCCCCGCCGCTCCCACCAAGGCGTCCCTGCTCTTCGACATGTTCGTCTCCTGTTCGTCCCTGCACGGCACCTCCTGGCTCGAGGCCGCCGGCGTCGTCGTCGCCGAGAACCAGGCACTCGGCGTGCTGGCCGCGCAGGCCGGGCTCCCCGACGATGCCGGGGGTTGCTTCGTGGCCGGGGGATCCGCCGGCAACCTGTCGGCGCTCATGGTGGCCCGCGACACCGCAGCCCACCGACGCCACTCCGATGCACCCCAGCACCCGCTCGTCGCCATCAGCGAGGATGCGCACTCCTCCGTGGGCAAGGCACTCCGCGTCCTCGGTGTCGGCACCCTGACCGTCCCGACGGCGGACCACCGGCTCACCGGCGAGGCGTTGCGAGCGGCGCTGCGGGAGGATCAGCGTGGCGACGACGTCATCGCCGTCGTCGCCACGGCGGGCACGACGAACGCGGGGATCGTGGACGATCTGGCCGGAGTCGCCGACGTGGCCGCCGAGCACGCGCTGTGGTTCCACATCGACGGCGCCTACGGCGGTGCCGCCGCGCTGTTCGCGCCATCCGAGCGGGCCCGGTTCGCCGGCTTCGAACGGGCCGACTCCTTCATCGTCGATCCCCACAAGTGGCTGTTCGCCCCGTTCGACTGCGCCGCGCTGATCTACCGCCAGCCGAACCTGGCCAAGGCGGTCCACACGCAGGACGCCCAGTATCTCGAGGTGCTGCACAGCGAGAACCCCGAGGAGTGGAACCCGAGCGACTACGCCTTCCACCTCACGCGCCGGGCCCGCGGCCTGCCTCTGTGGTTCTCCATGGCCGTCAACGGGCTCGATGCCTACCGTGATGCCGTCGAGGCGGGCCTCGCGATCGCACAGAGGGCGGCCGAGCGGATCGCCGAGCTACCCCACGTCGAGCTCGTCCGCGAGCCGGGACTCTCCATCGTGCTCTTCCGCCGGCCCGGCTGGACCAAGGCAGACTACGACGCGTGGTCCTCCCGCCTGCTGCACGACCAGGTCGGGTTCGTCACCCCGACCAGCTGGGAGGGTGAGACGGTGGCCCGCTTCGCCTTCCTGCATCCCAACACGACGGTGGAGATGATCGACGAGATGCTCGCCTCAATGGCCTAAGAGCGCGCGCCAATAGGCGAGGTTGACGCCTTCCTTGATCGTGCTTGGGACCTAATGGGCCGCCACCAGGAGTCCACTCGGGGTTCGCCGATCTCCGGCCAAGAGGCTGAGGGATTCAGCGACCGATGACATGAAGAACGTTGAGGCTTCGCGGTCGAGTTCGAGCACGGCAAGGGCAGCCAGCTTTCGCGGAATCTTGCCGGCGTCTCGAAGAATGACCACGGCTCGGACAAGGAGGAGTCGGTTGCACACGGTGTCAACGATGGGCACCACCTGAGCGAGAGCGCTATCGAATTCGTCGGTGTCGTCGTCCATGAGTGCGCGGACTGCGCGATCGATGTCGGGAGTGCGGATGACTGGTAGTGGCACCTGGAGGGACAGGTCCAACTCGGGCAGGTAGATGAGCTGCTCGAAGAGGGCGTGCATCTCGATCTTGCTCGTGTCGGACAATTCCAGCAGCAGGTCCGTCATCAGTTCGGGCGGGATGATCCGCGCTTCAAGGATCTGTGTCGGTGCGGGGCAACACCGCTTCGCCTTCTGGCCGCTCCCACACGGACAGGGACCGTTGCGCTTCACCTTGGCCATGACCACCACCTCCCGTGGGGCCATTGTCACCGCCGGGTGCGCGTTGGGGGTGGACCGGCGATGAGCAGGAAGAAAGGTCCACCGGTCGTTGGCTCGGACCGGACATGATCCGGCTGCTTGTCCCAACCCAACGAACCAGTGGAGGTCCCATGCTTGCACTTGACCCAGCTGTCGTCGACGCCGTCTGGGCATCCTTTGCCGCCTACCTGCCCGAACGCAGTCAAGCCGCGCACCCGTTGGGCTGTCACCGGCCCCGCGTCTCTGACCGTGACTGCTTCGAAGCCATCTTGTTCCGCCTGGTCACCGGGTGCAGCTGGGACGTGGCCGGAAGGCTCGGCAAGGGGAGCGAGACGACGCTGCGGCGCCGACGTGACGAGTGGCTGGCCGCCGGTGCGTGTCAGTACCTGGTCGAAGAGGCCATCGCTGCCTTCGACAAGGTGATCGGCCTGGACTTCTCCGATGTGTCGCTCGACGGTTCGTGCACAAGGCACCGGCCGGCGGCGAGGGGACGGGGCCGAACCCGACCGATCGAGGCAAGACCGGATGGAAATGGTCACTGGCCACCGACGCCAACGGGGTGCCGATCGGTTGGGTGAGCGACGGTGCGAACCGCAATGACTCGATCCTGCTCGCC
>Ga0181535_10001822_pt1 | contig 26987 bp, 21 predicted proteins | sample PEATcosm2014_Bin_44_FD_119774 | JGI IMG/M metagenome (GOLD analysis project Ga0181535, IMG submission 119774) | Peatland microbial communities from MTU Mesocosm Facility, Houghton, MI, USA - PEATcosm2014_Bin17_30_metaG | ecosystem: Environmental > Terrestrial > Soil > Wetlands > Peat | place...
CGGGGTCATCGCCCCCAGCCGGACATCACGATGGGCGTTGCTCGCAGCGGCAGGGATCGAGGGCGCGGTGGCGGTGTACGCCGTTCTCGAATGGTATGCCGGGTGCTGCTTCATCTGAACATCGTGTTCGGCGTTCTTGTTCCGCCCGCCTTGCCCAGGCACCCGCTGACCAGCCCGACGATGCTCTCGTCAGGTGGATGTATCCTGGCGGCATCACGGTCGAGACGGGCGACGGACCCAAAGTGGGCGGATGGATCTACTGCGAGCGGGGACAGATCGACATCGACCGCAACCGCTTCAACATCATGCCCGAGGAGCTGAAGTGGGAGCTGCTGCGGGGCGTGGACGTGTTACCCTCCGACGAGAGCGACCACATGAGAGACTTCCTAGACTGCGTTCGCACTCGCCGTCGCCCTCACGCCGACATGGAGATCGGGCATCGGTCAGCGACCTGCGCCCATCTCGCCAACATCGCCCGATGGGTCGGCGGCAGGCTGGAGCGGGACTTGGTCGCCGAGAGGTTCAGGAACGGCGACAAGGCGAACGGTCACCTGGATCGGGAGCGGCGGAAGGGGTACGAGTTGCCGTCGGGGTGACTCAGGGAACGATCGCTCGGCTGCGGGAAGTACCTCCAGGTCGCCCGGCTCCAGGAGACCACCCATGCGGAAATCGGTGGCGGTTTTTGACATGACCGGGTAGGATGACGGATGTCGTCGGCGGCTCGGAACATCGCCGACAAGAGGTGACCGGTCCTCGTTTCACGAGAGGAGAAGCCCGATGTCCCGCATTTTCACGTCGGTCGTCGTCCTGGGCACCGTCCTGGGGTTCCTCGTCACGTCGTCCGTTCCGGCGGCGGACAAGCCGCCGAACAAGCCGCCTTCCGCCGGAGTGAAGGACGGGCATCCGCATCACGGCGGGAAGGCTGCCCCGAAGGGAAAACTATGGCAGCCCGCCCAGCCCCTGCCGCCCGGCGGCAACGAGGCGGTCATCGAAAAGGCGTTGGGCAGACCAGCCCAGTTGGACTTCACCGACTACCCGTTGACGGATGCCGTTGACTACTTAAAGGACTATTACAGCAAGGTGTTGGGCAACCCCTTCGAGATCCAGCTCGACACCAAGGCGCTGAACGATGCGGGGATCGCCCCGGACACGCCTGTTACGAAGCGCCTGAACGGGATCTCCCTGCGGTCGGCGTTGGACCTACTGCTCCATGATCTCCAGCTAACGTGGATCATCGACCATGAAGTGCTGCTGATCACAACGCCCGAGGAAGCCGAGAACCGCCTGACGACGAAGGTCCTCGACGTTTCCGACCTGGTCGTGTGCCGCGACAGCAAGGGCAAGTCATGGGAGGACTACGATCGGCTGATCGCCGCTATCAAGTCCACGGTGATGCCGACGACGTGGGACGACGTGGGCGGTCCCGGGTCGATGGCTCCCGGGGACTTCGGCACCGCTAGGGCGTTGATCGTCAGCCAGACCCAACGGGTCCATGGCAAAATCGCAGCGATGCTGGCGGAACTCCGTGCCGTCGCCAAGAAGACCCCCGACCTGGGACCGCCGGTGCGCGAAAAAGACGCGCCGATCCACCACATGGGACGGCTTTCCGGTGTCCGAACGCCGCCGAGCGGCACGTCGCCGAAGGAAGGCACGAAAGGCGGCGGTCGTGACGACAAGGGAAAAAGCAAGAGCCGCTAGTCGGGACCGCCCCCTGAGGACCAGGGGCGCAACGACGTGAACCCTAACGGGATCGGCGGCGACACCGCCGTCATCCCTCCGCCCAGGAGCGGCACGATGTCCAGGGAGAACCGACCGGGAATCGTCGCTTTCGTACTGGCGCTGATACCGTACGTCGGTATCGGTATGGCACCTCTCTGCCCGCTGTTCGGGTTCACGTGAGCGCATCCGCTCCACACGGTATTCTGCCAATACCCGATACTTGCCTACCCCGTCGCGGTGATCGTCGTAGCCTACTCGTTGTGCGTGGGACGTGGGCGGCGATGGGCGTGGGGGGCGTTCGGTCTCCTGATCTTGCTGCCGTTGCTGTGGCTGCTTTTCGGATATAGCGAGTTCGCCCGTTTGTGCCTCGTCATCCTGGGTTTCGTCGGGCTTCTCGGATGGTATGACCTGCGTCGGACAAGAGCCGATCGTACGCCGGTCGTTTCTGGCGATGGCGGCACCTCGTGACAGGTGCCACGTTCCGGACGGCATCTCTCACCGCCGTCGGCACGAGCACCTCCTGCCGAGTCCGTTGCGAAGCGTCGCCGATGAACCTTTGCTCGGCTCGGAGAAGACTTTTCAGGCGACTACGTGCCGACGAGGAAGAAGCTCCACGTCGCTCTCGTCTCTTTAGGAAAGGTCTCTAGCGGCTTCGCCGAGGGCATAGCCCCATCACCGCAGAACCCGCACGACACCCGAACAAGAGCCGCACCAGCCTCGTCCTTCCCGCAGAAAGCCGCCTGGTCGCCCCGTGCACTCCGAGCCGCCTCCAAACTCGGACAGGGTTCGGACGCACCCGCATGAAGCCCCGTCCTCCCCTGGCTTTAGCCCTGTGCAACGCCGGCGTGCTCTCGACGGGAGCAGGGTTGGTCGCGCAGTGAGACTTCCGGGGAAAGGACGGAGGTGTTTCGCCGTGGAAAGAGCGGGCTTGAGCCGGTAGCGGTAGAACCCGCACGACACCCGCACAGGAGCGGTTCCGAGGGCATTTTCATCCGTGTTGCGGGCATCTTGGCGGGATGCACTCTTTTCCGCTCAGGATCGCCCTCGTGTCCCTTCGTAGGCGGCGGGGCGGCGTGGGGTCGGGGGCGTTAATAAGGGGCTTGAGCTGGCTTGTCGCGCAAGTGAGACTAGCAGGTGGCGGCTGCGCGCATGCCTGGCTTGGACATCAGGTACGGACCAGGAAGCGATGCCCTCCCCGATCCGCCCAACTGCTCGCCGATTCGTCTACAAAATCGTCTACAACCCCGTTGTCTACAAAACCCGACGAAAAAAGCCAGGCGTAACTTATTGCTACAACTGGCTTTAGGATGTGGAGCCGACCGGGATCGAACCGGCAACCTCCTGGATGCAAACCAGGCGCTCTCCCAACTGAGCTACGGCCCCAACGCGAAGTCTACAGTATACCGATCGTCCGCACGGCGGAAAACGCCATCCTCCGGCGATCTCGCCGGCCTTCCATCTCCCTCACTTACTCTCTCATCACCGATTGCCGACCGCTTGCGAAGGAATTGCCTCGCGTCCATAGCGGAGGTCCTCGCGGCGATGCAACAAGCGTACCGCGGCGTCTTGTGGCGCGTCCGACGCCGCATCGCTTGCTTCACGAGCTGCGATTCCTGACCCCTAGCCCTTGATCTCTGGCCTCTCGCACGCCAGCCCCGCCTGCATCCGCCGCAGCTCTTCCGTCGTTTTCATCGAGCAGAACTTCGGCCCGCACATGCTGCAATAGTGGGACGTCTTGTGTTCTTCCTCCGGAAGTGCTTCGTCGTGCATCTGGCGGGCCGTCTCCGGATCAAGCGACAGGCGGAACTGCTCCGCCCAATCGAAGGCGAAGCGGGCCTTGCTCAAGGCGTCGTCCCGCGCCTGCGCCCCCACGCGATGCCGGGCCAGATCGGCCGCATGGGCGGCGATCTTGTAGGCGATCACGCCTTGCCGCACGTCATCCAGGGTCGGCAGCCCGAGATGCTCCTTGGGCGTCACGTAGCAGAGCATCGCCGCCCCGTGCCAGGCCGCCAGCGCCGCCCCGATGGCGCTGGTAATGTGGTCGTAGCCGGGCGCGATGTCGGTGACGATGGGGCCCAGCACGTAGAACGGCGCCTCGTCGCACCACTCTTGCTCCAGCCGCACGTTCCGCTCGATCTGATCCATGGGCACGTGGCCTGGCCCTTCGATCATCACCTGGCAATGGGCCTGCCGGGCGCGGCGTCCCAGTTCGCCCATCACCCGCAACTCGGCAAACTGGGCTTCGTCGCAGGCGTCGGCGATCGACCCCGGCCGCAACCCGTCGCCCAAGCTCCACGTCACGTCATACGGGCGCATGATCTCGCACAGCTCATCGAAGTGCGTGTAGAAGGGATTCTCTTCGCCGTGGGCCAGCATCCACTTGGCCACCAACGCGCCGCCCCGGCTGACGATGCCGGTCAGGCGCCGCTCGGTCAGGGGCACGTGCTCGCGCAACAGCCCGCAGTGGACCGTCATGTAATCCACTCCCTGACGGGCTTGCAGCGCCACCACGTCCAGAAAATCCTCCGGCCGCATGTCGGCAATGTCGTCGAGCTGCTCGGCCACTTGGTAAATCGGCACCGTGCCCAGGGGGACCGTGGCGGCCTGAATGATCCGCTCGCGGACCGCGTTGATGTGGGGGCCGGTCGAAAGGTCCATCACCGTGTCGGCCCCATAGCGGACCGCCAGGCACAGCTTCTCCACTTCGCCCTGCGAATCGCTCGAAACGGCCGATTTGCCGATATTCGCGTTGATCTTGGTCCGGGCGGCGATGCCGATGCCGATGGGCACCAGCCCCTTCGCAAGGTGGGTCGTGTTGGCGGGAATGACCATCCGGCCCGACGCCACCTCGGAACGCACCAACTCGGGATCGAGTTGCTCGGCCTCGGCGACCGTCTCCATTTCCGGCGTGATCTGGCCGGCGCGGGCCGATTCGATCTGAGTCATGGTTTTAGCTCCACATGTCTGGCGAGACGGTCCAGTATAGACGGGTGGCAGAAAACGGTCAAACCGCCGGGGCGATGAGTGCGGCACGGGAAGACCGTATTTTACCCATCTTCACTATCCGCCAAACTCAGACCAAAACTTAAGAATGATACAGGCCGGACCGATACCTTAGCTGGAACTAGTCACTCGTAATCGACTGCTGCGCGCCGCTGTTAAAAGCGGTAGTCTGGCGAAAGGAATTCGAGCATGGATCGAGAAACAACGCAGCCGGTGGTTCTGGCCCGCATCCCCGACGTAGCCGGCTCTGCCAAGCACCACGAGGGGGCCAAACAAGTGCCCGCGTCCACCGGTCGAGTGATCGGCCAATCGGCGTCGTTCAAGCTCTTGGCCGGTGTGGTCTTGCTGCTGGTCGTCGCGGCGGTTATCCCCTATGCACTTTGGAAGCATGGCCAGTCGGCCGACCCTGCCCCTTCGGCGACGGCCGAGGTGCCGCCGGCGTGGCATCCTGGCGCGCCTGCCGCGTCGGCGTCCGCGGCTCCTACGTGGACGCCGGTAGCCGCCATGCCGGCCTCGGGGCCGATTCCGGCGAGCCCCTCGCCCATGCCGAGCACGGCGCCGCAACCGATGGTCGCCAGCGCGCCTCCGGCACCGGCACCCATCGACTCCGCACTGATGTCTGCGTGGCCAAACACCACCCATCCCGTTGCGCAGGAGTCCAGCGCCGAGGAGCCGCGCGCGAGCGCGAATCAGGCCATGGCAGTTCGTTCGCCCGAGTACATTAGGAACAACGGTTATGACGGCACTCGATCAAGCGTTCATTAAAGCGTTCACGCAGCAGGGCACGTTTCCGCCGGCCGTGTTGCCGCCACCGGTGTTGCCGGCGGCCAAGCCGTGTCCTGCCGGCCAACCCGACGCCGGCCAGTCCGCCGCCCCGCCGAGAACCGAAGAGCCCTCGGGCGAGCTGCGCTCAAAAGCGGAAGATCGAGCGGGTCTGAAGCGGCGCGGCGCGAGCCATGCGCCCAGTGCCGCCATCCGCCAACCTCCTTTGGCGAGTCCGCGCGGAACGGCGGCGTCTTCTTCGGCCGGGCCGGGCGGTGTCTGGGCCGCCCTGGAACGCTCGCCCAAGGCGATCACCAACTTGCGAAAGCCCGACGCCCCGCCGGAGCACCTGCGGCCCGCTCCGGCAGCAGACACCGAGCCGTCGACACCGACGGTGGCCGAACCGGCCGCCCCTGCTTCCGCCCCCCGCGTTCAGGCCTCCGCCCCGCGGATTGCCGAACCGCTGTCGAAGTCCCTGGCCGCCTGGTCTTTGCCGCCATCCGTTGACGAAAGAACGAGGTCGGCCGTCTCGTTGCCGGTGGACGGCACCCAATTCGCCGAGCGCGATCCGGAGCCCCTTCCCGTCATTCCGCCGGCGCCGGTCCTCTCGGCGCCCGTCCTGCAACCGTTCAAATCCGGTTGGCAGGTGGAGCAATTCACCTGGCCAAGACTCTGCCGCCGGCTGATTGCCTGGGCCGCCGGAGAACTGGATCGCCTGGCCGACGCGTTGCTGGCCGCCAGTACACAAGGGCAAAAGGTTTTGGCCATGGCCGGCTGCCGTCGTGGCGAGGGGGCCACCACGCTCCTGCTGTGCGCCGCCCGCCGGCTGGCCGAACGTGGAATCAAGCTGGTGCTGGTCGACGCCGATCTCGCGGAGCCTCGCCTGGCCCCGCGTTTGGGCGTGCAACCGCAGTTCGGCTGGGATGAGACGGACGAGCAGGGCCGCTCGCTCGATCAGGCGATTGTCGAGGCCACGGCCAACAACCTGGCCCTCTTGCCGGCCCGCGAACCATCGGGCGATAGCAGCCGGCCCACCGCCGACCTGGACCAATTGCCCGCCTGCCTCAGTATTCTGAAAGACCACTACGACATGGTGCTGGTCGACTTGGGACCGCTGGAAGAGTCGGGCGAGGCCCGTCGCGACATGGGTCGCCTCGCCCGCCTGGTCGATGGCGTTGTGCTCGTGTGCAACCATCGCATCACGTCGGCCGGGCATCTGGCGGCGTGCCAGGAAGAGTTGGTGGCCGCGGGAACCGCGGTGGCGGGAATCGTGGAGAACTTCGTGGCCGAGGATTGACATCCGTTCCTTGCAGGGCTGCCGGACCATGTATGAAACCTATTGGCAACTGAAGCAAAAGCCGTTCGAGAACGTCGCCGACCCGCGCTTCTATTATCCCGGCGAGTCGCATCAGGCGGCCCTCTGCAAACTCCGCTACGCCATCGAGAACCATCGCGGCGGCGCGCTGTTGGCCGGCCCTTCCGGCGTCGGCAAGACGCTCGTCACGGCCATGCTGGCCAAGTGTTTGGGCGAAGCTTTCACGCCGCTGGTCCGCCTCACCTTTCCGCAGATGTCGACGCAGGAACTGCTCGCCTATCTGGCCGATGAACTGGACGGCGCCGAGCCGGCAGCCCTCAACCCCGGCCTGCAAGTCAGCATTCGCCGAATCCAGCGGTTCCTGGCCGCCAACAGCGAGCAGGGGCGGCACGCCGTGCTGGTGATCGACGAGGCCCATCTGCTGGAAGGCGTGCAGACGTTCGAGGCTTTGCGGCTGTTGTTGAATTTTGAGTCCGGTGGCGCCCCCGCTCTCACGCTGCTCCTGGTGGGCCAGCCGGCCGTCCTGCCGTTGCTCGATCGCATGCCGCAATGGGAAGAGCAATTGGGCGTGAAATGCCTGCTGCGGCCCTTCAGCGAAACCGAGACGGCCGCCTACGTCGAGCATCGGTTGCGGGTGGCGGGGGCCGTGCGTTCGATCGTGGACGCGGACGCCATGCCCACCCTGCATGCCCTGACCCATGGCATTGCTCGCCGCATCAACCGCCTCTGCGATCTGGCCCTCCTGGTCGGCTTTGCCGAGGAACAGGCGATGCTGGGGGCCGAGCAGTTCGAGGCCGTCTCCCAGGAGTTGGTGGCCGTCGCCGCCGAGTAACGGGCCCACGTCGGGTGCGTAAAACGCACCGCTCATTAGTGGGGTTAGCGAATTTCACGCACCCCGCTTTTGCCTTCTTTCCGACCGGCGTGTCGTTGCCGCACTGAGAGCTATAGTTGAATATTGGTGCGGCCGCCCTGGCTGTGCCCCGTCTTCCTGATGACGAGCATCTCGTGGCCGGCAAACAAATTCGCGTCCTGGTGGTCGACGATTCCGTGGTGATGCGTGAGGTGCTGCGCGCGGCCATCGAGGGGGCGACCGATATGATCGTCGTGGGCACGGCCGCTGACGGCCGGCACGCCTTGGAGCAGGTCAAAAAACTTCAGCCGGACGTGCTCACGCTCGATGTGCAGATGCCGCACATGGACGGTCTGGCCACCCTCGAGGTGCTCTTCGCCCAGCAGCCGCTGCCGGTCATCATGGTCAGCTCGTTGACCACGGCGGGCGCGAAGACCACCCTGGAGGCGCTCGACCGCGGCGCGCTCGATTGCGTGCCGAAGCCCGTTATTTCCAGCGGCGGTTCCACGGCCGAATTTCAGGACGAGTTGCGGCAGAAGATTCGCTGGGCGGCCACCGTCGACGTGCGGCGCGTGTTGGCCAATCGCCGCACGCAGCCGCGCCGGGCGTCGCCCTGGCCCGCGCCGGTCGACAAAACCTTCGCCGATACTCCCGTCGAGGAACTCAACAAGATCTGCATTGCCGTGGGCACTTCGATGGGCGGTCCGCCGGCGCTGGCCGCGCTGTTTAGCGCGCTGCGGCCACCGCTGCCGCCCATCCTGGTGGTGCAGCACATGATGCTCAATTTCACGGCGCCGCTGGCCTGGCGGCTCGACGGCATCTCGGCTCTGTCGGTCAACGAAGCCAAAGAGGGGGACCTGTTGCGGCCCAACCATGCCCTGATTGCCCCTTCCGGCCGGCATCTTCTCTTGAAACGGGTGGGCGATCGGGTCAAGGTCGTGTTGGACGACTCGCCCCGTTTCGGCGGCCACAAGCCGGCCGTCGACCTGATGATGCAGTCGGCCGCCCATCTGTTCGGCCGCCGCTGCCTGGGCGTCATCATGACCGGCATGGGCTGCGACGGCGTACTCGGCTGTGCCGCCATTCGCACCGCCGGCGGTTTCGTGCTCGGACAAGATGAGGCCACCAGCGACGTCTACGGCATGAACAAGGCCGCTTATCAGGCCGGCCACGTCGATCGCCAGTTCGCCCTCGGCGACGTGGGCACCGTCATCGCCGCCGAAGTGAAACGGCTGCTCGCCCTGCGAAAAGCAGCGCCGGCGGAGCCCAGCAGCGTCGTGCTCGCGGGAAAGTAACGCCGCGCCCCGCCGTGGTCAACCGCGGACCAAGGCGTTAGAATTAAGAGTGGCCGGACCGGCCTGCCTCGCTGCCCGATGGCGACCCGCCCATGTTCCTTCCTTTGCACGATGACAACCCGACCCGCCACACCCCGGTGGTGACGTTTGCGCTGGTGGCGATCAACGTGCTCGTTTTTCTGTGGATGAGCCGGCTGCCCGAGCCGCGGCAAGAGATGCTCACTTACCAGCACGGCTTCGTGCCGGCGCGAATCCTGCAACTCAGCCAGCCGCATCCGATGTTTGTGCCGATCCGGGTGGCCGTGGTCGACCCCTTCTGGGGCGTACACGTGGAAGAGCAGAAGCTCGAACTGGCTCCCGACCCACGCCAAATCGGACTCTCCCTGCTGACCTGCATGTTCATGCACGGCAGTTGGATGCACCTGTTGGGCAACATGTGGTTCCTCTGGCTCTTCGGCAACAACGTCGAGGACCGGCTCCGCCCCCTCGGTTACTTGTTTCTTTACCTGCTGGGCGGGCTGATCGCCAGCGCTGCCCATTGGCGCGTCGATCCGACCAGCACCACGCCCATTATCGGCGCCAGCGGCGCCATCGCCGCCGTGTTGGGGGCCTATGCCGTCACCTGGCCCTGGTCGCGGGTGAGCACGCTGGTATTTCTGGTCATCTTCATCACCATCATCGACGTGCCGGCGCTGGTGGTGCTCGGCGTTTGGTTCGTGGCCCAGGTAATGGCGGGGCAGGAGTCGCTGTGCGCCGGCGGCGCCGGCGGCGTGGCCTGGTGGGCCCACGTCGGCGGCTTTTTGGCCGGCATGGCGCTCATGCCCGTCCTGAGCGCCCTGCTGGGCGACCGGCCTGACGAAGAGGGCGCCCCGGCCAATTACTGAGCGAGGCATTCTCCATGGGCCGCCGTGCATTACGCAAGATCGACCCCTCGATCGAACTCAGCCGCCACCTGAAAACGTTCGACCAACTGCCGCGGCCGTGGGACCCCGCGCGGCTGTTTGGACGCCTGGCGCCCCTGGAAGTCGAAGTGGGATCGGGCAAGGGGCTCTTCCTCCGCCGCCAGGCCGCCGCCAGGCCCGACGTCGACCTGCTGGGCATCGAAGTCGCGCGAAAATATGCCGCCTTCACCGCGGCCTCGCTGGCCAAGGCCGAGTTACCGAACGCCATCGTCATCCAGGGCGACGCCTTGCGCATCTTTGCCGAATTGATCCCGGACCAGACCCTGGCCGCCGTTCACGTCTATTTCCCCGACCCGTGGTGGAAGAAGCGGCATAAGAAGCGGCGGGTCATGCGTCCCTCCTTCGTCCGCGACGTCGAGCGGACGCTCCTGCCCGGCGGCGCGCTCCATTTCTGGACCGACGTTTTGGAGTATTTCGAGACCACGCTGGCACTGCTAGCAGCGCACACGGCCTTGGGCGAACCGCTGCCGGTGGCCGAGACTCCCGCGGAGCAAGAGATGGCTTATCGCACCCATTTTGAGCGCCGCGTGCGATTGGCCGAAGAGCCGGTCTATCGGGCCGAGTTCCGCAAGACCGCCGGTTAAGCCGGTTGAGAGAGGATGGCACGCCCTGAGGAACAAACGGCGTGATCGACGGACCGATGATGCCCCTCTCGCCGCTCCCGGCCGCCACACCCCGGCCAGGATTTCAACCAATTTGATCGATTCCAAGCCCTATCGCTACAACGGGGGGTTGTCAAGAAATCGGAAATCCGTAGGATATTGGTAGTGCATCATCTTTTCTGAGCACATCGGTTTTTCGCGGCGTTGAAGGAGAAACGTCATGCTCACGAGCACGGGCGGCAGGGGTTTGGCTGTGGAACGCGGTCCCGACTGGCTGCTGGTGCGGTTGCGCAAGTTGGACCTGACGGACGCTCCTCTGCTGGCCGATCAATTGTGGAGCCTCTTGCAACAGCACTTCACCTACCGCATGGTGCTGGAACTGGATGACGTGCAACTGACCGACGACATGATCGAGCAGTTCGCCCAGTTGTATCGGCGGATCGAAGCGCACGACGGCGTGCTGCGGCTTTGCGGCGTGTCGGCGGGCAGCCGGCAAGTGCTGCACGCCTCGCATTTGGACGAGCGGTTGCGGCCCTACGGCGATCGCCAGGAAGCCGTCTGGGGCCGGCCTCACATGGCCGTCACGCCGTAGCCGAACGGCCGCTCAACACCAACAGACTTCCAGTTCGTTGGTGATCTCGTCGACGCCATCGACGTGGCGGATCGCCTCCTGAGCCATCTGCTTCTGGAAAAAGGTGTTCACCACGCCTCGCAGCGTGACGCGGCCGGCGCTGGTTTCAAAGCGCAGATTGCGGCGCGTGAGGTAGGGGTTTCGCTCCAAGGCACTCAGTACACGGTCGTCCAACGGCATGTCAATCATTTCTCTTCGCCAGTTTCTCGACGGCCAAACGGATGGTGGGCTCTTCGGCGGGCGGGGCAGGACGGCTTGTCGGCTCTCCACTTCTATCGGCAACCCATGCGGTTTTCGTAAAGCTTAAGCAAGAAGCAGACTGCGAATTATGCGAAGAAAAAACCAGATCTGCGGGTCCTGCCGGGGGGCTTTGTGAACTGTCGCGAGGAAACTTTCGGGGGGGGAGCACTCGGCTTAGCACTTGGCCTACACTGCCTTTGTTGAAAGGCTAGCTCACACTTTGGATAAAGGGAGCAGGTCCGGCAAAAAATCGAGCGGATTTCCACCCGGCCAGTTTCAAGACCTGGCGAGACAGGCAATCCTGGTGCCCAAAAAGCTTGGGGCCCTTCAAAGCTGCTTCAGAACGTAGCACAGCCGCCCTCGGCTGTGAGAACCATTCGGCACAACTGGGGGCGGCTGTCCTGCAATGGCTATGGCCCCGGCGTTAACTACCCATCCACGGGGGCAGCTCGCCGGCGGGCGGAAGCTTCACAATCCACGCCTGCGAGACGTCGTCCATCGCCGAAACCTCCGCCAGCGCCTCGGCCGGGGGGGCCGAATCGAGCGCCAGAATGCCGATCGCGTCGCCGCCCGGCTTGTCCGTCGACCGGCCCACCGACATCTGGGCGATATTGATCCGGTGCCGGCCAAAGATGTTCCCCACCTTGCCGATCACGCCCGGCCGGTCGCGATGGGCAAAAATCATCAGCACGCCGTCCAAATAGCTCTCCAGGCGGCAGTTGCCCTTCTGCACCAGCCGCGGCATGTTGTTGCCGAACAGCGTGCCCGCGGCAATCGACGTCTTCCGGCTGGTGACGACCTCGGCCGTAATGAGCGAGCTGAAATCGCCCCTTTCGGTGTTGCGTTGCTCGATCACCTCGATGCCGCGGTCGCGGAGCAGGACCTCGGCGTTGACGATGTTCACGCCCGCCGCCAAGGCGTGTTCCAACAGCCCCGCGGCAAACGCCGAGGACAAGAGCCGCGTGTCCTTCTTGGCCACTTCGCCCTTGTAGCTCAGCCGGCAGGTGGTCGGCGGCGCGTGATCCATTTGCGCCAGCAGCAGGCCCAACCGGTACGACACGTTCAGATAGCCGCGCAGCTCCTCCAGCGTTTGCGGATCGAGCGGCGACATGTTGACCGACTGCTTGATCGCCCCGGTGGTGAAGAAATCGATCAGCAGTTCCGCGGCCTCGACGGCCACGCTGGTCTGCGCCTCTTCGGTGCTGGCGCCCAGGTGCGGGGTGCAGAGCACGCCGGGAAGGCCGAACAGCGGGCTCTTGGTGCAAGGCTCTTCGGGATAGACGTCCAGGGCCACGCCGCCGATTTGCCCGCTCCGGAGCCCCTCGACCAGCGCCGCCTCGTCGTAGATGCCGCCGCGGGCGCAGTTGACCAGTCGCACGCCCTTCTTCAACATCTCCACTTCCTTGGCGCCGATGAGGTTCCGCGTCGAATCGTTCAGGGGCGTGTGGACCGTAAGGTAATCGACCAGCGGGAACAGGTCCTGGGGCGTTTCGCAGGTTTCGATGCCCAGTTCCTTGGCCCGGGTGCCGGGCAGGAACGGATCGTAGCCCAGGACCAGCATTTGCAAGCCGCGGGCGCGGGTGGCCACGGCCTGGCCGACGCGTCCGAGGCCGATGATCCCCAGCGTCTTGCCGGCCAGTTGCGTGCCCATGAACTTTTTGCGGTCCCAGCGCCCCTCGATCAGGCTTTGGTACGCCGGGGCCACGTTCCGCGACATGGCCAGCATGAGCGCGATGGTGTGCTCGGCCGTAGAAATGGTGTTGCCGCCGGGGGTGTTCATCACCACGATGCCCTGCCGCGTGGCGGCCTGGGTGTCGATGTTGTCCACGCCGACGCCGGCCCGGGCGATGGCCCGCAGCCGCGTGTTCCCCTTCAGGGCGTCGGCGGTGATTTTCACGCCGCTGCGGCAGATGGCGCCGTCGGCCTCGAGCAGGGCGTCGTGCAGATCGGCGCCTTTCAGCCCGGTGCGGACTTCCACTTCCAAGTTTCCGGCCGCCTCCAACAAAGCGAGACCATCGTGGGACAATTCATCGAGAACGAGGATTTTGGGCATAACTGTTTGAAACCTTTCTTATTTTTCCGCCTCGGCCAACACCCGGCTGGCGGCGGCCACGCCTGTTCCTAGCTTAACGTCTTGCCCCATCTCGACAAGTACCAGTTCGAGCGCCGCCAGGGTGGCCAGGATATCCAGTTCATCGACCAGGCCCATGTGCGCCATGCGGAAAATCCGCCCCTTGAGCGGACCCTGGCCACCTGCCAGCTTGATCCCGAAGCGGACCTGAAGACGGCTCAAAAACAGTTTGCCGTCCAGCCCCTCGCGAAAGTAGACGGCCGTCATCCCGTCGGCCGGGCGGGAAGCGACCAGCCGCAGCCCCAGGGCGGCGATCCCCGCCCGCGCGGCCTGGGCCAACAGCCGCACCCGCGCCCAGGTCTCCTCGACTCCGGCCGCCAGCGCGGCCCGCAAGCTCTCGGCCAGCGCCTTCACCAACGGGATGGCCGGCGTGTAGGGTGTGTCGGATTCCTGCAAGGCCTTGCGGTAGGCCAACAAATCGAAATAAAAGGCCGGCCGTTGGATCGCTTCGATCTGCCGCCAGGCGGCCGGGCTGACGGCCAAAAAGGCCAACCCCGGCGGCGTCATGAGGGCCTTTTGCGCCCCCACGACCAGCACGTCGATGCCCCAGGCGTCGGTCCGGCAGGGCATCGCGCCGACGCCGCTGATGCCGTCCACGACCAGCAGGGCCTTGCTCGGGCCGACCACCCGGCCGATGGCCTCGATGTCATGCCCCACGCCCGTGCTCGTCTCCAGCAAGGTGCCGAAGACGGCCACCGCGTCGGGATGCTCTGCGAGCAGCCGGGCGACTTCCTGGGCCTCGAACGCTGCCCCCCAGGGGACCTCATAGCGGACCACGTTGATGCCGAACGTCTCGCCGATCTTCCGCCACCGCTCGGCAAACTTGCCCGACTCCAACACGATCGCCTTGCCGTCCCGCGGCACCAGGTTCACCACGGCGGCCTCCATGGCCCCCGTGCCGGAGCTGGCCAGCATCACCACGTCGTGCTGCGTGGCGAAAACACGCTTCAGCCCGGCAAAAACCTCGGCCAACAGCCCGCGAAACTCGGGCGTGCGATGGTGCGTCACTTGCCGAGCCATGGCCAGCAGGGCCGGCTCGGGCACCTCGGTCGGGCCGGGGGTCAACAGGCGTTGTTTGCTCGTTCTCATCGGTCTCCAAGCTGCCCTGGTGTCGAGATGCCCTGATCGTCGCGCCGGCCTATTCCGGCTCTTCCGGCTCATCGGGGCCACGCAGCGTGCCGATCGCCACCAACAAGAGAAGACCGATCAGGTCGATGACCCAAACAATACCGCAGGCCAAGGCGATGCGATAGAGCACCGCCCCTCCGGCGACGTCGCCCATTGCCGTCAACAGAGCGGCTGTGCCGAAGATCACGCAGATCGTGATCGGCAGCAGAAGCGCGACAGCCACCAGCGAGAGGACAACCCCATGAGGGACGAGCGGTCGGTGCATATTCCAATTCTACCAGTTTTCCCAATTTTGCTAATCAGCAGGGTCGTTGTCAAGTTGGCATGGGCAGCCGCCGGATTTGCGGCGTTAATTGATCTTCGCCAAGACTATCCGTTGTCGGCCGTTTAGCCGGCGTGCTTGCACGCCGCGAATCGGGTATCCCAAGCACATGTTGGGGTGGCAGTTGCACTGCCGCCCCCGCGTTTGCCACAATTCTTGGGGCAGCAGTGCAACTGCCGCCCCAACTGGATTTGACCGCCATTTCCTCAGCCGAGGGCGCTGTGCTACATGTTCTGGACGCACTATCAATTGCGTTTACCGCCGCAGCGCGCCAGAATTAGTACATGCGATATGCCGGTCATCGACATCTTCGCCTCATTGGGGCGGTCCTCCTATTCTGGGGGGTGTTCGTTGCCTCCAAGCCGGCCATAGCTACGGAGATCGTGCTCAAGGATGGCCGCGTGCTCACGGGCAAGCTCGGCAAGGTTGCCAGCCTGGCCGACGCCCCCGAGCGGTTTCCCTCCGAGAACAGCCCCCTGCAATTGATCGTCTTCCTCGACGATAACTTGCGGCGGACGTTCTTCTCGCAGCGGCAGGTTCGCGAGGTCCATCAGGAAGAGAACCGGCAACTGGAAGAAAAGTTTTCCATTCGCCAGCACGTGGCGCGGAGCGGCGCCGCGATCCAGGCCGTTGGCCAGCCGCTGCGCATCGAGCCCTTCGACGAGTTCGGCCACCGCATCTTCACCATGGCCACCGCCAAGGGACCGGTGGACGTCGTCCAGGGCATTACGGAGCTGACGCCGCAATGGACCAAGGTCGAGGGCCTGCACCACGTCTGGGACATGCGGATGGCCACCAGCTCGATCCCCCGCGACGTGCTGCGGAAGATCCTCTGGAAGCAGATCAACCCGAAGGACGTCGAGCAGTACAAGAAGATCGCCCGCTTCTACTTGCAGTCCGAGCGTTACGAAGAGGCGAAGCAGGTGCTGGATGCCCTGCTGAAGGCCTTTCCCAAGCAAACCGATCTGAAGGAGCAACTGGCCCCGTCGCTGCGGGCCATCGTGCAACTCTCAGCCCAGCGGCTGGCGGCCGAGTTGCGGTTGCGGCGCGACGCCGGGCAATACGAGCTAGTGGCCGGGCTGCTCGGGCGGTTTCCCAGCGAGGGCGTGGGCGGCGACGTGCTCCAAAACGTCCGCGAAATGATCCAGGACCATGAAATGCACCTGGCCCGCCGCCAAGCGTGCATCAAGCAGCTTAAAGCCCTGGCCGACCGCATTGCCGACACCATCCAGCGCGAAAACCTCAAGCCGATTCTGCGGGAGATGGCGGCCGAGATTGACCCCAACACGCTGGACCGCATGGCGGCCTTCCTGCAGAGCGCCGACGATCAGCAGACGCCCGACGCCGAAAAGCTTGCCCTGGCCATTAGCGGCTGGCTGCTGGGCGCCGACGCCGCGACGGTAAAGCTGGAGACGGCCGTCTCGGCCTACCACGTCCGCGGCCTCATCCGCCAATATCTCGGCGAAACGACCGGTCCCAACCGCCGGCAGGCGTTGGGCTACATCAAGCAGGAGCCGGCCGGAACGCCGGACCTGGTGGCCGAGTTGCTCAGCCACATGAAGCCGCCCATCGATCCGCCCGAGCCGGTGGCCGAGAAGCCGGGCTACTACACGATCGATGTGCCCGGCCTGACCAAGGAGTCGCCGGTCACGTACTACCTGCAACTGCCGCCGGAGTACAATCCCTATCGTAAATATCCCACCATCGTGACCCTCAATGGCCGGGCCACCACCGCCGAGCAGCAGATCGACTGGTGGGCCGGGGCGTGGGCCAAGAACGGCACGCGCACCGGCCAGGCCACCCGCCACGGCTACATCGTCATCGCCCCGGTGTGGACCGTGGAACATCAGAAACAATACGGCTACTTGGCCCACGAACACGCCGCCGTGCTGAACTCCCTGCGCGACGCCTGCCGGCGGTTCTCCATCGACACCGACCGCGTGTTTCTCTCCGGCCATTCGATGGGGGGCGACGCCGCCTGGGACGTGGGCCTCGCGCATCCCGATTTGTGGGCGGGCGTCATTCCCATCGTGGCCCAATCCGATCGCTACTGTACGCTGTATTGGGAAAACGCCAAGTATGTGCCCTTCTACGTGGTGGCCGGCGAGTTGGACAGCACGAAGATCAGCGCCCGTGACCTGGACCGCTATCTCCGTCACGGCTTCAACACCACGGTGGTCGAATACCTGGGCCGCGGCCACGAGGATTTTTATGACGAAATCTTGCGGATGTTCGAATGGATGGGCCGCTGTCACCGCGACTTTTTCCCGCACGACTTCGCCTGCCAGAGCATGCGCCCCTGGGACAATTATTTTTGGTGGGTCGAGATGCATGGGCTGCCGCCCCGCTCGAACGTCGATCCGGCCGACTGGCCGCCGCCCTCGGGCACGCAGCCGGCCCAGGTGAAGGGCTCGATCAACAACCGCAACGGCATCAACGTCCGCACGGGCACCAGCCAGGTGACCGTTTGGCTCTCGCCCAAGATGGTCGACTTCAAACTGCGGTCGACGATCACCGTCAACGGCCGGCACCTGAACGGCTCGGACCAGACGATCCGGCCCGATCTGCGCGTGCTGTTGGAAGACGTCCGCACCCGCGGCGACCGCCAGCACCCGTTTTGGGCCCGCGTGGACGGCGCCACCGGCCGCGTACGAGGCGAGTAGGAGGCAACCGTCATCCTGAGCGCAGCGAAGGATCTGGTATCGAAGCAGAATCCACGAGGTCCTTCGCTGCGCTCAGGATGACGGATGACGAGTATACTGGCAGGTTTCCGATATGAGCCATCCGCGAGCAGTGAGTTACCGTCTCGTCCCGACGATTGCCGCGATCATTGTGGCCGTCGTTTTGCCGGTCTCGGCCCGCGGCCAGCAGGCCGAGTGGGCCTTCCAGCAGGCCAAAGCGGCGATCCAACGGGGCGACAACGACGCGGCCCTCGTCCGGCTCGACGAAGCCGTGCGGCTCGCGCCCAGCCGGGCCAAGTATCGCGGCATCCGCGGCGTGGCCCGGCTCCGCAAGGGCGAGTACGCCCAGGGAGCGGCCGACCTGAAAGCTGCCATCGAGCTCAATCCCGACGATGCCGGCCTGCGCTATCTGCCCTCGGCCGGCACGCGGCTCTCGGCCGACACCCTGCGGCATGGCGGCCGGCAGGTCACCCGCATGTTGCACGATCGCCCGGCGATGGCCCAACTCGGCCCGGAGAGCGAGTTCTTCCGTGGCTGGGCGGAGCGGAAGTTCGCCGGCGAAGACCTCGGCACGCCGATCGACTGGGATCCCGCCCCGCCGCAAAGCTCCGATGCCGAACATCTGGCCCCCGCGGGCGACGAGCATGCCGCGATCCTGGTGGCGGCCGTTTACCAGAGCGGCCCCCGGCAGGGCCGCCCCCGAACGTTCGAGGAATTGTGGGCCGGGGCGATCTACGAGTTGCACAACGTTACGTTCGCCCCCGAGTTCGTACGGCTCAATCGCGAGGCCGACGAAGGGAAGCTCTCGAAGCGGGCGTTCATCGCCGGCATCCTGAAATACGAGATTCGCGCCGCCCAGCAAACCCGCGGTTTCTATCTCCGCGTTTTCCTCCCCTGGGCCGAGAAGAAAAAGCTGTCGACCGATCCCACGCTCTGGTTCTGCGACTGGTGGGACACGCCGGACGAGGTCCTCGACAGCGCCCGCGACCCGGCGGCCTATCCCTGGCGGCCGTACTCGCGGACGCACGATTGGGCCACGGTCCATCGCAGTTGGCATCAAGGCCGCATCCGCCGGGCGCTGCGGCTGCTGGAAGAGATGCGGGCCGAACAAGGCTATCGGGACGAGGAAAACGACGTCCAGCACTGGATCGACCGCTGTCGGGAGCAGCTCGGCAAGCAGGCCGCCGCCGAAGCCGGCCAACGCCCGCCCGAGACGCGCAAGGCGCAAACAAAAGACGTCAAACCGGTCCCGCCGCCGCATGCCGGCGAAAAACGCTGAATCGGCGGCGCTGTAGGGAACGCCCTCTGTGGCGTTCCACGATTACGGAGCACGAGGCTGACAGTCCCGACCCCTTAACGCTTAATACGGAGCTCCATAATGACCCATAGCCGTCGGAAGTTCGTGAAGCGGTGCGTAACCCTTGGCGGCGGAGCTTTCTGTCTGCCGTTGCTGCCGGGCGTGCTGCACGCGTCGCCGGATAGCCCAGACACCGTGCAATCCCAGGAAGCCGTGTGCCCCAAATCGGCTCCCCCCGCCAAGACGCTGTGGGCTGTGCGGATCGAGGATTCGAAAAAGGGATCCGAGGAGCGGTTGCCGCTATCGTGCCTGCAAGGTCTCGTCAATCGCCGGCAACCGCAGATCTTCCTTGCCTATGACCGTTTTGACGAGCAGTGGCTCGACTGGCTGCGCGAGCGCGGCGATGTCAAAGAAGTCCGTTGGGTTGGGCCCAAGCAACTCTATGAAAAGTTCCTCCCGGTGGTGAAGGAGCTGGTGGTTACCGATCCGGATCTGCCGGCCAGCGTCAACGTGGCGACGATGTTGGCCGCGGTCGAAGGCTGGCTGCCTGTCACTCCCCGTCTGCGCACGGAGTTTCCGCGCGTGAACGTGGCGCTGGACCTCCGCGGGAAGTGGAAGAAGAACATCGAGGCCTATCGCTGGTTCTACGCGGCCTACGGCGAGCGGATGTCGCGCCGGGCTTGTGCCCATTACGATCCGGGTCAGTTCGAGCTCCGCGACTACTTCGTGCAATTCAAGATACCCATGGTTTGGGTCGCGCATCCGAACGATGCGCAGCACAGCCCGGCGGCGTCGCCGGCGGAAGAAACGCAGTTTGCCCGCGACCTGTTCCAGAAGCTCCCGGCAAACATCCCGTGCCTGGGCTGGTGGGACCACGGGCTGGGCGGCGAAGACGGCTGCGGAGAAAACGGGCCGTATTCCGGCTTGGACCTAGCCAGCCAACATGGAAAGTTCCAGCTATGCACGGCGTTTGACGGGTATGGCCGCGGCGTGGGCAACCTCTCGGTCCATTCGGGCACCTCGGCAACTTTCCATCAGAAGGCCGCCGCGCCACCGCCGCCCCTGGCCGACAAGGTGTATTACACGTACACCCGCACCGACGGCGACGGCATGAACTTCTGGCGGCAGGTCTATCGCGACCTGTGGGACCAGCCCGCTCACGGCCGGGTGCCCGTGGGCTGGCAAACCGGGCCGGCGGCCTCGGACTTGATCCCCGACATCCTCGACTATTTCTACCGGCATGCCACGCCCAACGACGTCTTTGTCAATGCCTTGACCGGCGTCGGATATATTCGCGAGGCCGTCTACCTGGAGAGGCTGCCGCAATCCGAGCAAGAGGCCGCGTGGAAGCAGTACATCGAGCTCTCGCGGCGCTACTTCAAGCGTTTGGACCTCTCGCTCTTGACCACCTTCGAGGCGTTCCAACTCATGCCGCCGAAGACCTTGGCGCGTTTCACCGAGCTGCCGGGCATCAAGGCCATTTACCGCAACTACGCGCGATTTGGCGACACGACGGTGGAGAACGCCGCGACCGAGCTCAACGGCGTGCCGATCTTCCGGGCAATTCTCGAAGGCAACTTCGAGCTCGCCACGCCGGAGGATATCCGGCGCAGTGCCGCAGCCATTGCCCGGCAAATCCGCCAGTTCACTCCCGCCCGGCGTCCCGCGTTCCTGCACCTATCGCTGACGAACTGGTTCGTCGACATGCGCGTGCTGGTGGAAGTCGAAAAGGCGCTCGGGCCGGATTACGTCGCGGTGCGTGCCGACCATCTTCCCGCCCTCTATTTGGAAGCCAAGAAGGGCCGGTAACAAGAACGTGCCATCCGGCTATGGGTTGCGGACGACGGCGGCACTGGATCGACCGCTGCCGTGACGGAAACTGCCGTTCCTCATTGGCGCCCCTCGTGAGCCCCCGTCTTCTTATCGACCGGCCTCCGTGCGGTCGCCAAAACAGCCCGGACAACCAACGATGCCACGCCCGGGCTCACTCCTTGCGGCACACATTCGGGATGCGGGCTGAAAGCAATGACTCGCCCCTTGCCAAACTGCGCGGCGAGTATGGCGGGGGTGCCGGTCATCGTGCCAGGAGGGAAATTCTTAAACGAGACTTCCGAGCGATATCGCGCCAGGCAAACGCATTCGGACACGTCGGTCTGGCTCGACATGCGAAAGATCGGGCCGCCGGAGAACAGGGTGCGAAGGGGGCCGGACAGCTCCCCCAGGACTTTGCGGCCTGCGTCGGTCAGTTCCATGATGACGATGCCGCCGCCGCTGGGACGGACATCAACCGATTTTGGCGTGTCCGGCCCGGGCTTCGCGTTCTTGCCCAGCGTCTTGGCGCTCACGAGACCAAGATAGGATGCAAGGTATCCGCCCGCGCATACCCCGACATATCCGCCCCCGTCCTCGACGAACCGCCGCAGCGCCTGCCGGCCTTCTTCGCCAAGATCGGCAAACTGCTTGCTGGCTCTGCCTCCCGGAACGAGCACCACTTCAAACGATGCTAATGCTCCCGAGCGAATCTGGTCCGATGTGACAAGGGTACATTTGCAGCGGTGCTGGGACTCCAGGAGATCGACGAAGGTCCGCCCCGGGTCGCCGCCCTTCATGACGAAAATTGCCGTGCGACGCTGGACGGCGTCCCGCTGTGCCGCCGATGCTGCCATCGCGTCGACCAACCCGGCCGCTTCCGCGTTCAGCCCAGCGGCGCCCGGCGAGGGCATCGCCGGCCGGATTGAGCCAACGGGTTCGCGTTTTTCGGTTGCCGAATGGTCGCCGGACCGGGCAGGTTCCTTTTGCGCGAGGGTCTGCGGCGCGTTCCACACGGCCAGCGCGATTACCAGCAAGCCCGTCGCAGTCCTGACGGCAACGCCTGATGAGAGCCCTGGTATCCGGCTTTCCAGCGATTGGTTTCTCGTGGACATGATGACCTTCTCCGCAAAGCCCTGGGTCCGGAGCAGCCATTTCACCGCGGGATGCATTTTCGCAGTGGGGTGCAACATCGTCAAGAATGCGCAGCCGCCCGTTTGCCCGGCTCGGTGCCGGCGTTGCCGCACGAGATGAAGCGTCGTGCGAGATCACCGAGGGGAAGCAATACGGCTTCCAGTCTGAAATAGCGAGTCCATTCCAAACGAAATGGCGCGTCTTTACGCCGGGTAAAAACGCGCCAGATCGCTGTTTTAGGTTGTCATTGGTATGACGCACCTAAACTAACGGGCTCTAACAAAACGTACTCCTCACGCTCCGCGTGAGGCCAATTCGAGCAAAACGTTCCTCTCGCGGAGCGAGAGGAGTACATTAAGCTCCTCGTTGTGTTCGAGGTCCTAAATCTTCTTCGGCATGGCCGTCCAAGCGCCCTTCTTCTTGCCGCTCTTAACGCAAGCCTCGATGAAGGCAATGCCCATCCAGCCGTCCTCGACGGTGGCGTACTTCGCACCGTCCGTGCCGAAGGATTTGCCCGCCTCCCACTTGCGCACGTCGGCCTCGAAGCAGCGATGCAGCCGGGCAAACGCGTCGTGGAATGCTTCGGGATGTCCGGACGGAATCGTCGGTTCGGCCATCAAATCGGCCGGAACGTTCTTCGGCAGGAAACCGTCGCCCGGTACCACCGCACCGCGCCAATAGACCCGGTCCGGCTGGTTGGGCAAACGGACGGTCACCGCCTCGGGCTCCTCTTGACGCCAGGTGAGCGATCCCTTCGTGCCCGCAATTTCGATGCCCAGATCGTTCTTGTGGCCGATGCTGATCTGCGAGGCGCGGACCAGGGCCTTGCCGCCGTTGCTCAAGGCACAGTAGATCGTGAAGTGGTCGTCCAACATCCGCCCCTCGACAAACGTCTCAAGCTGGGCGCTGAGCTGGCTGATCTCCAGACCGGTCACGTAGCGGAGCTGCATCAAGGCGTGGGTGCCGATGTCGCCACCGCAACCCGAACCGCCGGCGCGCTTGGGATCCACACGCCAAGTGGCCTGTTGCTGGCCGGTGGCTTCGAGCTTCGTTGCCAACCAGCCTTGCAGGTAGTAGCTGTCCACCCAGCGAACATCCCCAATCAGACCGCTGCGAACGATGTAGCGACTGAAACGGCTGGTCCAGTGCCCCAGGTACGTGTGCGCGACACCGAAGGGGACGTTCAGCTTGCGGGCCGTCTTCACGAGATCGGCGGCTTCCTTAAGGTTCAAGCAGAGCGGCTTCTCGCAGAAAACCGCGATCCCGGCCTTCATGGCCTTCATCGCCGGATCGTAGTGAACGAAGTTGGGCGTGACGATGAGAATATAGTCGAGCTTCTGATCCTTGGGCAACTCCGCGTTGGCCTCAATCATTTCGTCATAAGAACCGTATCCCTTGATCGGGTAGGGCCAATTGGCGGCTTCTTCCATCGCCACTTTCGGATCCGGAAACAGTGCTCCGGCCATCACGCGGCGGGTGCCGTCGAAATGGATCGCTTTCTGATGCGGCTGGACAATGAAGGCTCCCTTGCCACCGCCTACCAGACCGACATTGAGAGGTCGTACGGACATCTTCCTTTGCTCCTGTTCGTTGTTGGACTGTCTCACACCACTGGCGACCTGGAATGCCGCTCCGGTGCGTGTTTACCCTGAGGGAAGACCCGGCATTTTAGACTGGAAGCCGTATCCGAAGCAATATACCCACGGCAACAAAGATCGGCGACCCTCCACCCGGCGACCGATCGACTCGCCCGGCTCGCCGCCGGTGTTGCCGCACGACGGGAAGCGGCAGAAGCACACCTCGCCGCCGGGGAAGTTCTTGCACTCGTCGCCGAGGCCCCGTCCCGCGGCCGAAGCGCGAGCGGGATGACACGGCCGCCAGGTCACAGTGAGCCTTGGCGATGCGTCGCGATCAAGACGAGTTCGCCAACTGCTACACGATTGAACGGCCGCCGCACTGTTCGTCCCCTCGTCTTTCGGGAGAGGGCCAGGGTGAGGGCGCATCGGCGTTCTCCGCGACGGCGACCAATCCGATTCTGATTTCTACAAATCGCCCTCGAATGGACCCACGTTTGACGGAAGGCCGTCGGGGAATGTCAGGAACGTGATCGAGCAGGGTTCAGGGCCTCGATCGATGTTAGCGAAGCACGGAGACTGAATGGCTGACATTTCCACGGAACGGCAGTCTTTCGGAGCGTCTCGGCTCAGCAACACCTCCGCTGGGGTGCTGGTGATCAATGTGACCGACGCTGCCGCTCAGCGGCAGGCTGCTTACGGCGTTTCGGGTGCGACGGGTGGCGGGCACGTCAATACGATGGACGGTCATACAATACAGACCGGATAACTGGAATCGAGATTCCGTATCGTCGCAGAACTTGCTCCACGAGTTCGCCAAACCACCTAGGCGCGGTGGGTGATACGTGAACCGATTTCATCAACTCCTCGGGGGCGACGTCGACTGTTACTTCCGTCGCCCCTTCCGGAATATGGGCCTTATTGACGTCCTCGCACGACCAGACAATTGCCCGCAGCTCAGCCTCGTGCGCAAAGCTCAATCGCTTATGCACGAATGGGAAGAAAGCGTTGCCGGAAGGGATCGGTATCTTGTCATAGTCAACGTATCTGACCAACGTCGTACGGGCGGTCAGCGGTGACCGATCGAGCGCACCTGCGAGGGTGTCATGATCGGTACGAATAGCGATGCCTTCGGGACTTTGGAGGTAGAGCTTCCACATTGCGGCTGACTCGTATTCGCTCGCGAACCAGCAGCTGATGAACATCTCTTGCCGCAGCGTCTCGGTCATTTTGAGGAACTGATCGACCGCCTGCGGCGGCAAGTCGTTCCTCCTCATGCCATCTCGAAGCAACTCTACACCTGCTCTTGACCATGTCCCCTCGTAGGGATCATCGAACTGATCTGCACGCGGAAAAAAGAGGCGTCGGTTCTCGATGAGGCTGAGAAGCTTCGTGAAATCCATGTATCGCCAGAGCGTGCGATTTGCATTGGGTGGAAAGAACGATTCGTGTTTGTTGTCGAGCATTGCGGGTGTCTATCGGGCCGGCTAGGTCCGACGCGGAGTTGAAACGGGAGTTGAAACGGGGACGCAGCTAGTTCTTTGGGACCATGTCAATCCGTTTGCAACCCGTATTCGTGTCAATTCTAGCTGCGTCCCCGTTTCGACTCCCTTCGAGATTGATGATGGAGCCGACCAACTCGCCGTTCCGCCACAGGCTAAAGGCATTGCCGTTGGTATAGAGGAGGTTGGGAAGCGACTGGAACTTCTCCCATTGCTCCTTATCGTGCCCTTTGTACCTCCGGGGATCGGCCCCTTTGCCGGGCGATTTTACTTCGACAAAGCCGATCAAGAGGTTACGGAGTGTGATGGCATAATCCGGACGCGTTTTCAGATCGGCGAGCGACGACTCGCCAACGGCCGCAAGGGCAGCGCGGGGCAGGCCGCACAGTTCGGTCAGGTCAGCGAAGAGTGCTTCCAGCGGGGCACGAAGCTGGTCCTCCGGCTCGCCCGTGGCGGAAGGATTAGCGAGCTTCCGCTTGGTTTCGACACCGTAGTGCGAGACGGCAGCGGCGAGCGTCAGTCCCATGTGGCAACCCGAGTCTTGGAAGAGTACCACTGCATATGTTTTTGCGGACGGTGCCCGGCTGGTCGGCGCACGCCGCCCTTCACTCTACCCGGCCGGCGAATGGTCGTGCTAATTGTTTAGCCCGGCTTGCTCGACCGTGCAGGCCCCGCCTGGCTGGTGAATTTAGCGATTAAACGGTCGCAATGCAAGGCGTTGCGAACTGTTCTGCCCACCGTGCCGGCGCCTTACGAAATCGGCGCGACACGCCGACGCGTCCCGCGGCATGACACGGCCGCCAGGTCACTGTGAGTCTTGGCGATGCGTCGCGGTGACGACGAGTTCACGAACTGCCGCACCGTTGAACGGCCGCCGCAATGTCGGCGTTCCTCTGGATGAATCCGCCGGTGCGCGGAACCACCGCATTGCCGCCAGCGTCGGAGCGGCCGCATGATGTTACGGCAGAAGTGAGCCCTCACCCTAACCCTCTCCCGGCGGGAGAGGGGACAGGCAAGGCGCCGGACACGGGCGGAAACCGGCGCTGCCAGGCCCATGCCGGGTGGCCGATTTCTGGCTTTGAAATGCCTGTCTCCTCCCGTTACCATCTCCTATGTGGGATGCTCCGCCCAGACGCGGCGACCAGTTCGGCGGCTCTGTCCGGCTCGCTCGACTCGATCCGCCGCCAGCTCTTTGACAAGTTGTTGGGAAACAAGAAACCCTCACGCAAAGGCGCCAAGGCGCAAAGGGAAGGCCAACGCCGACGAGTCTTCCCTTCTTTGCGTCTCCGCGTCTTTGCGTGAGGCCCATGATCCCCCGTGGCGGCAACAAATTATTGGGTCCCACGCTGTTACTGGAACGAGGGCGAGTGAAACGAGCCCGTTTTCCCGGTCGAGAACGTCAAAAGTGTTCCACAATCAACCACGGAGTCAATAACGCCGGGTGGTAAAAGCACCAGAGCCCGAAAAATGCAGGAAGCCTTGCTCCCTGCTGCGCCCGTTCCCCCGGCCTTTCCCCCCCAACCGCGAGCTTCCTCCTCAGAATTGGAAATCCGCAACTTTGCTGACCAACTGCTCGGGCCCAACTGCCGACCGACCGCAAAGGCATCAGCGAGTTTTTCTTCCCTGCCCTTCGTTGGCCTCCTATTTTCAAGCGTGTGTTGGACCGCAACGGGCTTGCCCAGCTTACCAATGCAACACACCACCTGAACGAGTGCGAGAGGCTACGCCCACAGCGACAGACGCAAGCCGCACCCGCCCCATGACTTGCGACGATGTGCAACAAGGCCACGCAATCGGCTCAACGCGAGATTGATGCACTGTTGCACGAGAATTTTGACCTGCCGGCCGCCCTCACCCCGCATGCGAACCAAGTTAACCGCGAGCGTGCTGCGCGAAGCGTCTTGTAGTCTTAGGCAGCCCGCGGGAAATAATCTACCAGGGCTTGGGATGGATCACGAGGCTCCATTTGGGGAGGAGTTTCGAGCGTTCGAGACGCGTTGCAATGGGACGGAACTCGCGGGATGAGAGAC
>Ga0181535_10001823_pt1 | contig 26974 bp, 21 predicted proteins | sample PEATcosm2014_Bin_44_FD_119774 | JGI IMG/M metagenome (GOLD analysis project Ga0181535, IMG submission 119774) | Peatland microbial communities from MTU Mesocosm Facility, Houghton, MI, USA - PEATcosm2014_Bin17_30_metaG | ecosystem: Environmental > Terrestrial > Soil > Wetlands > Peat | place...
GACGCAGGGTTTCACCTCTTCCCCATCGGAACGCGGATCTGGGATTTTTTCTGGGAGGTTCTCTGCCAGGCCAAGGTGGTGCGAGAGCGCCCTCTTCCTGGTCTTGCACACGCCTTCGTCTTTTGGGCTTTCTGCGCCTTCGCCCTGGTCACCCTGAACCACTGCGCCGTCGCTTTCGGAATCGGCTTCCTTAACCCGGAAGGTCAATTTGGACGGCTCTATTTCTACCTTGCCGCAGCTTTCGCATTTGCCTGTGCCGCCGGAATTCTAGGCCTGTTCATCCGACGATTTCTGGTCCGGCCTCAATGGCTCGGCGAGCAGCTCTCCTACCAGTCCGGGGTCATTGCCCTCCTCATTTTTGTCTTGATGGCCACCTACATGGCCGCTTTATTCGTGACAGACAATGCGAGCGTGCGAATCCTCTGGTGGGTGCACACTCTCACCTTGCTCACTTTCCTGCCCCTCATCCCGCACAGCAAGCATCTGCACCTCGTTCTGAGCCCTGCAACGGTGTTTCTCTCGCGCGGAGGCTTTGCGCAAATCCCTCCCCTGGCTGACGACGAGGACTTCGGTCTCGTTGCGGGTACGGATCTCACGCAGTTGGTCAGCCTTCAGGCTTACGCCTGCGTGGAGTGCGGGCGTTGCACCGAGCATTGCCCCGCCGCCGACACCGGCAAGCTCCTCAACCCGAAAGAAATCATCCTCGGGGTTCGTGCCTATCTCAATAACGTTGGCCCGGCCTCTGACCAGCCCCTGCTTGGCGAGTACAACTCCCAGGAAGCCGTCTTCCAATGCACCACATGCGGCGCCTGCGAGTTCCAGTGCCCGGTCGGAATCGAGCACGTCCCCATCCTGGTTGGTCTGCGCCGCGGAGCTGTCAACACCGGCGCCTGGGAAGACGAGCAAGGAGGAAAACTCTTTCTGGCATTGGAGCGGGGCAGCAACGCGCTGGGCATCAGCCCGGCTGAGCGCGACAAATTCATCGAAAAGCAGGCGCTGCCCATCTTCGACGGAACGCAGGAATACTGCCTTTGGCTTGGATGCATGGGGGGCTACGATCCCAAGGGCCGAGAGATTGTTGCCGCCTTTGCTCGCGTGATGAACTTCCTGGGCACGAGCTACGGAGTGATGCGCAAGGAGAAATGTACCGGCGACCCTGTCCGCCGCCTGGGCAACGATCTCCTGTTCCAGCAACTGGCCGAAGCCAATCTTGAAGCCCTCGCGCAGAACAAGGTGAAGAAGATCGTCACAATTTGCCCGCATTGCGTGAGAACCATTCAGGAAGATTGGAAGCAATACGGAACACCGCCTGCAGTTGAACATCACAGCGAGTTCATCGCTCGATTTGCCTACAAGCTGCCCACACAATCAACCGGCGAAAGTATCGTTTTCCACGACCCGTGCTACCTGGGACGATACCGCAATGTCTACGAGGAGCCGCGGACCGTCGCCGCTCTTGCAGGCAACCTTGTAGAAGCTCCACGCAACAAAGAACGCAGCTTCTGCTGCGGCGCCGGCGGCGGGCTCGCCTTTCTCGGCGAAGAGAAGGGTGAGCGCGTAAGCCACAATCGCGCGGCAGAGCTTGTCGCAACAGGGGCCCAGACCATTGCTGCTGCCTGTCCTTTCTGTAATACGATGTTCCGGGATGCCCTCGCGGCCACCGGAGATTCCGCCCCGCAATTATTGGATATTTCCCAACTCGTGGCTCGCGGATTGCCGAGATAGCAACGCCCAACAACACAAGCTAAAATGAACGTGAGCCTTTCGTCATGAAGATCATTGTTGCCATCAAACAAGTCCCGGAACGCGATGCTCAGGTTCGCATCGCCGCGGACGGCAAGTGGATTGAAGAAGCCGACCTGCAATACGCCTTGAACGAGTCCGACGCATATGCGCTCGAAGAAGCACTTCAACTGAGGGAGAAGTCCGCCGCGCCTGATGGAGAAGTGATCGTCATCAGTGCCGGCCCCGAGCGCGTCGGTCAAACCATTCGCGAGGCCCTGGCCAAGGGTGCTGACCGGGCGATCCATGTAGCTTGCGATGATCTCGGTTCCCGCGACGCCCTGGGTGTAGCCCGCCTTCTGGCTGCCGCCATCAGGCCTGAGAACCCTGACCTCGTACTCACCGGCCTGCAATCTGAAGACTTCGGCCTTGGGCAGACCGGCGTGATTCTTGCTGAGTTGCTCGGCCTGCCACACGCCTCCCTCATCTTGCACGTAGAAGCTGTGGCAGCCAGTGGAGCCCAAAATCAGATCCCCGCTCAACTCAAGGTCAAACGCGAACTCGAAGAGGGCTGGTTTCAAACCATCGAACTGCCCACTCCAGCCGTCCTCACCATCCAATCCGGCGGCAACAAGCTGCGCTATGCCACGCTGATGGGCATCAAGCGCGCCAAAACTAAAGAAGTACGCAAGCTTGCCGCGGCAGATATTTCGGCGGACTCCACCCCCGTGGTGGTAATGGATCGGCTCACCTTGCCGCAAAAGCAGAAATCTACGCAGATGCTGGGCGGTACGCCCAAAGAGGCCGCGGCAGCACTGGTTGAAAAACTCAAGTTCGAGGTGCGTGTCCTATGAGCGGGGTCCTGGTCGTCGTCGAGCAGCGCGCAGGCCGCATCGGCCGCATAAGTTGGGAAGCTGTCGCCGCCGCGCAGCACCTCGGAGCCCAACTGAGCCTGCCAGTGTGCGCCTCAGTCGTTGGAGATCAGGTGGAACCGCAAGCTGCGGAGGTCGCTGCCCGGGGAATTCAAACAGTGGTGCGCGTTGAACACCCCCTGCTAGCCCAGTATACCGCCGATGGCTTTACCATCGCGCTGCAACAGTTCGTCCATGATCAACAGCCGCAATACGTTGTTTTCCCTCACACCTACCAAGTGCGCGACTACGCGCCCGCATTGGCGGCCCGGCTCGGGCAGGTGCTTGTCAGCGATGTTGTCGCCATCGGCGATGGTCCCGTATTCACGCGCCAATTGCTTCAAGGACGACTTAGCGGAAGTTATCGTCACGCCGGAACGGGTCCGTGCTTCATCTCTGTACAGGCAGGAGCCTTCCGCGCCGGGGAGCCGGACAAATCTGCCGCCGAGATCACAGTGTTCTCGCCCACGATTGAGCCCGCGCAGATTCGCACCAGACCCAGCGAGCCATTCCGTGGCTCAGCGCAGACTGTTGACCTGGGCTCCGCACCACTGATCGTGAGCGTGGGCCGCGGGATCAAGGATGCGGCGAACATACCGATCGTTCAGGAACTCGCGACTGCGCTTGGCGCAGAACTGGCTGCCTCACGCCCCATCTGCGACAACGGCTGGTTGCCCATGGAACGCCAGGTTGGAAGCTCCGGGCAAACCGTTTCGCCCAAGCTCTACCTCGCGGTGGGAATCTCGGGCGCGATTCAGCACCTGGTGGGGATGAAGGGCTCCCAATGCGTCGTCGCGATCAACAAGGATCCGGACGCGCCAATCTTTGAGGTTGCCGATTACGGAATCGTGGGTGATCTTTTTGAAGTCGTTCCCGCACTTTCAGCGGCTCTCAAAGCGGCAAAAGGTTGAACTAGCTCAAATCAAAAATCCGTAGCTGCTCAGTTCGCGGGCATCGGCGAATCAATAGCTCTTTCTTGTGGAAAAAGCCGCCTAATCTCCGGCTCTATACAGAGTCTGCTCAATGCGTTATGGTTCCTTGTTAACCAAAACACAGCCGCGCGAACGAGGGCAATCAAGATGCTTCTTCCCGCAACATATCAAGCCGCACTTTTTCTGATGGTCCTGAGCATGTTGTGCTGGGGCTCATGGGCCAACACACTCAAGATTTGCCCGGGCTTTCGCTTCCAGCTTCTCTACTGGGACTACGCCCTGGGCCTGGCAGCCACCACAATTTTCTGGGGACTCACCGCCGGAAGCTTGGGCCACCAGGGACCGCCATTCCTCGCCGATGCGGTAGAAACATCGCTCCGCCTGATCCTCTTCGCTGTCTGCGGCGGTGTCGTCTTCAACCTTGCCAATCTCCTTCTGGTTGCCGCCATCGACGTTGCCGGGCTTGCCGTCGCATTCCCCGTTGGCATTGGGTTGGCGCTCATTGTAGGTGCGGTTTCAAGCTACCTGGTTCGCCCGGCAGGCAACCCCCTGCTGCTGTTTGGCGGCGTTGCGCTGGTCACGGTTGCCATTGTGCTGGACGCTGCCGCCTACCGCAAACGCGAGGCCAAAGCCAAAGCAGCCACGACTCGAGGCATTCTCCTCAGCCTGATAGCTGGCGTCCTGATGGGTCTCTTCTATCCGCTGGTTGCCCGCGCCCTTGCTGGCGATGCCACGCACACTCCGGGCCCGTATGCGGTTGCTTACTTCTTTGCTGCAGGCGTTCTCATCTCCACTGTGCCTATCAACTGGCTACTCATGAAGAAGCCCCTCGACGGCAAGCCGCCCGTGTCCCGCAAAGAATACTTCGATGCACCCCTCGGCTGGCACCTTGCAGGTTTTCTGGGAGGAGCGATTTGGTGCACCGGCGGCGTGGCTAATTTTGTTGCCTCCGGCGCCCATCTCGTTGGTCCAGCCGTTTCCTACTCCATCGGGCAGGGAGCGACCATGGTATCTGCATGCTGGGGTGTCTTCGTCTGGCACGAATTCGCCAAAGCTCCAAAGGAGGCCAAGCGTCTACTTCTTTACATGTTCATCTTCTTTGCGCTTGGTCTCACCGCCGTGGCCCTGGCGCCGCTTTACTGAACCCAAAACACTGCTATGAATACTTCTCAAAAGCCTATCGTCGTTGTCGGCAGCGTCACAATGGACATGGTCACGCGTGCCAAAAACATCCCTCGCGTTGGGCAGACGCTGATCGGTACCGGCTTTGAAACCACACCCGGCGGCAAAGGCGCCAACCAGGCGGTAGCTGCTGCTCGAGTCGGCTATCCAGTCAAGATGGTGGGCATGGTGGGCCAGGATGTCTATGGCCCTGCCCTGCTCGAGAACCTTGCCCATGCAGGAGTGGGAACTGATGCGATGGAACCGGTTGCAGGGCCATCAGGGCTCGCACCCATCTTCCTGGCTGAGAATGGCGATAACGCAATCGTCGTGGTTCCAGGTGCTAACGGCAGGGTCGATCCAGCCTGCGTCGATCGCCATGCCGCCCTGATCCGTTCCGCCGGCATGGTCCTTTGTCAGCTCGAAATTCCAATGGAAACCCTGAGCCATACCCTCAACCTGTGCGCACAGGCAGGAGTTCCGGTCATGCTCGATCCTGCTCCAGCCGCCGCCTTGCCTGAACCAACATGGAAGCAGGTTGCATGGTTCACGCCCAATGAAACTGAAGCCGCATTCTACCTGCAAAATGAATCGAAGCCAGAAGAAGCAGCACAGCAGTTGTTGGCCAAGGGCTTGCGCGGTGTCGTCCTGAAGCGTGGCAGTGAAGGAGCCTATGTTGCCATTGCGGACGGAAAATCAGGCTGGGTGCACGCCTTTCAAGTCGACGCCGTCAACACCGTTGGCGCTGGAGACTGCTTCAACGGAGCATTCGCCGCAGCCTTGCTTGAGGGCCACGACCCATTTGCAGCGGCGCGCTTCGCGTCCGCAGCCGCAGCCATCTCCGTCACTCGACCGGGTGCTCAATCCTCCATGCCCACCAGGGCCGAGGTAGATGCCTTCCTGGCGGCTCACGCATGAACTCTCTTGCGCCCTCCCTCTCCAGAGCCGGATCCGGGTTCAGGAGTCTGCGTCGCTTGCACCGCACAATCGCCCTCGGAATTTCTGTGTGCGCCGTCGGCCTCGGTGCCGCAGCCCAGGACACGCAATATCCGGCCAGAGGTCAGCAGATTCCTGTTCCCGACTGCATGAACCTTCACTCTGCCTGGGATGGCGTGCTCCAGGCGCCATGTCTCACCTATTCCCATGATCGTTGGCTGCACGACCTGCAGCACTGGCGCACAGAGCGGCGCATCCGCGTTGCCTACGATCCCTGGCGCTACCAACTGCCTGCGCTTCAATGGACGCAGTCAAGCTTCATCCAGCCACAGATGATGGTTCAAGACCGCTACTTCTACGACCCCATCTCCGGACGCTATACCGTCGACCGCTACCTTGACGATCTCGACAGGCGTTACGGCGGAATCGATGCGGTGCTGGTGTGGTCGACGTATCCAAACATGGGCATCGACGACCGCAACCAGTTGGAAATGGTCATGTCGATGCCCGGAGGGATCGACGGCATCCGCAAGATGGTTGCCGACTTCCACCGGCGCGGAGTGCGAGTTCTGTTTCCCATGATGATGTGGGACGAAGGAACCCACCCGCCGCCAAACTCCTGGCCCCAGGACATTGCTGAGTTAATGAAGGAGATTGACGCCGATGGCATCAACGGCGACACGCAGGACGGCGTTCCGCTGGGTTTCTCTGTAGCTGCTGAAAAAGCTGGCCACCCGCTTGCCTTCGAGCCTGAAGTCAGCCCCAGCGACGAGGCCCTGAGTTGGAATGTGATGACCTGGGGCCAGTACTCCTTCCCCTTCATTCCCATGGTCGACAAGTTCAAATGGCTCGAATCCCGCCACATGGTCAATATCAGCGACCGCTGGAACCCCGATAAGACCAACGATCTGCAATTCGCGTTTTTCAACGGAGTGGGCTGGGAGAGTTGGGAGAATGTATGGGGCATCTGGGTCGGCATTACGCCGCGCGACGCAGAAGCAACGCGGCGAGTCGCGGCAATTGAGAGAGGTGTAGCGCCCTTCCTGGTCAGCCCGGACTGGGAACCGCTCTATCCCACGCGCAACTATGGCGTGTATGGCAGCCGCTGGCCGCTGGGCAGTGACAATGTCTGGACCATCGTCAACCGCAACAGCTATGACATCGCAGGACGTCAGATGGATGTGCTCGTTACGGCGGGTATGCGTTACTTCGACCTGTATCACGGTGTGGAGTTGAAGCCCGATGCCGATGGTCAAACCGCCGTGCTCAGCTTTGACATGGAGGCAAACGGCTACGGCGCAATCCTCGCCACTCCAAACGAGCCCAGTGAACCGATGAAAGCCCTGATGCAGCACATGGCGGCGATGACCAAAGAACCCCTGGCCGGCTTCTCGCATCAACCTGCGATCTTGCCACAGAGCATGGTGCCAATACGGCCGACCAGCCTCGCAACCGATACACCGGAAGGCATGATCAAGATCCCCGGTGGCCCGTTCGATTTTCAGGTTGTGGGCACAGAGATCGAGGGCGGAGGCAATCCTGGCGTCGATGTGCAATATCCCTGGGAAGATTCTCCGCGCCGCTTCCACGAGAAGACCATGCGGGTCGCGCCGTTTTTTATCGACAAATACCCCGTGACCAATGCTCAGTTCAAGCAGTTCATGGATGCTGCAAACTACACGCCGAAAGATATGACGAACTTTCTTCGTGACTGGAAGAACGGAGCTTATCCGGTTGGCTGGGACAATCGCCCCGTAACCTGGGTTTCGCTCGAGGACGCGCGCGCCTATGCGCAGTGGGCAGGCAAGCGCCTGCCGCACGAGTGGGAGTGGCAGCTCGCAGCCCAGGGTACCGACGGGCGAGTCTACCCCTGGGGCAACGTGTGGCAGTTTGCCAACGTGCCTACCCCCGCCACGGGCCGCACCATGCCCGGGCCCGACCCTGTGGATGCCCATCCCACGGGCGCAAGCCCGTACAGCGTTATGGACATGGTGGGCAACGTCTGGCAATGGACCGAGGAGTTTGTCGACGAGCATACGCGGGCCGCCATTGTACGCGGTGGGGAATACTACCAGCCGCAAGGCTCAATCTGGTACTTCCCTCAGGCGTTTCGGAATGATGAGCACAGCAAATTGCTCTTGATGTCGCCCAGCTACGACCGCTCCGGTGGCGTCGGCTTTCGCTGCGTCCGTGACGCCCAGTAGCACCTTTGATAGTTCAGCCCTTCTCGTTATTTCAAGTTGAACTCTGCTTCCGCTAATCGCTGCATATACCTCAAAAAATTAAGGTTATCTTCCGCCTCCAAACACCCTTTGACAGCAGGGCAGCTCTGGGGTAATTCTATAGCGAAGAAAAGGCGAAAATATGCCCTCCTCCTCCGCCCTGCGCCTACAGATCGAAACCTCCCTCGAACGGCGCTTTCCCGCCGCACTGACGCCTGCGCCTCGAACCATCCGTGAAACTGCCCCCATTGGCATTCAGGAAGTCGATCACCTTCTGGATGGAGGGTTGCCCGTTGGCGCCATCAGTGAGGTGACAGGGCTTGAGTCGTCTGGCCGCACTAGCCTCTCCCTCGCCTTTCTGGCCGAACGCACCCGGCAAGGTCAGGTATGCGCGTGGGTCGATGCCGACGACGCTTTTGACGCGGAATCAGCAGCCGCCAGTGGCGTCAATCTCAGGCAGTTGCTCTGGGTCCGCTGCCGCAGCGTTGCCTACTCAAAAAGCAAGCCATGGGCGCGTCTGGATCAGGCACTGCGCTCCACTGACCTTCTGCTGCAAGCTGGCGGCTTTGCTGCACTTGTGCTTGATCTTGGCAACACTGCTCCCGAGCACGGCTGCCGGATCCCGCTGGCAACCTGGTTTCGTTTTCGCCAGGCTGCTGACCGCACTCGCTGCTCCCTGGTGGTCCTGGGAACGGCTCCCTTTGCCCAATCCAGTGCCGCCGCCGTTCTGGAATGCGCAGCAACCCAAGTTCTCACAGGATGCGAGACCGTACTGAGCAGCCGCCGTTATGAGCTACGCACTGGACGGCAGCGTTTTGCGCCTCAACCCTTCGCGCCAAAAATCACCGGCATGCGCAAACTGCCGGCGTCAACCTGGTCTGCGGCCAGCCCATGGCAGAGGGAGCAGGGCGCATGAGACAGGAACTCTATGCTTGTATCCACGCTGCCGAGTTTCCTGCCCAGGCGCTGCTACGGATGCACACTGAGCTAGAATCGCAACCGGTTGCCGTGCTTGAAGGCAAAGCGCCGCTTGAAGTCGTCTGTTCCCTCAACAGGCTTGCGCAGCTCAAAGGCGCTGCCCCGGGGATGACCAGGCTGGAAGCGGAAGGCATTGAAGGTTTACGCCTGCTGACCCGCTCAGAAGAAACTGAGACCGCTGCCTGCGCCGTATTCTTCGAGTGCGCCGCGCATTTCTCTCCCCGCGTTGAGGCGGCAAGCCTGGGAACAGCCTGCGCCTGCGTCCTTGATATTGCGGGCACAGTGCGGCTCTTCGGCCCGCCTGAGACCCTCGCACAGCGTTTGCGCTCCGCACTTGGGTCAGCTGGTTTTAGTGCATCCATAGCCGTGAGTACCAACTTTCATGCAGCCCGCTTTAAAGCAGCATCGACGCGCAGCATTACCGTAATCCCTGATACTCAAGAAGCCGCTTTCCTGGCAAAGCTGCCCATCGCCCTGCTAGGCCTCGACCAGGTGCATGCCGAAACCTTCGCCGTCTGGGGGATTCGCACCCTGGGTGAACTCGCTGCGCTTGAAGAAACTGAGCTGGTTACACGCCTTGGCCCGCAGGCCGCCATGTGGCGCGGACTTGCCAGCGGCGCATGGCCACACCCCTTTCAACCCATCGAAGCTGAGTTTTCGCTCAAAGAGTTCTGTGACTTTGAAACGCCGGTAGAGCGAAGCGACTCGTTGCTGTTCATGGGAGCTCGCATGATCGATTGCCTGGCGGCCCGTGCAGCCTCGCATGCGCTGTCATTGGCTTCGCTTCACTTGCACATGAAGCTGGCAGGGTCACAGCTTTATCAACGCACAATTCGGCCCGCAATCCCTACAACGGACCGCAAGTTTCTGCTCAAGCTGTTGCAATTGGAGATCGCAACGCATCCACCTCAGGCCGCTATACTTTCGTTCACCCTGACTGCCCAGGCCGGGCAATCCAGCAAGGTGCAGCTTGGCCTGTTCGCGCCGCAGGCGCCTGAGCCTTCACGCCTCGACGTAACCATCGCACGCCTCAAGGCCATCGCGGGTGAAGATCGGGTTGGATCGCCTGTGCTGGAGGAATCGCATAGACCCGGCAGCTTCCGCATGGAAAGCTTTGTGGTCGCAAGCCAATCCAACTCGCCTGCCTATATCGAGCAAAGCAGGCCGCGTTTAGCGTTACGGCGCATCCGGCCGCCGGCGCCTGTCCGCGTTCAGCTGCTCGCGCTCAAGCCCATAGCATTTCGCAATCGTGAAGAGAGCTATAAAGTCGCCGTAGCCTATGGCCCGTGGAGAACCAGCGGATGCTGGTGGTCTACCGATGGCTGGGACGCGGAAGAGTGGGACATACTCGCGGAAACCCGCAGTGGCTCTCTAGTCGCCTGCCTTCTGGTCCGCAATTGCGCACAGAACGCATGGAGCCTCGAGGCCTTCTATGACTGACGGCAGCGAATATATCGAGTTGCATGCTGCCAGCGCTTTCAGTTTTCTTGCTGCAGCCTCACAGCCTGAAGCGCTGATCGAGCGCGCAGCGCAGCTTGAGATGCCCTGCATGGCACTGGCTGACCGTAACGGTCTCTATGGCGTTGCGCGCTTTCATACCATGGCCAAAAAGTGCGGCGTCAAAGCGCATATCGGCGCGGAGATTGCCGTAAGCTCCTTCGATCGTCAACTCACACCGGCTTCCTGGCTGCCCCATCAGTTCCCTGCCGAACCACCACGCCTGCTTCTTCTCTGCGCATCGCAAACCGGCTATCAAAATCTCTGCCAGCTCATCACCCGCTTCAAAATGCGCGAAGCAACAAAAGCCGAAGGAGCAGCGACACTCGACGATCTGGAGGAGTTTTCAGCAGGCTTGATCTGCCTGACCGGCGGCGATGAAGGGCCACTGGCAGCCGCGCTGGCCCGCGAAGGCCGTTCCAGTGCACTGAAGATTGCCGATCGGCTCACATCGATCTACGGGCGCGGCAATCTCTATCTTGAACTTCAACGTCACCAGCAGCGCGAGGTCGAGTGCCGCAATCAGTCTTTGCTTGAGCTGGGATCTCAACTGCACTTGCCCATGATTGCCACCAACGGCGTTCGCTACGCAACTGAAAACGACCGCGAAATTCTCGACCTGCTTACCGCGATTCGCCACCATACCTCACTTGATCGGGCCGGGCGTCTTCTTGCATGGAATGATGCTCGAGGGCTCCGCAGTGCGCAGCACATGGCCGCGCTCTTCTCCGATATTCCCGAGGCCACTGCCAACACCGGTATTGTCAGCGATCGGCTGGAGTTCACGCTCAACGATCTTGGTTATGAGTTCCCTCGCTATCCGGTTTCTGACGGCGAGACGATGGATAGCTTTCTTGAAAAACGTGTCGACGAGGGCGTGCGCAAACGCTATGGCTCACCCGCCAAAATCCATCTGCTCGACAAGGCCCGCGCGCAGGTTCAGCATGAGCTCAAACTCATTGCCAAGCTGGGATTCGCCGGGTACTTTCTCATCGTCTGGGACTTGGTGCGTTACTGCCAGAAGCAGGGAATTCTAGTGCAGGGGCGCGGCTCCGCGGCCAACTCTGCCGTCTGCTACGCACTTGAGATTACTGCTGTCGATCCAGTCGGGATGGAACTGCTCTTCGAGCGCTTTTTGAATGAGAACCGCGGCGAGTGGCCTGACATCGATCTCGATCTGCCTTCAGGAGATGAACGCGAACAGGTCATTCAGTATGTCTATGAGCACTACGGGCAACTGGGCGCAGCCATGACGGCGAACGTTATTACCTATCGCGGCCGCTCGGCAGCGCGAGAGGCCGGAAAGGCATTAGGCTTCGACGACGAGCAACTTGCGCGGCTTTCCGGGCTGGTGGGGCATTGGGAGTGGCGCGGCGTCAACGACACCATGGCTCGCAACTTTGAGCAGGCGGGCTTCGACGCCCGCCATCCCCGTATTGCGCGCTATCTTGATCTCTGCCTGCGCATGAGGGACATGCCACGCCATCTGGGGCAACACTCCGGAGGCATAGTTATCTGTGAGGGAATGCTCAACCGCGTCGTTCCCATCGAACGAGCTTCAATGCCTGGCCGCACCGTCATCCAGTGGGACAAGGAAGACTGCGCAGACATGGGCCTGATCAAGGTCGACTTGCTTGGACTGGGCATGATGGCCGTACTCAAAGACTGCGTTGAACTGATCCCCCGCAAGTATGGCAAAGAAGTGGACCTCGCTGCGCTGCCCGAGGATCCGCAGGTGTATGAAACCCTGTGCAAGGCTGACACCGTGGGCATGTTTCAGGTGGAAAGCCGCGCTCAGATGGCGTCGATTCCGCATAACGCGCCCACGCGTTTTTACGACCTGGTTGTGCAGGTGGCCATCATCCGCCCCGGCCCAATCGTCGGCAAAATGATGCATCCCTACATGCGCAGGCGTCAGGGCAAAGAGGAAGTCGTCTATCCCCACTCATCGCTTGAACCAGTTCTCAAGCGCACCCTGGGTGTTCCGCTTTTCCAGGAACAGCTTCTGCGCATGGCGATGACCGTTGCCAGCTTTTCCGGCGCTGAGGCGGAGGAGTTGCGCCGGGCTGTTGGCATGCGCCGGTCCATGCAGCGCATGAAAGACCTTGAAGGCCGTCTGCGCGACGGCATGACGCGCAACGGCATCGGACCTGAAGCACAGGACAATATTGTGCAGGGCATTTCGTCGTTTGCCATGTATGGATTTCCTGAGTCGCATGCAGCCAGTTTTGCGCTGATCGCATACGCCTCCGCCTGGCTCAAGGTTCACTACCTTGGAGCGTTTACCTGCGGCCTGCTCAACAACCAGCCGATGGGCTTCTATTCCCCTGCCGTGCTCATCAAAGATGCGCAACGGCACGGGCTGCGCGTGCGCCCGATCGATGTGCAGCGCTCTGCATGGTTGTGCATCCTTGAAGATGAGCCAGATGGTTCTCTATCGCTCCGCATCGGCCTGCATTACGTCAAAGGCCTGCGACAATCCTCCGCCGTCGCGATTCTTGAAGCTCGCAGACGCCATCGGGACTTTGCCAGCGTCGATGCTTTGGCACAGCATGTACCGGAGCTGAATCGCAACGAGCTGGTGGCATTGGCAAGCGTTGGTGCTCTCAACTCGCTGGGTGAGGTTGAACATCGCCGCGATGCGCTCTGGCAGGTTGAGCAGGCAGGCCGCCCTGTCGGCCCGCTGCTGCGAGGCGCTGCCGATCCTGGCGCCAGTGCGTCAAAACCGCTAAAGAAGATGACCATCGACGAGAGGCTCATTTCGGACTATGCAGGAACCGGCATTACCACCGGCCCGCATCCCATGGCCTATCAACGCGAAGTTTTGCGCCAACAGGGGATCCTCTCCGCACAGGAGCTTGAAAGCTGTGGAGGCAATCGCTCCGTCCAAATCGCCGGCCGGGTCATTTCCCGTCAGCGCCCCGGCACCGCCAAGGGTTTCGTTTTTCTTTCAGTCGAAGACGAAACCGGCATCGCCAACGTCATCATCACGCCCGACGTATTTGAGCAGAACCGCTTGGTTGTGACGCGAAGCCGGTTTCTCACCGTCGCAGGAAAGCTGCAGAATCAGGAGGGTGTGATTCACGTAAAAGCCCAGTTGATCACACCGCTGAGCGGAGCAATCAACTGGGCCGGAAATGCGATACAACCCTGTTCCCACCACGGGTAAAAGCCGTGACCCTGACTACCACCACTCCATCAGACGTCCCGAAGCAACCTTGGCGCTGCTCTCAGGCTTTTCTGTCCGCACCAGCAACAACGGGACATGCACCAGCCTGACCAGCTTCTCAGCAATCGACCCGAATACCAGTGGATGCCAGCCCGTCAGCCCATGTGTTGAAACCACGATTAGATCGATATGCTCGCGCTCAATCACGTCCAGGATGCATCCGGCAACGTCATTTTCAACTTCGACACTGGCGGTTGCCTTGATTCCCTTGCTTGTAAGACCTGCCACTGAGACCGCAAAACGCTCTTCAGCCTGCTTCTTTTCATCCGCCGGGTTTGCGCTTTCGGGAATCACGTTGACAAGATAAACTTCCGCATGAAAATGCTGCGCAAGCACTGTTGCCTGCTCAAGGGCTGCGTGCGACGACGGACTGAAGTCGATGGGCAAAAGGATTTTCGCGGGTATGGTGCTGAATGCAAACTCTTCTGACATTACGGTCTCCTCGCCGCTCCACACCTGTGGCCGGCCTCTTTTTCTCTTTTTTCATCATAGGAGCCCGTACTTCGACCATGAAGTGACCGACAGCACACCTATACCGGGCGCGAATGCATCGCGCAATGATTCAAGCCACAGCAAAGTCTTTGCTACGCAAGCCGATTCGAGACCATCTCCAGGACAAACAGACAAGCTCACCGGGCCGAATCCGGCCTCGGAGATGCAAATTGAAGATGCGGTCGGAGGTATCTGAAGTCTGGGTTACAGGAGTGCTCTCTGAGTATCTTCTACCCGCGCCCGCTCCCATCCCCATCGCGGTCTCTCCCGTCGTGTCAACGCAGACGGAATCCAGGTTGCTGGAGTTTATACGGGAAATAAATAAGTTCAATATCTTTAGGAAAGCTCATTCAAACTGCTGGGTCAATAGGTGAACTCACACGACGCAGACACTCTCAAAGTACTTGGAATAGTACCTGTCAAATAGGGTCACCGGTTGGCGCAAATCTCCCAAGTGCCAGTTGAAATCACTTCAACAAGAGACCCATGTGTTCGAGGCAAATCCTAAGCCATGACAAAGGCTCGGATCGTTTCCTTGCGGACCGTCAACTGTTCAACAAGGTCTGTCCGCACTTCATAGCCTCTTCCAGGGCTGTCGGGAATGGCAATCTCGCCTGCTGAAGAAACGCTGATCTCGGGCTCAACGATATCTTCGCGCCAGTAGCGTGCCGACGCCGAAACATCGCCGGGGAGCGTGAAGTTCTCAAGAGTTGACAGGGCAATGTTGTGCGAACGTCCCACCCCCGACTCCAGCATTCCTCCGCACCAGACAGGAACCCCGCGCTCCTGCGCAGCATTGTGAACGGCGATCGCCTCTGAGAACCCGCCCACACGGCCCAGCTTGATGTTGATAATCCGGCACGACTCCATCTCGATTGCGGCAAGCGCATCACGGCGGTTGTGAATGGACTCGTCGAGGCAAATCGGCGTATTCAGGCGCTTTTGCAGCATCGAGTGATAGTAGAAGTCGTCATGCCACAGCGGCTGCTCAATCATCAGCATGTCGAACGCGTCAAACGTCACCAGGTGATCTGCGTCCCTCAGCCTGTAGGCGGAGTTGGCATCGCAGCTGAGCGTGATTGCCGGCCACCGGTTCCGCACTCGCTCAAAGACCTCAACATCCCAGCCGGGCTTGCATTTCAGCTTGATGCGCTGATAACCCGCCGCAAGCTCTCTTTCAATGGTGGCAAGCAACTCCGGGATTGTGGCCTGAATTCCAATCGATACACCGCATGGAATCACCTCCCGCACGCCGCCAAGTAACTGAGAGAGCGAAACTCCCTCACGCTGGGCTTCGACATCCCAGATGGCGTTTTCCAGGGTGGCCTTGGCCATCGGATTTCCGCGCACCTGCTTGAAGATCTTCGGGCATTCACCCCCATGCTCAGGAGATTCTGAAGCCAGCATCGGGCCAAGCTCGTTCACGATTACTTGCCACGCGCCATCGGTCGATTCGCCCGAGAAAAACGGGCGCTCACCCGCCGTGCACTCGCCCCACCCTGTGAGTCCTTCTGACTGAACCTCGGCCAGAAGAATCCTCCGCGTTCGTGTGACACCAAAACTTGTTTCAAACGGGCGCACCAGGGGCAGGTGCAGTTCACGCAGAATGATTGCATCAATTCGCATAGATTTTCGTGTCCTCGAGAGATTCAGTCCAGCTCCGGCCGGGTTGGGGTTCCCAGTTCGAAGACTCCATTTCCTTCCGCATCGAGGGAGAAGTCAAGTACGGCTAATCCCCGTAAAAATGCCTGTTGAAATTTCTGGCGGTTCTGCAACTGAACGGTGAGGGCCCGTTCCCGGTTCTCGTTCGAAGCCTTCCATTCATAAATGGCGGCCGGGACCAGGATGCGTTCCTCGATAATCTGATCGACTGCCGCGCGGCCTTCAAGAATTCCTTCGACCCTGGCTGAATCCAGCTGCCACTCCGCCAATAAACGGTCCGTTGGCAGCCCACCTTGCAGTCGAGATGAGGATAAACCATAGAAATCCTCCCGGTAACAAGAAACAGTCGCTCCCAGCCTGTGGATATTTAAAAACGCGTTCTTGATCTCCAGTGGATCGAAGGTCCATTCCATGAGCCGTATACCTCGTGAAAGTGCCTCGCGGCGCTGCTCCCGCTTGATTTGCGCACCCAGTCCTTTATTTCGATACCGCTCTTTCACGGCCAGCATGTGGGAGTGAAGATAAGCCTTCGGTTCTCCGTTTCCGGTCTTCAAGCCGGGCAAAGACAGGGCGAAACCAAGCAGCGATTCTGCCCCTCCAGCCTTGGATGCGGTCTGGCTTTCCTTTGTCTCATTGTCAAATGCACCAAGAACCTGCCCGCCTATCTTTTGCGCGACAAGAAATGCCCTGCGCGGGATCACATCGGCCGGGTCGTATCCCCAGGTCTCGATCTGGAGTTGAACGCAGGCCTCTAACTCCTCCGGCCCTGAGCAGGCGCGAACCTCAATCATGCCCCTGCCTCAGTTTTCACAGCCTCAACTTGCGCTCGTGCATTCTTCACTGCCAGCTTTTTCTTCGCGTTGCTCCATAGTTCTTCCAGTTCCGGTGCAGAAAGATCCTCCAGTGGCAGATCTGAAGCGGCTTCCATTTCTCTGAATCGTTCGCGGAAGCGCAGGTTGCACCCGCGCAGAGCCATCTCTGCGTCTACGCCCAGATGACGGCCGAGATTCACAGCGGTAAAAAGCAGATCCCCGAGCTCAGCCTCGACAGCCGGCTTGCGCGCCGGGTCTTCAGAACAGGCCTCGGCTTCAAGTTCGGCAGTCTCTTCAACCAGTTTCGGCAACAGATCGCGCCAGCTCGCCCAGTCGAATCCCGACCTCTGCGCTTTCGCTCCCAGCTTCGATGCCTCAGCCAGCGCAGGTAACGCACGTTGCACTGAGTCAAGTCGTGATGCGGGTCGCTTCTCTGTGCCTCCTTGATCAGCCTCGGCAGCCAAGGCCTTTGTGTTCGACTTCTCCGCCGCCTTGATTTCCTCCCAGTTCCGAAGCACAGCGGCAGAAGAGCCTTCGACCCGCGCGTCAACGTCCGCGTTGTTTCCTGCCGCCTTTGATGCTTCGTCACCAAAAACATGGGGATGGCGACGGATCAACTTGCGATTCAAATGATCCAGAACCTCGGCAATGGTGAAGTGGCCATCGTTCGCTGCCATCTCGGCATAGAACAGAACTTGAAGCAACAAATCGCCCAGTTCTTCAGCCAGGTGAGGCCAGTCACGCCGCTCAATTGCGTCGAAGACTTCGTAGGTCTCTTCCAGCGTATATTTGCGAATCGAATCGAAGGACTGTTCCCGGTCCCAAGGGCAGCCATCTGGAGCCCGCAATCGCGCCATGATCGCAACCGACTGCTCAAACAGAACAGCCGCGCGGACGGGATCGGATACAGTTGGTGGCACAGGAGCCTGTGCGGCGAAGCTTTCAGGCGGGAGGTCCATGCAGCACCAGTCTACCCTGCCGGGAGCGTCCGAACCGTTTCCTGCGTCAGCGACACAAGCCGCGAAACGAATCAACGTGGGTAGTTTGAATTTGATTTGAAAGGGCACGGCTTTAAGCCGTGCCATCAGGGCCGCACCATGAAACTCGGCTTTAGTGGGTGAGGGGAGCGGTTTCTAACCGACCAAGCACCGGTAATGCGGCAACGGGCCGCAAGCTCGTCGCCGGCCCGCCGTATACTCATCCTCGCGCATGATTCCATTTCTGGGCACGACGTTTGCAGCGCTTCTGGGGCTCGCCTTTGGCAGCTTCCTGAACGTGTGCCTCACTCGCTGGCCGCAAGACGAGTGCATCGTAAGCCCACGATCTCATTGCCGCAACTGCTATCACGTGCTGGCCTGGTGGGAAAACTTGCCGCTTATAAGTTGGCTGGCCCTTCGCGGCCGCTGCCGCAAATGCCGAACCGCGATTGGCTGGCGGTACCCTGGAGTTGAGTTGCTTGTCGCCGTTTTGTGGTGCGTGCCGGCCTGGAAGCTGTTCAACCTTCTGGGTGAAATGGATTTGCCGCTGATCCAGGCCTATGACGACATCCTTATCGCCATAGGTTGGATGCTGTTCTATTGGTTAATTGTCGGGTTGGCCTTTCTGGATGCAGAACATCTGTGGCTCCCCGACCACCTTACGCTATCGGGCGCGGTTGTGGGTTGTCTGGCCGCCACGCTGCACGCGGGACTTGTTGCCGACTCCCCAATGCGCAACCTGGATCAAACGGCTAGCCATGTGGTCACATCGGCCTTTCTTTCGAATGTGGCCGGCATGGCAATCGCCTCAGGGCTCATTCTATTGATTAGCGGAATCTATTGGCTCATGCGCCGTCGCGAAGGAATCGGCCGCGGCGATGCCAAGCTTATGGCCTTTCTGGCTGCCTGGCTCGGACTGCCAGGGGCTCTGCTCGCTTTCGCCTTGGGCGTAGTGCTTGGAGCGCTGGTGGCCCTTGTTCTACTGCTCGCCCGGAAGAATCAAAGGTCCGATTCTGAAGACTGGTCTCTTACCAGGCTTCCGCTCGGTACCTTCCTTTGCATCGGAGGTCTCGTGAGCAGCTTTTGGAGTGAGCAGATGATCAGCGGATATTTGCGCTGGGCAGGTTTCTAAAAGAGGATATCCAAGGGATCCAGGCCTACTCAGGCAAAACCCTATCTAGGTGTATTCGTGGCAGGCGATACCGGCGCAGCGCTGGTTGCGTTGGCTATCTCCGGATCCTTCAACTCTTTGCGCGCTTCCTTCCCATGCTTGCTGTCAGGATCGTAATCAACAACCTTTTGATAGTAGCTCCTTGCCTGCGCAAAACTGCCCAGGTGATGTGCGGCCTCGGCCAGCCCCCAATACACCTCTGGATTCTCTGGATCCAGCACCATTGCTGATTCGAAGCGAGACTGCGCCGCCTTCCAGTTCTTCTTCTCGAGGTAGTAGCCACCCACGTTGATGTCTTCTGAAGGTGTCTCCGGGTGAGCCTCTTCCTTCACACCGAGCTTTCGCCTCCCATCCTTTTTGTCGGGTTGAGCGTCATCGGGTGGAGGCACGATTCTATCCATGCCCGGGAAGTTCGAACTGGACTCCTGATTCTGCGTTGTCACGGGCAAAGGATCGTCAGGACTGCGGACGGGGTCGCTATCGTCTCCAACGATCGGAATACCCGCGGACGACGAGCCCTGGTCGTTCACCTCCGGCGGCGCAACGTTCGGATTGGACGGCATCACCGGGACCGAAGTTGTGTCTTCTGGAAACGGATTCGAACCTGCCTGGGGTGCTGCTGGGGTTTGGCCCTGGTTAGGCGTATTGCTCTTGGTTGACCCAGTGCCGTTCCCACCCGCTGGAGCCTGCGCGCAAACTGCTGACACCGCCGCTAGGCAGCCCGCAAACACCAGCGTCAGCAAAAATGCCCGCTTCATTTCGAAATCCCTCGCCCTTTCAATGGTACGATGCGGTGCAGACCGCATCATCGTCACCAAAGGAAAAACTTGCGCGCTCCCATGGGACTCATCATCCGCTCTTCCGCCATTCACGCCGCCGGCTGCTATACAACCACCGCAATCCGCAAAGGCAAGAGAGTTGCCGAGTACACGGGCCGGCGCATTTCAAAGGACTTGGCCGACACCCGCTACGAGGCCTCGCCGATCACCTATTTATTTGGACTCGGCGACGGTTCGATCGTCATAGACGGCCATGGCATGGCCATGTTCATCAACCATAGCTGCGACGCCAACTGTGAAACCAGCGAGGTGCGCGGCCGGGTCTGGATCACGGCCATCAAAAATATCCCCGCCGGCGCTGAGATCACTTACGACTACTGCCTCTACGATGGCGGCGAAGATGAGGCGATTTGCAACTGCGGTGCCAAAAAATGCCGCGGCTCCATGTATTCCCCTGAAGAAATTCGCCGCCGCAAAGCTGCTGCAAAAAAGGCGCTCAAGAAGGCAGCCTCGAAAACGCCAGCGAAATAACGAAGCCGGCTTTCAGTGTGCAGAATCAGTCTTTTTGAACATCGCGGACAAATTCTTCCAAGGATTGTCCAAAGCCCTGGACGCCAACCGTCATGGGAGTAGCGGACCGGATTGGCCGCGCAACCCACAAGGAGGATTCACATGCAATATATTCTGCTGCTTCACGGCAACGAAGCTGGTTTTGCTCAAATGGCTCCGGAGCAACAGCAACAGGGAATGGCCGCCTACATGGCCTACAGCGAAGCGCTCAACAAGGCAGGCGTCATGAAAGGCTCCAATCGCCTGCGGCCGGTTGCAACTGCCACCACGGTCCGCATCGTGGATGGCAAAACCCAGGTTCTCGATGGCCCTTATGCCGATACCAAAGAACAGCTTGGCGGCTACTTCTTGATCGACGTGCCGGATCTGGACGCGGCACTTTCCTGGGCCGCCCGATGCCCCGGAGCAGGCCACGGCACGGTCGAAGTGAGACCAATTTGGAGCATGTAGGAGAGGGCCGTTGCCACAGCTCCATCCCATCACCGCCGAAGAATGCGACGAGCAAGCCCGGGATACGGCAGAGGCAGTTGCTCGCCGTAGTTATGGCAAGCTCGTCGCCTTCCTTGCGGCCCGCACCCACGATGTCGCTGCTGCCGAAGATGCACTGTCAGAAGCATTCACTTCCGCACTCACTGATTGGCCGCGAAACGGCTGCCCGGCAAATCCCGAGGGCTGGCTGCTTACCGTTGCAAGACGCAAATTGATTGATATGGTGCGCGCCGGCAACCGCCAGCAACTTGCCGCAGACGAACTGCAATCCGTTGAACTGGCTGTGGCCGCACCTGCTTCTGGTGAACTCCCCGATGAGCGGCTGGCCATGATGTTTGCCTGCGCCCATCCCGCCATCGACGCCGGCATTCGCGCCCCGCTCATTCTGCAGGTTGTGCTTGGACTCGATGCCAAAGCCATTGCGGCCGCATTCCTCACCTCTCCCGGCGCCATGGGCAAACGCCTGGTCCGGGCAAAAGAAAAAATCCGTGAGACACGCATTCCTTTCCGCGTTCCCGGGAGTCAAGAGCTTTCGCCTCGTCTTGACGCGGTGCTTGATGCAATCTATGCCGCGTTTGCCGAAGGTTGGAGTGATCCCGGCGGCACCGATGTCGCCCGCCGCGATCTGACCGACGAGACGCTGTTTCTGGCCCGGCTGGTTGTCGAGCTTCTTCCCGAGCAGCCCGAGGCACTTGGCCTCTGCGCCCTGCTCCTCCACGCAGAGGCTCGTCGCAAGGCCCGTCGCAACAAAGAAGGCGAGTTCGTTCCCCTTGCAAACCAGGACCCAGGCCTGTGGAATCACCAGCAGATTGCCAGCGCCGAAACCCTTCTCCATCGCGCAAGTGCCATGGCTGCCATCGGCCGCTTTCAGCTGGAAGCTGCGCTCCAATCTGCGCACGTCGACCGCTGCCGCACAGGCGCTCTCAACTGGGCCCATGTTGTGGATCTCTACGATGCGCTTTACGAGCTCACCAGCTCACCAGTCGTCCTCATCAATCGTGCACTAGCCGTAGCCGAGTTGTACGGTGCCGAAGAGGCTCTAAAGGCAATGCCCGACCTGGCATCCGATGATCGACTTGCCGGCTATCAGCCTTTCTGGGCAGCACGCGCTGAATTGTTGACCAGGACTAGTACCCATGAAGAGGCCCGCCGCGCGTACCGGATTGCGATAGGGCTGGAGCGCGACCCGGCTGTCCGTCGCTTTCTTGAGCATCGCTTGTCAGAGTTGGCGGATTGATCCCGAACCCGCCCGGCCTGCAATCAGGCACTGGAAACAAGTTCAATCAACGCAGTCTTTGCCATCCCACTGCCGGGTCAACCATGGCTCGCGAGCTTTTCCACGCCGCCGGTCACCCGGCTTGCAGCGATACAATCCCCTCTAGGCCACCGGGAAATCTGGTCTGGCCCTGGGAGCGAGTGAAGACATGGGTTATCAGGTTCTGGCCAGAAAATATCGTCCGCAGCGATTTGCCGACGTAGCCGGCCAGGACCACGTTACGCGCACCCTGATGAATGCGCTCGGCCAGAACCGCATCGCTCACGGCTATATCTTCTCCGGCCATCGTGGCATCGGCAAAACCACCATTGCGCGTATCGTCGCCATGGCGCTCAATTGCCGGACCGAAATTGGAACCGCAGAGCGGCCAAATCCTGAACCGTGCGGAGTTTGCGATTCCTGCATCGAGGTTCGCCAGGGCAATGCCGTGGATGTGATTGAAATCGATGCCGCCACCAATCGCGGAATCGACGAAATTCGCGAACTCCGCGACGCAGCACGCTATGCCCCTTCCCGCGACCGCTACAAGATCTACATCCTCGACGAAGCCCACCAGATCACTGATGCCGCCTTTAATGCCTTGCTGAAGACCCTTGAAGAGCCTCCTGCGCACGTCATCTTCATGATGGCCACTACCGAGCCTGAGAACATTCCGCAGACCATCCGCTCGCGCTGCCAGCACTTCAGTTTTCACGCCGTCAAATTCGACAACATATTGGCTCAGCTGAAGATGATCGCCATCCAGGAGCAGGTGCAGGCCGAAGATGGCGCACTTGCGTTGCTCGCCGAAGCGGGCGACGGCTCGATGCGCGACGCGCTTTCGATCATGGATCAGGCCATTGCTTCCGCGCCCGCCCAGGATGGCCGGCCTATGCTCGCGGTCGAACAGATTCGGGAATTGATGGGTTCCGTTCCAAATACCGTCTTCGAGCGCCTGCTGGAGGCTGTCGCTGCCGGCCAGAGCGCGGAACTGATGGAGCAGCTGAACCTGCTTGTCAATGCGGGACACAGCCCTTCATCGCTGGCGCGCCAGATGGTGCGTTACTTGCGCAACTCCCTGATGGCAAAAGTGGGTGGAGAACAGACTGAACTGCTGCAGATTTCCGGCGATGAACGCGCCCGCGCTGCACGCACTGCCCTTTTGTTCACTGAGGAAGAGCTGACCCGCAATCTGCAAATTGTCCTTCGCACCTTTGACGATCTGAACTATCGACAGGAGCAGCGCTTTCACCTTGAACTTGGCCTGCTCAAGCTGATTCATGCGCAGCGCCTTTTGCCGATTGAAGAGTTGCTCAGTGGAGTTGCGAGTGGCGCTAGCTCCTCTGTGGCCCGCGGCGTCACCGCATCTGGCGCTCCCAGACCCTTAGCAACTTCGTCGCGCCCGACCCCCGCGCCTGCTCCACCCATTTCACCGTTCGGAACAACGGCTGGCGGATGGAACCAGGCGGCAAAGATGGAATCCATTCCGAAATCGGATTCTTCGTCCACTCCCGCGCTTACAGTGGAGCGATCTTCACAGCAACTGCCAACCTCATCCGTTTCATCCAGCCAATTTTCGGCCTCGGCCCCCTTCCCAGCCGCGGCCACTTCCGTCGCCGGCTATGGCTCGACCGCCGCGCTGACTGAGGGCGCCCTCGCCAAGGCTCCTGCTGACGCACAACCTGCTTCTGGCGACCTAAACATGAGCTCAATGCGCCATGCTGTCGGTTCCGCGCTGGTTGAGGCTGGGCACAGCTCTGCTGCCCAGTTACTTGGCTCCGGTTCGTGGTTGGTCGACGGCGGCAGCCTGCGCATTGAAGTCCCAGGCGTTGGCAAGAAGATGCTTGCCTTGACCGTCAATGCCGCCGCCGAGAAAATCATTCGCCAGGAGCTGCAACGCTCCGGCGCACCAACCCGTCTCTTCATTGTTCCGGGAGAGGCCAACGGAGCAAGCTTGGCGTCCAACACTCCGATAGCTGCCCCGCTTGCCGCCAGCGTCCAGGAAGCAGCAATGGCCAATCCGCTGGTTCAGCGGGCGATGGAAATCTTCCATGCAGAAGTGCGCAGCGTGGTCGATCTTCGTCAGAAGTGATTCAAATGCCGAACATAGGAAACAAAGAATGATCAATCCTCTCAAAATCTCGGAGATGCTTTCCCAGGCCAACCAGATCCAGGAGGAAGTGCAGCGCAAACTCGGCGAAACCGTAGTCGAGGCAACCAGTGGAGGCGGTGCAGTCACGGCCACCATGAACGGGAAGAAGCAACTACTCAAGCTGCGCATCGACCCGTCCGCGGTGGTCAGCCTCGGAGGAGGCCAGCCCGACGTTGAGATGCTTGAAGACCTTGTGGTGGCAGCCGTCAATGAAGCGGGACGAAAGGCCGACGATGCCATCCAGTCCAGCGTAAAAGGAATGCTCGGCGGGCTCAATCTACCTGGGCTTGGTTGATCCGGTTGTGAATTCTCTACGAGTAAAAACAGGATCAGCGATGCGCTTCTTTCCTGATCACTGTCCACCGACCATTGTTCACTGTTTCCAGGGAGGCGCTCTGTGGCACGTTACGCCCAGCCAATGGCCCGGCTCATTGAAGAGTTGAAGAAGTTGCCCGGCGTGGGCACGAAGAGCGCTCAGCGCTTTGCCTTCCATATTCTTCGTTCGACGGATGAAGATGCGGCTGCCCTCGCCGAAGCCGTGCGCGGGCTCAAAGCGAATCTGCGCCTCTGTTCGGTGTGCAACAACGTCACCGACGTGGACCCTTGCGCCTACTGCGCCAGCCCGTCACGCAATCAAAGGCTGATCTGCGTGGTTGAAGAACCCACGAGCATTGAAGCCATTGAGCGAGCCAGGGGAGCAAATGGCGCTTACCAGGGCGTGTATCACGTGTTGCACGGAACGCTTTCGCCGCTGCATGGCGTCGGCCCAGACCAGTTGCGCACGCGAACGCTGGTGGCGCGCGTTGAAAAGGGAGAGGTAGACGAGGTGATCGTGGCCACCAGTCCAACACTCGAAGGCGAAGCCACTGCCAACTGGCTGGCAAGCGCCCTTCGCGGCTTCAGCGTCAGAATCACACGCATCGCCACTGGCGTCCCCGCCGGCAGCGACATTGAATACGCCGACGAAGTCACAATGGCCAGTGCCATCGATGGCCGCCGCGAGCTCTAACGGGTAGCCCGCTAATGTCTGCGAATCACGCCCGCATCCGGTTGAGCAAGTCCTGCGGATGGACGGGCTTGGCTAAGATCTCGAATTCGTGGCCCTCGGCCCGTGCCTTTTCAAGCAGATCGGCCGTCGCCGCCTGACCGGAGAACAACAGAATCTTGATCTCCGGCAACAGCCGGCGAATCTTGATTGCGGCATCTATGCCATTTAAATCGGCCATGATCACATCGGATATGAGCATATTCGGCTCAAACGAAGTAACCATTTCAAGCGCCTTCTCACCGGAATACACCGCGCGGGCTTCAAAACCGCTTTGATTCAGGATCATGGTCACTGTGTCGGCGATGACCCGCTCATCGTCCGCAACCAGCACTCTGGGCTTCACATTGTTTTCGGCCATACTCTCCTAGACGTATGATCAGGTCGGCACGCGCAAAACCGATTGCGCAGTGAAAAGGGGAACGGCCCAACCACAGCAGATAAAGTTTGACGCGACTTGCTGTGCGCGTTCCGGACGTGCGAAGCGCTTATCCAAATGATACGCTCGGTTGTGGGGTTTTGATCGGTACCCCGCACAGCCCGACGTCTGAAAAATCGCCGGGGGCATATCAAGTTTCAAATTCCGGGACAAACCCATCGTTCGCTGTTTCGATTCATCAGTCTGCAACCGGGAAATCATACACTTGCAATAACCCCTGGCCGGCAAATCGGGCGGACCCCCAACCGGAGAAAATCCCATGCAGGAAGCGGTCATCCCCGCCGAGTCCCAGACTGCGGCGTCGGCACTTGAACCAATTATTCGTGCTGAGAAAATTGAGAAGTACTACGCCCAGCCCAGCCAGAACCGCATCCAGGTCATCTCAGCGACTGACTTGAGCATTGTTCCGGGAGAGATTCTGGCACTTCTCGGCCCCTCCGGTTCCGGCAAGTCCACCATGCTGCGCATGCTGACCGGCCTTTCCTCGCCATCCGCCGGACAGGTCTTCTGGCACCAGAAGCCGATTGCACAGGCGGAAATCAACGTCTCCATTGTCTTTCAGAGCTTTGCTCTTTTTCCCTGGCTCACCGTTCTTGAGAACGTTGAAGCCCCCTTGCAGGCCCGCGGCATCAGCCCCGAGCAGCGGCGTGAGCGAAGCATGAAGATGCTGGACACCGTTGGTTTGGACGGATTTGAAGGCGCCTATCCCAAGGAGCTCTCCGGCGGCATGCGCCAGCGTGTGGGCTTCGCTCGTGCCCTGGTCGTAGAGCCCGAAGTTCTTTTTATGGATGAACCGTTCTCGGCTCTTGATGTTCTGACCGCAGAAAACCTGCGCTCAGAGCTCCTGGAGTTATGGGCTAACAAAACCATGCCCACCAAGGCTGTCTTCCTGGTGACTCACAATATTGAAGAAGCCGTCCTGCTGGCGGATCGCATTATCGTCCTGGGACGCAATCCAGGCCATATCCGCACCGACTTCCGGGTCCAGCTTGCGCAACCGCGCGACCGCAAATCCGAGCCTTTCACGCAATTAGTTGATTACATCTACAAAGTGCTCACCAGGCCCGACGTTGCCCCTGCTGAGGCTCCCGACCATCAGCACCCAGACGCGCCCGTTCGCGACCAGCGTCAGATGCACTACCAGATGTTGCCTCATGCCCGGCCTGGCGGCATGGCCGGGTTGCTTGAGTTGCTTCTCGACAAGGGCGGACGAGATGACATTTACCGTCTCGCGGACGACCTGGCCTTCGAAATCGATGACCTGCTGCCGATCGTGGATGCCGCGCAACTGCTGGGCTTCCTGAAGATTGAAGAAGGCGATGCGGCCATCACCCCAAGCGGCACTGAGTTTGCCAACTCTGAGATCCTTCGCCAAAAGGAACTGTTCCGCGACGCCGCGCTGCACAACGTTCTATTACTCCGGCAAATTCGCCGCGCCCTTGAGGCCAAGAGCGATCACACCGTGCCCGAAGAGTTCTTTCTCGACATGCTCGACGAGCAATTCAGTGAAGAGGAATGCCTGCGCCAGATGGAAACCGCCGTC
>Ga0181535_10001824_pt1 | contig 26958 bp, 15 predicted proteins | sample PEATcosm2014_Bin_44_FD_119774 | JGI IMG/M metagenome (GOLD analysis project Ga0181535, IMG submission 119774) | Peatland microbial communities from MTU Mesocosm Facility, Houghton, MI, USA - PEATcosm2014_Bin17_30_metaG | ecosystem: Environmental > Terrestrial > Soil > Wetlands > Peat | place...
CGGGGGAAATGCTAGGAGGGTACGACATAATAACCCTGGGCATGCCTTTTCGTTACTTTGCGAAAGAAATGCTCCTGAAATACCACCAGATGCCGCTATGGATGCCCTGCATTTTCATGGGGCTCCCCCTGATAGGCTCCTCGAATATAATCTATTTTTATCCGCTGAATCTTATTATGACGCTGCTTCCGGTCGACATACACAATGTGGACGCCATCATGATGATTGCACATATGCTTATTGCGGCGGGCGGGGCGTATCTGTTCATATCATATTCGGGCGTTTCCAAAAAAGGGTCCGTTGCAGGAGCCTTTGTTTACATGACCATGCCTTATATTGTCACGCTCACTGCCGCGGGGCAGCTCGGGGTGATACAGGCGGCGGCTTTCATACCGTACACATTTTATTTTGTCAAAAAAGGGCTGGAGAATGATTCCCTGGCGGACTTTCTGGCGGCCGGGATATTTTTGGCCATGGAGTCGCTGTGCCTTATGTTCCAGCTTGCGGCGTATAACGCCTTTGCCCTGGCAATTTACCTCGCCTTTGAAATGATTGTTTCCGGAAAGTCGAAAAAAAAAGATATCATAAAATTTTCCATGTTCTTTATCCTGTGCGGGGCGATGACTTTTCTTGCAAGCGCGCCGCAGTCCCTGCCATCCGGGGAATACATGCCGCAATCCTGGAGGAGGCTCGTTGATTACAGGAGGTTTACCTGGGGGTCGCTTAACCCGAAATCTTTTTTTTCCCTTCTTCTGCCGGATTCGGCAGTCCTGACCGGCGAGGTCCCGGTGACATTTATGGGGCTTACCGACGCTGTTTTTTACATGGGGCTTCTCCCGCTTATAATAATGCCGTTCGCTTTTTTGAAATCCGGCATGAAAAGCAGGGGGCTTTTCTGGGCGGCCCTTTCGCTTTTTTTTATGGCATTGGCCATGGGAAGGTTCACGCCGCTGTATTCGGTGTTCGTCAATCTGCCGGTTTTTAACGGTTTCAGGATACCGGCAAGGTTCGCATATATAAGCTGTTTCGGAGCGGCTTTTTTATCCGGGATCGCAATTGACAATATTTTTGACCCGTTGAAAAGCAAGGAAGCCGTCAATGCGCTGAAGTACATGACCGTTTCCATCGTCGCGGCCGCCCTGCTGATGTTTGCCGCGGCCGGCATCCGCCTGGAAAGGTTCCCGCAGGTACTGTCGTTCCTGGGGCCGGACAATTTCAGGGAGACTGTCGTGAACTTTGTCCTGCCGTCCATAAAAACGGATATTTATTATTTTGCCGCTGTTTCCGCCGCAATTGCGGCGTTGCTCTGGCTGCTGGTTTCCGGCCGCAGTTACAGGAACGGCGGCCTTATTCTCGCGGCGCTTCTGGTGGTCCACGCTTTTGATACCGCCCGTATTGAGAAGAAATATATACATTTTATGCCGGCCGACAGGATATCGGCCACGGGGGGCGGAGCCGCGGAGTTCCTGAAAAGGCAGGGGGGCATATTCAGGGTTTCCTTTAAGAGCCACGAGGCCATTGACAACCTCAACATATACTATAACCTGGAAACATTACAGGGTTACAACGGCAACGCCCCCTACAGGATAATGGCCATGATAGACGGTGGACTTTTTGATAAAATTTCAGTAAGAAGACGTTTTAATATAAGGTATTACCTTGATGAGGGCGGGTCAAACGAGCCGGGTTTAAAAAAAGTGTTTTCCGGGCAGAGCGGGATTTACCTGGACAGCGGGGCCTTTGAGCGTTTTTATATTTCGGACGAAATCGTCAAAGCATCCTCGGAAGCCGGGGCCCTTTCAATGCTCGGGGCCCTGCCGGATAACAGCCGCGCTGTTGTCGTGGAGGGCGGAACGGAAATAGGAAGCGACCCTGTAAAGCTTGACTACGGCATAAAGGTGCTTTCGTATACGCCGAACGAATCAAGGCTTAAGGTTGTGCTTAATAAAAGGGCCCTGCTGGTGAATTCTTCCCAGCTCTTTAAAAGCTCGCGGGTAAAGGTTGACGGACGGGAGGGCAGGCTTTTCAACGCTGATTACGCCGCCACAGGGCTCGTGCTTGAAAAAGGGGAACATGAAGTCCTGTTTTATAATTCAAAAGCATCAATATTATGGGGGATTTTTCTTGCAGCGCTGGGACTGGTTATTTACCTGATCACGGCCGTTATGGAAAAGGCAAAAAAGAAAACCCGGTAATATATATATTTCGTATTTGTTGACAAAAACAGCTCTTTTGGTTATAATTTTCCATATTTTTAATTATTCTGCACATGGGACAAAAAACACTATTAAATTATGGTAATTCTGCCGGAGGTGGAACTGTGGGTCTTTATTTTGGTCATTTGATGTATTGGTGGATAATTTCACTGCTGATCGGGCTTATCGCTTTCCCGATAAGTTTTTATCTTTTCAGGAATTCCTACGACAAGGGTTACATGTTCTCGAAGATAGTCGGCCTTTTTATCATCGGCTATCTTTCGTGGCTCGTAGGCTTCCTCAATTTTTCCGTAGTTTCCGTCATTTTTGTGATGCTGCTGGTGGCGGCGGCCTCCGCGTGGGTTTTTCTCCAGTGCGGAAAGGAAATACTGGATTTTTTCTCCACAAAATTCGCCATAGTCCTGATATCAGAACTCTTCTTTTTCCTGGTGTTCTTCAGTTACGCCTTCTCGAAAATGTACCATCCCGACATCGAAGGCCAGGAAAAGTTCATGGATTTCGCCTTTATGAACGCCGTGGGGAAAACCAACCACATGCCGCCTTACGACCCATGGATGGCCGGAAGCGGACTTTACATAAGCTATTACTATTTCGGCTACGTGCTCATGGGGCTCATACAGAAACTTTCTTTCATCCCGAACGGGATGTCCTATAACGTCGCGCTGGCCTACCTTTACGCGCTGTCGGCCATCGGCGTCGTGGGGCTGCTTTTCAACCTTACAAAAAATTACGTCGTCGGTTTCTTCGCTTTCGTATTCCTGCTGTTGCTGGGAAACCTGGACGGATTGAGGCAGCTTGCGCACAACGGGTTCGGCGGGTTCTTCCAGAACTTTAACTGGTGGAACTCGACGCGCATAATGGATTACGAGAATTACGATTACACGATAACCGAGTTCCCCTTCTTTTCGTTCCTTCTCGGGGACATGCACCCGCACCAGATGGCCATACCCTTCGTCCTTCTTGCCCTCAACATCGGCCTGACATTCATCAAGACCGAGGCAAAGGAGATGTTCAAAGTTACCGTTGAAAAGCTGGGGTTCATAATTTTCGCAGGCCTCGTTCTCGGAGGGCTCTGGTTCCTTAATTCATGGGATTTCCCCACATACTTTTTTGTGACGGCGCTTTGCATTATTTCCAACAAGTACGCCAGGGATGAAAAGCTCGAGGCCGGATACAAGGACATGCTTTACACCCTCGGGATCGTGCTGGGCGTGGGCATAGTGGCTTACCTTCCGTTTACCGCGCTTTTTAAGTCACAGGTGAAAGGCATTGGCCTCGTCATGGTAAACACCAAGGTTTCCGACTACATAGTGATATTCGGCATAATGCTTTTTCCGGTATTGTCCTTTATAACCACCAGGGTGCTGAACTGGGTTGAGTCCTTCAGGATAACCGGGGCAAGGTCAAAGAAAAGGGAGCTCTTCTGCCCGCGTTGCGGCGCGCAGTTCAGGGAAGGCAAGAACATCTGCGGGCAGTGCGGCTACATGATATCAGGCGACGAGCTTTATCTCGGCGGCCAGGACGTGGCGCCGAAAAAGACCAACGAGGTGGCCTCCTCTTTCTTCAGGTTCCTGGCGGATCCGCTGGCGCACAAGGACAACCGGGTCTATGTTTACTCGTTCACCGCGGTCGGCATCGCCATAGCCCTTACGGTCTACAAATCAGTAATAGACAAGGTGAACCTGGGCCTCACCACCGGGTTGCTTTTCATAATACTCTCCGTGCTCGTCCTGTTGTTGATAACAAGGACTGAGCTCAAGGAAAACCAGTTCGTTTTGATACTTGTTTTTACCGCGGTCTTCGCCACGTGGGGCACCGAAATATTCAGGGTGGTCGACGGGTTTAACGACAACGTGAAGCTGCGCAGGATGAACACGGTCTTCAAATTTTATTACCAGGCGTGGATAATGCTTTCGGTCGCGGCGGCTTATTCCTTTTTCTGGGTGAACCATTTTTACCTCAATTTCAAGGCAAAAGCCGTCCGCTACGCGTGGAACGCGGTCTTCGGGATACTGATATTTTTCGGGCTTTTATACACGATAGGCGGCACGGCGGTGCGCACCGACGGGTTTAAGAACTACATGACATTGGACGGGACCGACTTTTTGCGCGGTTTTTCATACGACGGAAGGATGTCGGCTTACGGGGATTACCAGGCAATCGACTGGATAAAACACAATATCAAGGGAACGCCGGTCATGCTCGAGGCGTGCGGCGGCTCATACACGGAATTCGCAAGGGTGGCCTCGTTTACCGGACTGCCCACGGTGATAGGATGGCCGTGGCACGAGACGCAGTGGCGCGGGACGGGCGAAGAGGCCACTATAAGGGAAAACGACGTGCGTGAAATATACGAGACGACGGACATTAACAGGGCGCTGACGCTCATGAAAAAATACGACGTGAAATACGTCTATATGGGAGCCCTTGAAAAGGACAAATACGCGGCCAGCCAGCAGGGACTGGCCAAATTCGGCCAGATAGCCGACATTGTTTACGCAAATAAGATGGATACCGTCATTTATAAGCTCAGGGATTAAAGCCAGGGAAGATATTATCCGTGGATCAAATATTTTAGGAGGATAAAAAATGTCTGACACCGTAAAGTGCCCCAAATGCGGGGAAGAGAATCCTGCCGGCAACAGGTTCTGCGACAGCTGCGGAGCAAAGCTTATCCAGGCCGCGCCCGTCGCGGCCCCGGCCAGGGAAGAGGCGGCAAGGCCCGCCGATAAGAAGAAAATAAAGGCGCCCTTAAGGGACGTAAAAGATCCTAAGACCTCCGAAGCCGTTTATGACGGAGATGCCGTTATTCCGGCGCCGGCAGGCTCGGTTTTCCTCAACTGGGAAACGATCGCGTGGGTAATTATCATAATCGCTTCATTCGCTTTAAGGTTCGCGGTATTGGGCGACAAGCCGCTGCACCACGACGAATCCATGCACGCCTTTTACGCGTGGAAACTTTTCAAGGGCGAGGGGTATTCATATAATCCCATGATGCACGGCCCTTTCCACTACCACGCCAACGCGCTGGTTTATTTTCTTTTCGGCGTATCCGATTACACCGCGAGGGTGGCCCCGGCCATCTGGGGAATGCTCGGAATCTGCCTGCTGTGGGCATTCCGGCCCTACATGGGAAAATCAGGCGCGCTTATAGCCGCGCTGCTAATGGCGATCTCCCCCACATGGACATACCAGGCCAGGTTCATCCGCGAGGATATTTTCATGGCCGTGGATACGATTATGATATTCATAGGATTGATGAGATATTTTGATTCGAGAAAACTGAACTGGCTTTATCTTGCCGCGGTCGGCCTCGCTTTTTCATGGGCCACCAAGGAGGCCAATTACATAACCATGTTCATCTTCGGCACGTTCCTAATCGGCCGCTGGTTCTGGGAATATTCGCTGCGCGCCAACCCGGACAAGTTCGAAAAAGAGGGTGTCGTTTACAGGACGGTGGATTACTGGCTTAAGGACGGCAAATGGGATTTTTTAAGGGCCCTCGGCCTTTTTGTGCTGGTCCATGGCCTGCTTTATTTCAACAAACAGGGGCCGTTCTGGCCGAATTTTTTGAGCAATTTAAAGGGCATCTGGGACGGCTATGTTGGCGGCCTTGTATACTGGATAGGGCAGCACGGGGTCGAGCGCGGCAGCCAGCCTCTTTATTTCTACACTTTGATACTCCCGTTCTATGAACCGGTATCCGTGTTATTCATGCTTTTTGCCTCGGTTTATTTTGTCATGGTCCAGTCAAAGAGGACGTTCTTCAACATGTTCTGCATTTACTGGTGGATAATGTCCATCATAGTTTACTCATGGGCCGGTGAAAAAATGCCGTGGTTGGCCATACACCCTCTGCTGCCGATGCTGATACTGGCGGCGCAGATGTTCGCGGACGTGATGAAACGCGTGGACTGGGGCTGGAAACGCACGGCGGCCATAACTTTGTTCGCGCTTCTCGCGCTTTATTCCGTGCACAGCACAATGTATCTTTGCTTCTACGGCAAGGGAGCCTCGCCGAACGAGTCGCTTGTTTACGTGCAGACGTCGCCGGACGTTCCGATGGTATCCAAAAAAATAATGAAACTCGCAAAGGACCTCAAAGGGGAAAAACTGGATTCGGCGGATTTCCGCGCCTTTGACGAGCATAACCTCGACATAGTATGCGAGGACTACTGCACATGGCCCTTCGCATGGTATTTGCGCGATTTTAAGAAAATAGCCTACGACCCGAAGAACGTACCGGACTCCGAGATAGGAAAGCCGGTCATCCTTTCCGGGATAGAAGAGGCCGCGCCCGGGCATGACATCGACGTCAGGACCAGGCTGACAAAAGATACTAAACTGCCGGACGGCAGGGTGGTATCCTACGTTGGCACCCGTTACAAGCTCAGGGAATGGTGGGCGCCCGACGAGAGAAAATGGTGGGACGCGCCGTTTTTCAGCGAACCCGGCAAGCCAGGGAAATTCGAGATGCTCTGGGACCGTTATATTTACAGGGATGTCTGGAACGACCTCGGCTCATATGATTTTGTCGTTTACGTCAGGAAGGACCTGATGCAATACTGGACAGGAGGGCTTGAAGAATGATCGACATATCCTTGATGTCAAAGCAGGAAAAGATACTGATAATAGCGCTTTTTTTCGCGATTGTCATACTTCTGGGGATCATGTTCAACCCGGCCAATGTCAGGAATGACAGGAAAGTCGCGGTCGAGCCGCAGAATATCCTGACCCAGGGAGGCGCCCCGGGCGCGGACAAGGGATATTTCTCGGCGCCAAAGGACATGGCCGTGGACAGGGACGGAAATATTTACGTGGTGGATTCACACAACAACAGGGTGCAGAAATTCAACAGCACGGGGGCTTTTATCCTGTCGTGGGGCAAGGAAGGCAACGGCCCCGGGGATTTTAAGGAACCGTGCGGAATAGACGTGGGGCCCGACGGCAACATATACGTGGCCGACACATGGAACGGAAGGGTCGAAGTTTTCTCGCCCACGGGAAGTTTCATGCTCATGATTGGCGACAAGCAGGGGCTCTGGGGGCCGCGTGACGTGGCCGTGGATCGCGACAACAACGTCTACATCCTCGACACCGGCAACTGCCTTATTTATAAATTCGACAAGGCGGGAAGGCTTCTGCTTACTTTCGGAAAAAAAGGCGGCGGCAAGGGCGAAGTCCAGTTCCTCGAGCCTTTCAGCGTAAAGCAGGGGCCAGACGGGAATATTTACGTGGCCGACAGGAAGAATTTCAGGATACAGGTGCTGACCACTTCGGGGAAGTTCGTGCGCGCTTTCCCCATAAAGGGCTGGGCCGACGAGCAGATATCCAAGAACGGATGCCTGATGGAGCCGTACCTGGACATAGACATGAAGAACGGAAAGATAGCCGTTACGGACTCCACGAACCGCAGGGTGCTTATTTACAGCCAGTCCGGGAACCTTATAAAGACAATTACGGCCGACAGGAACAAGGCCAACATGATGTGCCCGCTGGGCGTCGTGTTCTTTAACGGAGAGATACTCGCGACCGATTCGGCCACGGCAAAGATACTGACACTGGAGGAATGAACAATATTATTTGAACAACGGAGGGCAATATGGCAAAGAAAAGATCGAAGATAAAGGCAAAAGCAAAAAAGAATTCAAGGAAAAAGAAGGGCAGAGGAAGCCTGGGAGTGCTGATAATAACAGTGGCTATAATAGCGCTGGTTATAATCATATCAAAGGTGAAAAGCGGGCCGGCGGTAAAGTACATAAAATCGGACAAGATCGCCGAGTGGGGGACCACGGGCGACAAAAAGGGGCAGCTTAATTCGCCCAGGGGGATCGCGCTCTCGCCGGACGGGGCCTACATTTATGTGGCGATGCTCAACAACAATACCATAGGCAAGTTCAAGCTTCCGGCAAATCCAGCCGACGACTGGACCGTCGCGACGGTATGGGGGGCAAAGGGCTCCAAACCCGGGGAATTCAACGAGCCTTCGGGCATGTCGGTGGACCAGGCGGGCGACGTTTTTGTTGCGGACGCATGGAACGGCAGGATACAGAAATTTGATCCCAACGGAAAATTCAAGCTTGAGATAGGCGGGACAAAGGCCGGATTTTACAGCCCGAGGAACGTCATGATAGACAGGTACGGGCTCGTGTACGTGGCCGACACCGGGACCAGCAGGGTCCACAGGTTCGACATTGACGGCAACAGGCTGGGCAACCCGTCCGGAGGGACCGGAAAATCACTGGGGAAATTCATGGAAGTGTTCGGGCTGGCCGGAGATTCAAAGGGCAGGATATATGTGTCCGACGAGGGCAACAGGCGCATCGAAGTCATGTCCGGGGACCTGGTCGCACAGGCGCAGATAAAGGTAAAGGCATGGGAGACCAACATACCGCTCTGGCCCATGCTTGCGGTGGATTCCGCCGACAGGCTTTACGCGGTCTCTTCGGGCACGCAGGAGATAGTCGTGTTCGACACGAAAGACAAGAATTTCAAATACATCGGCACCATCAAGTTCGACATGAAGGACAAGCCGCTCTTCCAAAATCCGCTCGGGATAGTCATAGACAAACAGGATAACCTGTATGTCACGGAAATAGCGTCCAATAAGGTCATGAAAATAAGGCCGGTGTTCGAGTGACGCCCGGGGCGTTATTAGATGACACAAACGGGAAATAAGGACACCCTTGTAAGGGATTCCTTCATACTTTTCACGGCATCCTCGCTGGTGAACCTGTCGAATTTCATATTCCACAGCTTCGCCAGCAGGCTGCTGGGCCCGGATGAATACGGCGTTCTGGTAACGCTGCTTGCCGTGGTCGTGATAGTTGCCATGCCATCGCTTGCCCTGCAGATGACTATAGTGAAAAAGACCGCCATATTCAGGGCGCACGAGAAATTCGGAAGCATCGAGAAACTTTTCCGCCTGACCTCCGTATGGTTCCTTGTGATAGGCGCGGCGTTTTTTTGCGTCTTTGCCGGGGCGGGGCTTTTCCCGGGCGGGATAAAGGATTTTTTCCACATCCAGGACCCGGCGCTTTATTACATCCTGGGCGTCATATCGCTTGTCATGCTGGTGCTGCCGGTTGTGCGCGGCATCCTCCAGGGCATGCAGAACTTTGTCGGACTCGGAATATCCATGGTCACCGACGCGGTCATCAGGCTGGCTTTCCTTTATGTATTTGTGAGGGCGCTTTCCTGGGGAGTGCGCGGCGCGGTATCCACTACGCTTGCCGGGGGACTGGCATCTTACATACTCGGGTTTTTTCTCATAGCGTATATTTTCAAGTTCAAGGAAGACGCCGGCGAGGTTATAAAAAAGATGGACCTGTTTTCGTTCGCCCTCCCGGTGTTTTTTTCAATGCTGGGTTTCGCCCTGTTAAGCTACATAGACGTCTTCACGGTGAAGCATTTTTTCAACAGCCATGACGCCGGGCTTTATTCGGCCACCTCGATGGTCGGCAAGGCGTTCCTGTATTTCCCATCGGCCATAGCCATGACGCTTTTTCCAAAGGTCTCGGAGGGCCACGAGCTCAACAGGGGGACCAAAACCCTGCTTTACAAGAGCCTCGGGCTTACAGCCGCTATAAGCCTTATCGGGGTGGTGATATGCTACTTTTTTCCCAGGCTGATAATCGGCGTCATGTTCGGCGAGAAATTCTACGCCATAGAAGGGGTGGTAAGGCTGTTCGGCGCGGCCATATTCCCTCTGGTGCTTTTCAACGTGGTCATAAATTACGCGCTGGCTGTCCACCGGTACGCCTTTATTTACCTCATGTTCGGCGCAATAATCGTTTACCCGGCCCTGCTGTGGTTCTTCCATTCCAGTTTTTACCAGGTCATAAGCGTGCTTTTTTGCGTCACGCTCGCGCTCTTCATACTTACAATGGCTTCGCTTCGCGGGGAGGCAAAACCGGTGGAAAATGCCCTTTAAAAAACTTTCGGTGCTGATGCCTATGTATAACGAGGCGCTTGCGGCAGCGGCCAATATAATGGAAACGGACGAGTACTTCAGGAAAACAGGGATCACCTACGAGATAATAGTCATGGACGACGGCTCCAACGACATGACATACGACAGCGCCATGAAGGCGAGCAGGGAGCACATCAAGGTCTTCAAGCTCGGCAAGAACGAGGGCAAGGGCGAGGCTCTGCGCATGGCCTTCAACAACTGCACCGGCGACCTGGTCATGTTCTTGGACGGCGACCTTGACATACACCCGAAACAGTTCGAGACGCTCTTCGATGTCATGGAAAAAGAGGGAAGCGACGTGGTCATCGGCTCCAAACGCCACCCTTTATCGGTGCTGAACTATCCCGGGAGCAGGAAAATACTTTCGTCGGGATATTTTTTCATTGTAAAGATGCTCTTCGGCCTGCCGCTGCGCGATACGCAGACGGGCATAAAGATATTCAGGGCCGAGGTGCTCAAAAAAACGTTCCATAAGGTCCTTATAAAAAGATACGCCTTTGACCTGGAACTGCTGATACTGGCGCATCACAGCGGGTATAAGATATCCGAGGCGCCGGTTGTGGTGGATTACAAAGGCAAATACGGCCATATAACGGCGAAACTCATATTCAAGATGCTATGGGATACGCTGGCCGTGTTTTACAGGCTCAATATCCTCAAATATTACGACAGGATAAGCTAGAAAATAAACGAAAGACGGAGATGTCCGGTGAAAACGGTTTCCATTATTATTCCGGTAAAAGAGGTCAATGATTACATCAGGGAATCCCTGCCGGAAATAAACAAACTTGATTACGACCTTAAAAGGGTCGAGGTCATAGTCCTGCCGGATTCACCCGCAAAGATAAAGGGCAAATTTAAATTCAGGCTGAAAATAGTCCCGACCGGACACATATTTCCCGGCGAAAAGCGCGACATAGGGATAAAACTTTCGAAAGGCGAGATCGCGGCGTTCATCGACGACGACGTTTTCCCTGAGAGGCAATGGCTGAAAACCGCTGAGGCCATATTTTCTTCCGGCCCGGAGATAGGAGCGGTATGCGGGCCGGCCGCGACGCCGGAAAACGACCCCTATTTCAGGAAAGTCAGCGGCTTCATTTATTCGTCGTTTTTAGGGGGGGGCGGCTACCGTTACCGTTACATGCCGGAAAAGCCGCGTTTCGTGGATGATTACCCATCCTGCAACCTGCTCATCCGCCGCGATGTGCTGAAAAAGGTCGGAGGTTTTGACACCGAGTTCTGGCCGGGAGAGGACACGGTCATCTGCCTGAAGATAGTAAGGGACCTCAAATTAAAGATCGCCTATGACCCGGGCGTTTTCGTCTACCACCACAGGCGCGATTTTTTTTCGGGCCACATAAACCAGGTCAAGAATTACGCCCTGCACAGGGGATACTTTGTGAAGAAGTTTCCAGAGACTTCGCTTAAGCCCGGGTATTTCATCCCCAGCGCATTCACCGCGTACCTTCTGAGTTTTATTTACCCGCTTGTTTTCGGGATGAAATGGCTCTCGATCTGGGCCGTGCCGCTCGAGATATATGTGCTGCTGTTATTCACGGATTCAATAAGGACCGCGGGGCCGGCTTACGCCGCGCCCACGATGCTGGGGATAATTACGACGCACCTTTATTACGGCGTTTATTTCATAAAGGGGCTGTTTTCACCCAAACTTGACGAGGAAAAAAACGCGGAAAAGACCGTCTTTGCCGCGGCAAAAAGGAGAAAAAAATGAAGGTCATGATATCTTACCCGCCGCTTTCGGGGGACGGCACGCCCACGCTCGGGCAGAACAGGCAGTTCCAGTGGTTCCACAACCCGTCTTTCATATATCCGATGGTGCCGGCCTCGGCCGCGACATTGCTAAAGTCAAAGGGTTACGACGTTATATGGGACGATTCCATCGCGCTAAAGCGCTCGTATGACGAATGGGAAAAGATCGTAATAAATGAAAAGCCGGATTTTATAGCATTTGAGACAAAAACACCGGTTGTAAAACAGCACTGGGCGATTGTGGATAAGATAAAGGAAAAACTTCCGGGGACAAGGACCGTGCTAATGGGCGACCATGTGACGGCAATGCCTGAAGAGACAATGAAAAACTCAAAGACAGACTTTGTCCTGACCGGCGGAGATTATGATTTTTTGCTGCTCAACATCCTGGAGTATTCGCAAAATAAGGCGCAGCTTGAGCCGGGTGTATGGTTCAGGGAAGGCGCGCAGATAATGAACACGGGAAAATTCAGGCTCGAGCACGACCTCAACACCCTGCCGATGATCGACAGGGAGCTAACGAACTGGAAACAGTACGGCGAGAAATTTTTCAAGTATGAACCCTACACATACACTATGGTGGGCCGCGACTGTCCCTGGGCGAAATGCACTTTCTGTTCCTGGACCACGCTTTTCCCGACTTTCCGCACAAGGACGCCGGAATCCCTGCTCGCCGAGATAGACATGCTCGTGAAAAATTATGGCATCAGGGAGATATTCGACGATACGGGCACTTTTCCGAGGGGGGAGTGGCTGAAAAAATTCTGCAACGGAATGATAGAGAGGAAATACAACCTTTCGCTCATGGCGAATTTCAGGTTCGACTACATCAACGAGACCGTTGCGCCGCTCATGAAAAAATCCGGTTTCAGGCTTTTAAAATTCGGCCTTGAATCGGCAAACCAGGCGACACTCGACAGGCTCTGCAAAGGCACAAAGGTCGAGGACATTGAAAAAGGGTGCAGGATAGCCAAGGCAGCCGGGCTCGGCGTGCACCTTACGATAATGGTGGGCTACCCCTGGGAGACGCGCGAGGATGCCATGCGCACCTACAACCTGGCCAAAAGCCTCCTTGACAAGGGTCTTGCGGACATGCTCCAGGCCACGGTGGTCATAGCGTATCCGGGCACGCCGCTTTACGCCCAGGCCGTCGAGAACAACTGGCTCAGGTTCGCGCCGGGAGAGTGGGAAAAGTTCGACATGACAAGGCCCGTCTTCAAGTTTCCGGACATGGAGCCGTCGGATGTCATGAAGATATGCGACGATATTTACAGGGCGTTCATGACGCCGAAGTTCATGATGCGCCAGGTGCTTGCCATGAGGTCATGGGAGGATTTTATGTTCCTCTTCAAGGCGGGCAACGCGGTGCTGGGGCATATACTCGACTTCAAGAGAGAGAAGAAGTAAATTTTATCTTAAAATTTATATAACCCGAGCTTCACCTTTACGGTCTCCACCGCGTAAATGAATGGCACCATGAAGCAGAAGTAAGGGTGCAGGAACCACGCCGGGTCGGGCTTTTTAACGTAATTCACCAGGGCGTCATAAAGCGGCCTTATTATTGTCACCATCGAGAGCACCAGAAGGACAAAGCCGCCGTTCTTCGTCTCCCAGTTGTATTTCCTCAGGTGGTTGTGCTTGTAATACAGGTATATGTTCCTTTTGCACTTTTTAAGGAACTCCGAAGCGGACGACACGTGGTTATGGCCGGCCGAGTTCTTCAGGAAAACATACTTATTGCGCCCCTTTGATATTATTTCCATATTGCCCTCTATGTGAAAAAAATACGGCTCGGTCTGTGTGAGTTTCAGCATATCCCTGCGTATCAAAAACCCCTGGCTGCCGATCGTGGGCACCCTGTCAGGGGAAAATGTCACGAGGAAGTGGTCGCCCTTATCCTCGGCCCTGCCGTAAATGTTCCATTTCTCCTCGGTTGCCATGAATTTGTCGCGTTTGCCCAGGTAAAATGCGATGGGGTCGTTTATCCCGAAAAGGGCGCAGTACCTGTTTGCGGCCGGGTCGCTTCCGCGGTAATTGAACCTGCAGGCCTCGACCCCTACGGCGTCGGGATATATCCTTAATTTGTCGGCGGCCTGTGCGAGCCAGTCGTCCTCAATAAAATAATTGTCTATATCCATGAATAATATGAGCTCCGACGAACTGTTTGCTATTCCGATGGATTTGCCGCGCTCGATGTGGCGCTCGCCGTTCTTCAATATTTTACAGCCGTATTCTTTTGCTATGGCCACGGTATTGTCGCCGGAATCGTCGTCCACGATATAAATATTGACTTTGCCGCCGGTGTAAACCTGTTTTTTTAGGGAATCCAGGCAGGTCCTTATGTGTTTTTCGCCGTTGTAGACGGGTATTATTACGTCGATGTCCATCGGGTCTCCTTAATTAATGTTTTGCATATATTAGCAGATAAGCGGCCGGGTGTAAATATTAAAGACTTTTACAAAAAATAATTGATTTTTCCTGATTATTGGATATAATTTCTATACACCCGGTACACTTAGGAAGGGCGAAGATAAGAGCCGCCCTGGCTGATGAACACGTACGGGGGTGTTTTTTTATGTATAAAAAACGGTTTTTAGCCGCAATAGTTATCGCCGCAACCGCGGCGCTACTCATTTCATGCACCGGGCCGAAAGGATCGACCGGCCCGGCAGGGGCAAATGCCTTCTCAATTACATTCCAGGACGGACTTTCTCCAACCGCTTCATACGTGGGCATAGTGGACACATATATCGATTCTGCCAACGCCACCGCCAAAAACTACGCCAACAATCTTTATTATGTGGGGTATATTGCCTCCACATCGGATTCAAACAGGGAAATAATAAGGGCGGACCTGACACAGCTGATACCTTCAAACGCGGCTGTGGTTAAGGCCTACCTGACGCTGACGGCAGCTGCGGGCTCCGGCGCAACGGCTCCGGTCATGAAAGCTTACAGGATTAATCAGCAGTGGATACAGCAATTTGCGACATGGAACCTGACGGGCGGAGAGGCGTGGATACCGGCCGGCGGCGGATACGATCCGGCGCCTGTTAGCGACGCGGTTTCATTCCAGAACGGAAATGCCGCGATAACTTTTACCCTTGATAACAATATGGTCCAGTCATGGCTGGCCGACCCGGCGACAAATTACGGGGTAATTATCATAGACCAGAATGAAAACGTCCTGGATGGGCTTGAATATTTTTACACATCACAGGCTACCGTGGATTATTACAGGCCGAAGTTTACGGTGTATTACACGGTGCAGTGACGTCCGGCCTGCTCCTTTAATGATGGTGTTTGAAAGTTTTCACGCTCGAGAAATCAGCCTCGTTGAACCTGTGCACGCACAACCCGAAAAATAGCGCGCTCATCAGGACTATTATCAGCAGGGCTGCCTGAGGCGTTATGATAAAACTCCCCAGCTGGAAAGCCACGCCCTGTTTTATCAGCTCGTCCACCGGCAGATTTTCCATTTTAAGCGAAATGAACCGGAATATCGAGGCCGTGTAAGAGAGCGGATTGAAGAAAAAAAGTGGTTTTAAGAACGAAGGCAGGGCCGTGACGGGAATTAGCGCGCCGGAGACGAGGGTCAGCGGCAGGACGATTACCGACACCATGACCTGGAAAGCCGACGAGCTTTTTGTCAGGCTCGCCAGGAACAGCCCGATGGAACTGAATGTAAACCCCACCAGGACCATTACGCCCACGAGCCCGGCAACATGCGGCGGGTCCAGCCGGAACCCTATGAAAAATCCTATTATCAGGAGCATGAGCCCCTGTATCACGGCGATTATCATCGAGGCCAGGACCTGGCCTATGGATATCTGCCAGCGCGGGACCGGCGCCACGATGATCTCCTTCATGAAACCGCTTGCTATGTCGTCGATGATGCCCATGGAATTGTTCAGGGCGGTCTGGAAGACCGTCATGATTATTATCCCGGATAAAAGGTAATTCATGGGCTGCATGAGCCCGGCCGGAGCCGATTTCATCGTAAATGAAAATATGAACATGAAAAAGAAGGGCGTTATAAAGGTAAAAACCAGCCTTATTTTGTCGCCGGTGAAAGACGCAAGGCTCCTCAGCAAGACGGATTTAATGGCGCGCATTATGACCTCACCTCTTTCCCGGTTATCGAAAGGTAAACGTCGTTCAGGGTGCCTTTGTTTATCTCAAGGTCTGTTATGGACGACTTGAACCGGGATGCGATATCCAGCACCAGTTCCGTATTGTTGGAATGGAAGGTGATAAGGCCGCCGTCCTCCTTAAAGTCCACCGATCTTGCGTCAAGATAGCCCCGCAATGCGGCCGTGTCCCCGGTCATTATCCTCGTCACGCTGGAAGAATATTTGCGTTTAAGGTCGTAAAGGGTGCCGTTGGCGGCTATTTTGCCGTGGTCTATTATTGCCAGGTGGTCGCATATCTCCGCTTCTTCCATATAATGGGTGGTCATGAAGATGGTTATGTTCTTTTGCTTCTGCAGTTTCCTGATGTATTCCCATATATTCGCGCGCGTCTGGGCGTCGAGCCCGGCTGTCGGCTCGTCCAGGAAGAGCACCCTTGGAAAATGGACCAGCCCGCGCGCTATTTCCACTCGCCGTTTCATGCCGCCGGAGAGCCCTTTTACCACGGACTTTTTCCAGTCCAGCATGTCCACGAGCGAAAGGGCGAAGTCTATGCGTTTTTTCACCTCTTCATAAGGGACGTTGTAAAAATCGCAGTGCAGTTTAAGGTTGTCGAAGACCGTGAGGTTGTTGTCCAGCGTTGATTCCTGGAATACGATGCCGATGTCGGCGCGAACCCTGTCCTTGTGGCCGGCAACGTCGTTGCCGTTGATCTTCAGCATCCCGTCCGTCTTTGAGAGGATGGTGCAGAGGGTGTTGATGGTGGTGCTTTTCCCGGCGCCGTTGGGGCCCAGGAAGGCGAATATGGAGCCTTCCTCGACGTTGAAAGATATGTCGTCCACGGCCTTGAAATCCCCGTATTTCTGTGTGTAATGTGAAACTTCAATGATATTGCCCGGCATATTGCGCACCTTCTTTTTCGGTTAAAATATTGTTGTCGCTGTATATATAGACGGTGGCCGGCGGTTTTTATTGCATTTTTATTCCTTATTAACTTGAAAATCCGGAGAGGCGCCCCGGTTATGCTACCTGACGAACTTGTAGAGAGGCGGCTTGCTGCCTCTCTAAACAGGAATAATCAGGCAATGGCAGGAATGTTTCTGCCAATCGGGGTAGCTTTGGCCGTTGCCGGATGGATTAATTTTTTGATCAATCTCCTGTAGGGGCCGCCCTATGTGGCGCCCGAAACGCCTGGCCTTTATGAACTTGGTCCTTTTGACCAAAATTTGCATAAACTGCTATAACATTGACTTTCCCCGTTTTTCCCAATATAATTATCCGTATCAACCATATTTAGGGAGGGAATGATGAAAAAATCAGCAATAATTTTTCTGGCTTTTGTTCTTGCCCTTGCAACGCTCCTTTTTTCCTGCAAGAAAAACAATCCTTCAAGCCCTTCGGGAATTACATGCACCGCAACCATAACCACAACATCGACTAAAACCACGTCCACGGCCACCGCCACCCCGACTTCGACTGCCACTGCAACCCCTACGGTGACCGCCACGATTGATTCCGGCACGGTCTCCGGCAACCTTATCCTTCCTTCGGCCCAGCCCGGGACCATGTATGAAGTCCTGATAGATACGGACATGGATTTTGGAAATGGAATAACCAATATGACCATAGGATACTGCGGCGCAAGCGCCAATGTGCCTTACTCCATAACCGCGCCCGCGGGGACATACTATGTTTACGCCGTGGTAAAAACCGTGAGCTGTACGACATGTCCGCCCGAGGCCGGGGATTATCTTGGAAGGGTCGGCTCCACTTATCCGGCATACCCTGGTTCGGCAAACGTACCGGTCACCAATACGGTAAATTTGACAGGTCAGGACATAACGATGGTGCAGGGAGTAAACAACGTCACCGGTTCCATAACTACTTCGGCAAACTGCGACGGCAAGAATATGATATTGATAGCAAGCACGGCCCTTGACCCGAATAACGGCGTATTTTACGATAAAGTGATGACAATATCGGGCAGTACAGGCACGGGGCCATACACTTTTAATTACAGCATGCTGGCATGTTTTCCTGGTTCGTTCTATTTTATAGTCCAGGTGGCAACCGACGGCCACGCGCTTCCGGGAGCGCCCGAGGCGGGAGATTTTGTGGGGGACACAGGGCCGCAGACGATAGACCCGACAATAAGCAACGGGCCATATAATTTCACGACGATACAGGAATAGGAAATCAAATCAGCAATAATAGAGCCATGGTAGAACGCGGAACGCAATAATTGTTTGTGGCAATAACTGTCTATAATTCCTTAATAATTGTTAATTGCTTTTAGGACGTTCCATGTCACAATACCGGGTGAAAGAATTGAACCGGCTTTTACAGCGGAAAAAAGAGGAGGTTAAGATGAAAAAGTTTTTTGGGGCGGTGGGTATAATCGTAGTTCTGGTTATTGCGGCTATTCTTGTTTATGCTTCGACTTTACCGAACATGATGAGGGTTGAACGCTCGGTTCTCGTGAAGGCTCCGGCGGAAAGCATCTATCCGTTGATAGCGGATTTCCACAACTGGCCGGCATGGTCGCCTTTTGAAAAGATGGACCCGTCGATGCAGAAGACGTACTCAGGCGCGGAAAAAGGCAAGGGTTCGATGGTCACCTGGACCGGCAAAGGCATGGACGGAGAGGGCAGCATGGAAATAAAGGACGCGATGGAGCCGACAATGGCAAAAATAGAGCTCAATTACATCAAACCCATGAAGGCTGTCAATACGTTCGATTTCACGCTTGCGCCCGAGGGCGATTCAACAAAAGTGACGTGGGCTATGTCCGGCGCGAATTCGTATATGACAAAGGTTTTTTCGGTCTTCATGAACAGGGACAAGATACTGGGCGGCGTCTTTGACGACGGCCTTTCTCAGATAAAGGCCAAAGCCGAGGCGATGCCGCCGGCAAAGTCCGCCATGAAGAAATCCGCCAAGAAAAAATAAGTGTATTATCTCCGGGGGGTGTGAGAAAGAACACCCCCCGGTTATTCATGCCGCTGTTCGAATAAACCCTCAAAGTATACACCCGGGATATGGGATAATTAATATTGAAAGGTTTTAAATTTGATGTTAATATATCTCATAGGCAAGACGGCATATAAGGGTTATATGGCATCCGGGAGGGTTTTTGTGAAAAACCGTTTTTTATGCGCGTTTATATTTTTAATTTGCTTGTCATCTAAACTTCTTATCGGCGCACCAACTCCGACTTATACCCCCACTCCAGGCGCCGGATCTGTCCAGAGCAGGGTCGAGGTATACCCCGGCTACGTCTATGCCATTGCCGCGGATAACAACAACCTGTATTTAGGAGGGGCGTTCAGCACTGTCGGTTACCGCACCGGCAAAGGACTGCCCTTTGATCCGGCAGGCGGAATCAGGATACAGGGGTTCCCGGAAGTGACCGGCGGTGAAATCGCGGCGGCCGTATCCGACGGAAACGGCGGCTGGTTCATAGGCGGTAATTTTTCCGCGGTTGCGGGCATACAGATGTCCAAACTGGCGCACATATATTCCAATGGCTCGCTCGATCCGGCGTTTAACATAAATGCCAATTATGAAGTTTACTCACTCTATTACGACGGTACAAACCTTTATGTCGGGGGAGATTTCAGCAATATAGGCGGGTTTCCATACCAGTATCTTGCCAAGGTGGACCCGGTGGCGGATACGGTGTCCGCATCTTTTAACCCCGGGGTCACCAACATTGTTTATGCGATCGGCGGGGACGCCTCGGGAATATATATAGGCGGCAACTTCACCAGTGTCAGCGGCACCGCAAGGAACTACGCGGCAAAGGTGGACGCCGTAACCGGCGCGACCGACATGTCTTTCAATCCGGCCCCAAATTATACTGTTTACTCGATTCTGGTAAAGGGTTCCGGCGTTTATATGGGCGGCGGGTTCAGCTCCGTAAGCGGGACCGCGCGCGAATATATTGCAATGGTGGATTCGACCACCGGCGCGCTTGACACCTCGTTTTACCCGAAGCCTTCATCCACGGTATATTCCATGGCATTCGACGATTCCGGCGGTTCACTTTACATAGGCGGGTATTTTAACAGTGTGAGCAATACCGCCCATGCTTACATGGCGAAAGTGGACCCGGTGACAGGCATTCCCGACAATGCGTTTTCCCCGGTGATGGGTGCGTCTGTGCAATCAATAGTTTATAACGGCTCTTCGCTATACGCGGCCGGATATTTTAAGACCGTTAACGGTCAGCCGAGGAATTATGCGGCAAAACTGGATGCGGCAACAGGCGCGCTTGACCCTTCATTTAATCCTTCCCTGAACGATTATACGAATGTTGTGTGCCCCGGGGCCGCAGGCATGTTCTTCGGGGGTAATTTTTCCATGGCGCAATGCGTGACAAGGAACGGGCTTTTCAAGGTATTTGTGCCGACCGATTCCATAGATCCTGTATTCAATCCCAACGCGAGCGGCGGCGGCGGCTCGGTGCGTGCGCTTGCGGCCGTTCCAGGAGGAGGAGCGGTTTACGCGGGAGGGGATTTCAATATCATTGGCGGGCTTTCGATGAAATATGCCGCAAAGCTTGACCCTATTACGGGCTCGGCGGATCCGGCTTTTAACCCGCAGCCGGATCTTGGCCTGAACGTTCTTTATTACGACGGCGCGAGGTCCCAGCTTATAGCCGGAGGAAGTTTTACTACAATAGGAGGCCTGCAAAGATACAGGCTGGCGCGTCTTGACCCTCTGACGGGCGCCGCAGTGGCCTCTTTCAATGCCGGCAGGATAGATAATTACGTTCTGTCACTGGCAACGGACGGAGCCAATATTTATATAGGCGGCTCGATAAGCACCGTGAACGGGACCGCAAAGAGCGGCACGGCAAAATTGAACGCGGTAACCGGGGCCCTTGATCCGGTATTTTCGCTGGCCGTCGACGGGAGCGTTAACTCCATTCTGGAGGACCCGAGCGGCATATATGTGGCCGGAGATTTCAGCAACGCCAATTCGCTCTCCAGAAGGGGCGCGGCAAGGGCCGACGCCGTTTCGGGAGCCGTTGATGTGGCCCATGATATCAGCAACGGCAATACTGGATACTCGCTGGCTTCGGACGGTTCCAAAATATACATGGGCGGGCTTTTTAACGCGATACAGTCGCAGGCCAGGACAAATATTGCGGCGGTCTCCTCCGCAACCCAGCTGCTGGATTCGATATTCAACCCAGGGGCCGATTCATACGTGATGGCGCTGGCCGCAGCGCCGTCGGGGAACCTGATATATGCCGGAGGTTATTTTGAAAATATAGGCGGCGTAAATTCCATGGGATACGCGGCCCTGTGGCTTGGTCTCTCCCCGACAAACACATCCACGCCGTTTACGCCGTCGGCCACGCCCACCAGGACGATCATAGCCACGCCGACTTTTACCGGGACTTTTACCGTGACCATGACCAGCACCGCCATGATAATGCCCACATGCACCTACACCCCGACGCCGGGCGGCTTTTTCAGCCTAATAGATTCGGTCGTCGCATGCGGGTCGGTAAATTGCGTAACGAGCACCGCAAGCGACGTTTACATTGGCGGCAGTTTTTCCCTTGTCGGGCCGGCAACGGGGCCGGGAGTGCCGGTCAATGTATCCACAGGCTCCATAGTCCCGGGATTCCCGCGCATAAACGGCGGCAATGTTAATTCCGCGATTTCCGACGGCAACGGCGGATGGTATGCCGGAGGGAATTTCACCTACGCAGCCGGAATATCAGCGCCCATGCTCATACACATTTTTTCCAACGGCGCCCTTGATCCGGTCTTCAGGCTGACGGCAGCACCGGACATGGTGATATCTTTATGCCTTGACAATGGAAGCCTGTATTACGGCACATATAACGGGCTGCATAAGGTAAACGCAATAACGGGCGCGGCCGACGGCCAGTTTTCTCCCGGCGTAACCGGGCCGGTGACCTTTGTTTTTGTGGACAGCGCGACAAGGATAATAATAGGAGGTGATTTTACCGCGATAAAAGGTTCCTCCTGGTATGGCATGGCAAAGCTTGACAAAACAACCGGCGCGGCGGACACTTCATTCTGCACGGCAGCCACCTTTAACAGCGGCGTCGACTCCGCCTGCCCTGACGGGGCCAACGGACTGTATATCACCGGAGGCTTCACCTCTATAGCGGGGGTATACCGCAACCGGGCGGCGAAAATAGACAGGACCACATGCGCAGTCGACCCCACCTTTGACCCGAACCTCGATAACGCGGCCAGCTATATTTATTACGACGGAGCATGGGTGTATATATACGGCAGTTTCTGGTCATCCAATAACGGAGCCTACGTTTACCCCGATTTCATAAAAGTAAATCCCTCGACGGGCGCCGTAAATCCGGCATTTAAGCCGCAGCTCGGGGTGTCATATTTTGATACGGTTCTTTTATCCGGCGGCAACCTTTATGTGGCCGGCGGGCTGCCGGGCGCGGCCGGAAACTCCAGGGCCGTGGTAAAGATGGACACCACCACCGGAGCCATAGTCACGGTATTTAATGTAATGGCCGACAATGACATAACAGCTCTTGCGGCGGACGGCACCGGCACGAACGTGTTCGTGGGAGGGTACTTCATCACGCTTGCGTGCCAGTACAGGAAAGGGCTGGCCAAGATAAACCTGTCAACGGGCGCGCTTGACCCCGTTTTTAAACCCGAGGTCGACGGCGGGAATGTCCAGTCCATAAGTTACGACCCCACGAGCCTGTACTTCGGGGGGTCGTTCACTTCTGTGAGCACAACCCCGAGAAGCGGCCTTGCAAAGGTAAACCTTGCGACCGGAGCGCTTGACACAACATTCGTGCCGCCGGCAAATTACGGCGGCGTCAACAAGATCGCTTACGACCCGTCCACCGGGTCGTTATTTTCCGCCGGATATTTTACACCCACACCGGCCCCGGCTGCGGGCAACTATATAAATAAGTTCAACGCGGCAACGGGCGCGCTCGATACTACCTTCAGCGCGAATTCAAACGGCGGGGTGGGACTCCTGCTGACAAGCCCCGGAAGCATTTACGTCGGAGGCACGTTCAGTTCAATGGGAGGCAAACAGCGCAGCGGCATGGCAAAACTCGACCCGGTTTCAGGCGCGGTGGACTTAAATTTTGACCCGGATCTTGGCACATACTACCATGACCCGTCCTCCATGTGCTTTGACGGGAATGGAAATATATTCCTCAGCGGCGAATTCTCCATGGTTTATGACATATACAGGAGTTATATGGCAAAGATAAACCACATATCGGGCGCCCCGGACATGTCTTTTAATCCCAATGGCCAGGATAATAACTCGTCGAACGTTATATTTGACGGGGTGAATATGTATTATTCGGACAATACGGCGATAAAACGCATCAACGGCACCACCGGCGCGGCAGACAGCACGTTCAACGAGTCGGTTACAGGCGGGGGAATAAGCGACATGAAACTGACGCTTCCGGGAAGCGTCCTTTGCGTGGGAGGCTCCTTTTCGTCCTACCTTAACATGCCCGCGAATAATTTTCTTATGATGTATCTCGGGCCGCCGCCGGTGCCTTCGCCGACTTTCACAACGACGCCAACGCCAACGGTGACTATTACATTTGTAACCACGCCGACTTTCACTTACACGCCAGGGGTATACAAGCTTATCGGTTCAATGTGCACCGACGGGATAGTTTACGCGATAACATCTACGGCCAGCAACGTATATATAGGAGGACTTTTCAACAGGGTCGGCGTAAGGTCGGAATACGGGGTCATAGTAAGCCCGTCGGACGGGTCTATAACGGCCCCTTCCGAGATAATCGGGGGGCAGGTGAACGCAAGTGTTCCGGACGGTTCCGGCGGATGGTATATTGCGGGGTTATTCTCCGGGGTTTCCGCGGCCCCGCACGCAATGGTGGCGCATATCCTTTCCAGCGGCAAAGCAGACCAGAATTTTAACGTCACACTCACCTCGTTCGGGAACGGCGCAAACGCCCTCCTGCTTCAGGGAGGCAGTCTTTATATCGGAGGGACTTTCTATACGGTTAACGGTACGGCAAAGAGCTATATGGCGAAGGTTTCGGCGGCCGACGGTTCGCTTGACACCGCTTTTGACTCGGGATCCTGGGGCAACATTAATGCCATAACAACGGACGGTACCAGCCTTTATATCGGCGGGGATTTTACTCATGCGGGCGGCATGACGTTAAACAGGCTTGCAAAGCTGAACCCCGCGACAGGCGCGGCCGACCCGGCTTTCAATCCCGGCGCGGACGGCACCGTGAATACGCTGATTTACAGCGCGGCCAACAACTGCCTTTACGCGGGAGGGTCATTCTTGAACATAGGCGGTGTTGCGCTTAAATATGCGGCCAAGCTCGGCACCGCATCGGGGGCCGTTGACACGGCCTTTAACGCGTATGTCAACAATACCGTGAACGACATACTTGAGGCCGCGGGAAGCATATATTTGTCCGGGAGTTTCCAGGACGTTTCAGGATACGTAAGAAGGAGCGTTGCTAAGGTAAACCCGTTGACCGGGGCGCTGGATACCTCTTTTAACGCGAATGCGGACTCGTATTCCATAACGGCGCTTTCTTACGACGGGACAAATCTGTATATAGGAGGGACGTTCAACGACGCGGGCGGCTACCCTGTTGTCAATGCCGCAAAACTTAACCCGGCAAGCGGCGCGGTAATACAGGCTTTCAATACTTATGCGAACGGGGCGGTCAATACGCTTTCCTGCGCCTACGGAAGGATCTTCGAAGGCGGGAATTTTATATTCGCAGGAGGGGTGGCGAGAAGGAACCTGGCAAAACTGGCATACGACGGCTCCTCTGTGGACACCGCGTTCACGGCGGACACGGATAATGTGGTTATGACCCTTGGATATATGGGGCAGTACCTGTATGTCGGCGGTTCCTTCATGAATATATGCTCCATGGCCTTACCCTGTCTCGCAAGGGTCTCGCTTTCAAACGGGGCGCTGGACCCATATTTTACGCCGAGGGTGGAGGGCCCTTCGGTTAACGCGCTGGATTTTAACAGCACTGAAAACAGCATGTTCATAGGCGGCTATTTCAGCACCGTCAACTGGCTGCCGTGTTCCAATATAGCGAAGGTCAGCGCCGTCACCGGAAGCCTGGATCCGCTGTTCAGCTGCAGCGCAAATTACACGGTAAATTCCCTTATATACAATTCCGCAAGGAACAGCCTTTATCTGGGAGGCAGTTTTACAAGCGTTAGCGGGACCGCGGTCAGCGAAATTGCAAAAGTGAACGCAGACACAGGAGTGCCGGACGCGCTTTTCAGTCCGCAAACGATAAACGGCTCGGTAAATGCCGTCTTAAGCGACGGGACATGGCTTTATTTCGGCGGGAATTTTACGTCCGTAGGGAGCCAGGCCAGGAATTATGTGGCAATGGTGGACATGAACGGCGCGTCTTTGAGCGCTTCATTTAATCCCAATGTGAACGGCACGGTCCAATGCCTTGAGTACGACGGCGCTTATATTTATATGGGCGGGACTTTTTCAATGCTTGGCGGGATGCAGAGGAACGGCATAGGCAGGGTTCTGGCCTCAAACGGCGCGCTGGACACCATATTTAATCCCAACGCAAACAGCATCGTATACCGGGTTGCGCTTTCCGCAAAAAAGGACATCCTGCACGCGGGCGGTAATTTTACCTCCATGTCATCCATGCCGGCGTCATATTATGCCCCCGTTTACCTTTTTGGAACGCCGCCTTCGCTGACGAGCACTCCGACCATTACGCCGACTTCAACGATCACGCAGACAAAAACGGCAAGCCCTACACGGACGCAGAGCGCCACATTCACCGCCACGCGCACCATTACCATGACGCGGACACCGACCTCCACACAGACGAACACCGGCACCCAGACACAGGTGTGTTCGCCGACATGCACCCCGACCATAACGGAAACTTTTACCATAAGCCCGACGTTTACAATATCCGAAACGTTTACCATATCGCCGACCGTAACGGAAACATCGACTTATGCATCGCCGACATACACGCGAACAAGCACGGCGACGCCGTCGAGCACCATGACGGCAACCGGCACATATACCGTCACAAGAACGGTTTCTCCTACCCCGACATACACTCCGTCCTTTACGCCCACGCCCACGTTCACACAGACCGTGGTCCCGGTTTCCCAGGCGCAGAAGGATCAGGTTCTTTTATATCCGGTGCCAGCGGCGGGTTCGCTGAATGTTTCGATAAAGGACTCGATGGGAGCGGAGGCGGTACGGGTGGAGATATATACCGTCAAATTCAGGCTTGTCAGGAGGCTTGACTATGCCGTTAATCCGTTGAATATATATAACGTAGTTACATCGGATTTTTCAAACGGCACTTTTATTCTAAGGGTAAAACTGGTCAAAGACGGCACTACCGTATACAAGAAAACACTGCCCTTTGTTGTGCTGAGGTAAAATAAATGCATTAAAAACACGATTTTTTGCCGCCGGCGGCGGTCCGCCGGAGGTTTTATCATATAATTAAGGGCGAAATAATTGGCAGGGTCCCTTTAAATACCCGTGTTTTTGTGTTGACAATAAAACTATATTTTATTATACTTTTTATTCGTTTTATGAAAATGGAGCTTTTGTAATTATGAGGTTTCCGCGTTTTCATATTTGGCATTAATTTTTGACTTATTTTGAGTTTTTATATTTGTTTTCACTTATTGGATTTGACTTTTAAATTTCTAATATACCGATTTATGAAAGTAGGTGCCGAGATGTCGGATAGAAGACATCCGACAAAATGAGATGAAGGTAAGGCCTGATGATATGTTGCTCGCTGGGCTCGCAATGGCATTTCAGCTCAGTCGGGACTTGGACTTATAGTAAG
>Ga0181535_10001825_pt1 | contig 26945 bp, 24 predicted proteins | sample PEATcosm2014_Bin_44_FD_119774 | JGI IMG/M metagenome (GOLD analysis project Ga0181535, IMG submission 119774) | Peatland microbial communities from MTU Mesocosm Facility, Houghton, MI, USA - PEATcosm2014_Bin17_30_metaG | ecosystem: Environmental > Terrestrial > Soil > Wetlands > Peat | place...
CCGCGATGGCGCAGGTCCATTCGTCTCAGGCGGCAGGTTTACCGGTTGCGCTAATCCAGGCCAACGCTGCATTGCAGGCTGGAGAGGCCGATAAAGCACTTGGGCTGCTCAGAGCAATACCCCAATCCGACGCCAGCGCGGCTCAGGCAGCGAATCTGGAGTGCCGCGTGCGCATGACTCTGGAGCAGTGGGACGCTGCGATCGGGGCGTGTGAGCGAGCGATTCGAATGGATGGCCAGAACTCCAACTATCATGTGTGGCTCGGCCGGGCGCTGGGAGAGAAAGCAGATCGGGCATCGTTTCTTACCGCGTTCGGGCTGGCAAAGCGAGTGAGAAGCGAGTTTGAGGAAGCGGTTCGCCTCGATCCTCGGAATGCGGGCGCACTAGCCGACCTTGGCCAGTTTTATGAGCAGGCGCCAAGCGTGGTGGGTGGTGGAATTGAAAAGGCTGAGACCATCGCCGCGCAACTGGAGAGCCTGGATCAGCCGCGCGCTCATCACTTGCGCGGGCAGATCGCGGAACAGCGCAAGGACTATGGAACAGCGGAGCGGGAATACAAGCAAGCGATCACAAGCAGCCCGCATCCAGGGTCGCAATGGATGGAGCTTGCGGGATTTTATCGCCGGCATCAACGCTGGGACGACATGGAGTTTGCGATCCGCCTCGGCGACTCCGTTACCCAACGGGACAGGGTGGAAGGACTAGCACTTTATGACGGCGCTTCACTGCTGACTGAGACACATCGCGATCCGGCGCGGGCGGCCAGGATGCTGGATGACTATCTCGCCGGTTCCCCAAAAACCGAGGAGGCCCCGGCATTTGCCGCACTGATTCGATTGGCGAGATTGAGGGATCAGCTTGGCGAAACCGCGGCTGCGAACCGGGAACGAGCAGCAGCCCTGGCGATGGCCAATGAATACAAGCCCGTGGAGAATTCCGGGCATTAGCGAGATTTGAAAAGCAGTGGGCTCAATGGCGAGCGGCGACAGCTTGAACCCAGGAATCGAAAAGATGCGGGAAAAGGAAAATGCAAATTCGGTCGGGACACTGGCGCCAGTCTTGATGGCTTTGGCAGTGATGGCAACGCCTGGATTGGTGCGGGGACAAGTCTCGCTGGCGACGATGGTTGACATGGCCCAGGGACATTCGACGGTGGTTAAACTGGCCGAAGCAGATGTACACAAGGCAGACGCGCTTTTGGCGCAAACTCACGATGCATATATTCCCACGTTGACCATCGGATCCACGGTTGGCTACTCAAAGGGGTTTCCAACGGGGCAGCCTTCCGTTGCAAATGCGCAGCTGCAATCACTGGTTCTGAGCTATTCAGAACGGCAGTATGCACGGGCAGCGCGGACAGGCGTAAAGGCTGCGGATCTGGCTCTCAAAGAGGCACGCGAACAGGTTGCACTGGATGTTTCGACGGCCTATATCGAATTGGATACGGTTAACATCGAACTGGACGCCGCCAGGCAGCAAGAGTCGTTCACAGGACGCCTGGTCAGCATTGAGCAGGAGCGCTCAGAAGCGGGCGTTGACTCGTTAAGCGACTTGTTGCAGGCCCGCCTGACGGGGGCGCAGTTGAGGCTGAAGCGCCTCCACCTGGAGACTCGAGCTGCGACCCTAGCCAAGCAGCTTTCAGTGCTCACGGGAATGCCGGTGGGAGGCATCAGCACAAATCATGCAAGCATCCCGGAAATTCCGGCGATCAAGGCTGACGAAGCTCCGCAGACCACTGCCGGTATCGAGGCCGCCAACTTGCTTGCCCAGTCAAAACAACTGCAGGCACACGGCGACGATCTGGCCACGCGGCGGCCGCAGATTGCCTTTGGAGCGCAGTATAACTACGACTCCAACGAATTGAACAACTACACCACGTACTTCAACAACTTCACGCCCAACAATGTGGCCTTCGGGATTGAGTTTCAAATTCCGATTTTCGACCGCGCCCAGCATGACAAGGCCAGGCAATCGGCGGCGGAAGCGCTTCGGGCCACGGTGGAGGCGGAACAGGCACGCCAGCAGAATGATGTACAGATTCAATCGCTTACAGGAAACCTGCGTGAACTGGATGCGATGGCCGAAGTTGCGAGTCTAAAGCAACAGATCGCCGACGAGCAGCTCAAGACGGTGCTCGCCGAACTTGAACTGGGGAATGGGGCCAGCAGCGGAGCCGCTGCGCAGCCTCAACTGAGCCCCAAGGCCGAACAGCTGGCGCGGATTGACCAGAGCCAGAAACTGCAGGACGCGCTGGACGCCGGCTTTGACCTTTCGAAAGCACGGCTTAGCCTGTTGAAGGCGCTGGGACACATGGAAGACTGGCTGAACGAGCTGCGTTCCAAGTAGGTTCGGGAACCGAAAGAAAGCGGCTCAAAATCACTCAAAATGCTAGAATTGAAGAGATGCTTATGCCTCTGAAAACACTTTTCCTGAATCCGCCCTCGTTCAAGAACTTTGACGGCGGCGCGAGTTCGCGCTGGCCAGCTACGCGCGAGATTGAATCCTATTGGTACCCCGTCTGGTTGACCTATCCCGCGGGACTGCTGGAAGGGTCGCGGGTGCTGGATGCGCCGCCGCACCACGTCTCCGCTGAAGAAACCATCAATATTTGCAAGGACTTCGAGTTTCTGGTCTTGTTTACTTCAACCGTCGGCTGGGAGGGCGACCAACGCCTGGCCGAGGCCATCAAGGCTGTCAATCCCTCGATCCGGATCGCTTTTGTCGGGCCGCCGGTAACCACTGATCCCGACCGCGCGCTCAACGAATGTTCGGTGCTCGACTTTATCTGCCGCCGCGAGTTCGACTATTCCGTGGTTGAGTTTGCCCAGGGGAAGCAGCTGAGCGAGATACTTGGCATCAGCTACAAAGAGAACGGCAAGATTCAGCACAACCCGGACCGTCCGCAGATCGAAGACCTGGACGCGATGCCGTGGGCAACAAAGATCTACAAGCGGGATATGGACGTGACAAAGTACAACGTTCCGTTCCTGCTGCACCCCTACATCGCGCTTTACTCCACGCGCGGATGTCCGGCGCAGTGCACGTTCTGCCTGTGGCCGCAAACGCTGAGCGGCCATGCCTGGCGCAAGCGGTCTTCAGACGATGTTGCGGCCGAATTGGCATGGGCCAAGCAGAACTTCCCCGAGGTGAAGGAATTCTTCTTCGACGACGATACCTTCAACATCCAGAAGGGCCGGACCATTGAGCTTTGCGAAAAGCTGAAGCCGCTGGGGATTACCTGGAGCTGCACATCGCGCGTCACCACGGACCGCGACACGCTTAAAGCGATGAAAGAAGCAGGCTGCCGCCTGCTGATTGTGGGCTTTGAGTCAGGAGACCCGCAGATCCTGAAGAACATCAAGAAGGGCGCCACGGTGGAGCGCGCCAGGGCGTTCGCCAAGGACTGCAACGACCTGGGCCTGGTGATCCACGGCGACTTTATCCTGGGACTTCCCGGCGAGACCAAGGAGTCGATCTGGAATACGATCAACTTTGCCAAGACACTGGATTGCGAGACCATCCAGGTATCAGTGGCCCACGCTTATCCGGGAACTGAGTTCTACGATTACGCAAAGGCCAATGGGTTTATCACCAACGAACGCATGGAGGACGGCGGCGGCCATCAAATGGCGCATATCGAGTATCCGGGCTTGCCGACCGACTACGTGATGGAGATGGTGCACAAGTTTTACGATGAGTATTACTTCCGGCCCAAGGCAGCGTTCCGGGTGGTTTGGAAAGCATTTGTGAATCGCGATCTGCCCCGCCTTTACGTAGAGGCGAGGGCATTTTTGAAGCTTCGCGCACAGCGGAACAAGATGGTGAAATTGGCGCGCAGCCACCAGGCCGATCCACCGGCTCCGGCAAGCGCTGGAGCGTAGTCCAAGCACGGGTTGAGCTTATCGAGGGCGGACGCTATTGCGCCGCCCTCAATTTGTATCTGAAGACCGCTCTAGGATCATCAAAAGACGGATGACTCACGCAAGACTATTGCCGAGACAGTACATGATCCTGGGGCTGGTGGCGATTTGCGCACCGCTCGGTGATTCCTGCCTGTCGCGCGGCATGACCAGACTTCCGACTGTTTCGCTTACCCATCCGGCCGCGTTGATTGCCGCGGTCTTCACGCCGTGGATTGCCACGGGCATCGCCCTGCTGATTGGCTTCTTCGCCAGCTACCTGACGGCGCTTTCGTGGGCCGACCTGACCTTTGTGCTTCCGGCAACGGCCTTCGGCAACGTGATAGTCGCGCTGCTGTCTCGGTTCTGGCTGCATGAGCCGATTTCGATTCAGCGCTGGGCGGGCATTGCACTGATCACGCTGGGGGTAAGCTTTGTGGCGCAGGGCCCATCGCGGACTGAAAGGCCGGGAGTTTCAGCGGCAGGGGTTGACGTTTCGAAGCGGGTGCTTCAGTCCGCGACAAATGAAATCGACAACTCGGAGGAAGCGGTTGAGGAGCAGCTGCGATGAACTTCGCTTCCCAGGGCGGGCATATCAATCCATGGTCCGCAGCAACGATGATTGCCTGCGTTGTCCTCTGCTCAACTACAGGCGAAGTGCTGACGGCAGCGGCCATGAAATCGCTTGGGGATCTGGACGAGATTCGCGCGCACTCGGGCATCAAAGGCGCAATCCGCGCGGTGGTCTCCTGTCCACTTTTTTTTGCCGGAGTGAGCTTTCTGGCGCTGGCGTTTTTCTCACTGCTGTTCGCACTGAATCACCTGAACCTGAGTTTGGTGGCGCCTGCTTCAGCCTCGCTCACGCTGGTCACCAACGCGGTTGCCGGAAAGATCTTTTTGAAAGAGAACGTGGACCGCAGACGGTGGACCGCCGCCGTGCTGGTCTGCATCGGCGTCTATTTTCTGGCGCATTGAAAGGCAAGGGTCAGGGCACGGAGGGATTCTGCGGACTGTCAGGAACGCAGGCTATGAGCTGAGCCACCGCGTCAATCCGGCGGGCTTCATATCAGGATTGAGAATCGCCCGCGGCTCCCCGATCTCTTCGCAAATTGCTTCTGCTGCCAGATGGCCTGAGCGGGCCGCGCTCTCCATGGTGGAAGGCCATCCAGTGGCCAACCAGTCACCGGCAAGAAATAAACTGGGCCACGGCGAGAGCGTATGCGGGCGCGCCGCATCGATTCCCGGCGGTACGCCGAAGGTGGCGCGCACCTCTTTGACAAACGCGAACTTCTCCAGCTTGGCCTGGTTCACTGTTGGGAAAAACTCGGCAAGCTCTGCGAGGGTGAGCGACAGCGCTTCGTCGCGGGAGAGTTTGGCAAAGTGGCGCGACGCGCTGATGACGAGTTCAACATAGTGCCCGCCTCTGCCCGTCTGCAGCCGTGACTGGTTGTACATCCAATGGACTTCGCGATCAAGCAACACCGCATGCTCAAGAGCGGTTATTTCCCTGTCGAACCACAGGTGGACACTGCAGATTGGCCAATGCAGGTGTTTGGCGATCTGGCCAGCAAGGCCGTCTGAACCCTCGACCGGAGGCAAGTGAGCAAGCAGCCCCTCCATTGCCTCAAACGGCAGCGCCAAGACGACGAAGTCGGACCGCAACTCGCCTGTCCTCGTCTGCATGATCCACTGGCCGACCTCTTCATCCAGGGCTCCGCCTTCAACGCGCGTATTCAGGTGAATGCTACCGCCTCGCTCTGCGAGAAACGACGGTACACCTGCGTATAACTCACTCAAAGGCACGCGGCTCATGCCCATGTAGCCGCCTTCTGAAGTATTCAAGAAGCCTTCGCGAATAATCCGGGTCGCGTAAGGCACGGCGATGGAATCAAGGTCAGCATTGAGCGCACTGGCAATCACGAGTCGCCAAAAGCGATTCATCGCTCCCTCTGTTTGTTTGTGACGCCTGAGCCAATGTTCCAGGCTCTCCCCGGTATCGTGCATGGCTTCAGGCCGCATCATGGCGCGCATGGCGCGTGCCAGCGACCTTTTGTCGGCACCGGTGAGGGCCTTCGCGCTGACAAAGCTGGGAGCATTGTGCAGAGGAGATGGCAGACCGAGCGGACCGAGCTTGAAGGGGCCGAGCCGGGATTGGCGCCCTCCTGGCTCGATCATGGTCATCTCGCTGGTCCAGTGGATCTGGTGCGCAACCCCGATACGCTGGTAGAACCCCACCACATTTGTGCAGCATTTAAAAAGCACGTGTTGGCAGTTGTCGATGACCTCGCCAACGCCCGGATGCAAGTAGGAGCTCGCCCGCCCGCCAAGATAGCCGCGACCCTCGACGAGTTGCACGCGCAACCCCGCATCGGCCAGCGCGCAGGCGGCACTCATGCCGGCAACGCCACCGCCGATCACCGTGACAGACTTGCGCCCGTTTTGAGGCTGCACTATCAAGCGAACACCCGCGCCCAGCCCATTCTGATGATTCCTGCTGCAAGGATGCAAACCTTTTGCGCCATCGACACGCTCGCCCGGCGAGAGAATACATCATAATCCGCGCGTTCAATTCGCTTGAGCAAAGCGCGGTAGATGCGAACCAGGACCCACATTGCCGGGCGACTTTCAGCATCAATCTTGGGCAAGAGCAACTCCGCTGAGTGATAAAAGACTTCAGCTCGCGCAGCGATTTCGACGATCAGTGCTCGTTCCTGCGTTGTTGGGGGCTTGCATGAAGGCCGATGCAGAAGTGAATTTAATTTGACGCCGTGAGCGGCCAGGTCTTCAAGGGGAAGATAGATGCGATTGCGCGCAGCATCTTCTGCAACGTCGCGGAGAATGTTGGTTAATTGGAACGCGACGCCAGTCTCCTCTGCCAGTTTCTCGGCCTTCGGGTCGGTGTAGCCGAAGATATGAATGCAGACGAGGCCAACAACCGAGGCGACCAGGTAACAGTAACGGTAGAGGTCGGCAAAGGTCTGATAGGTATCTGGCCCGCCGCCTGCCTTGGGGGTGAGGTCCATGGTGACGCCATCGATCAGCTCATCGAGAAGGCCGAGCGGAATTCCGAATCGCTCAGTAGCATCGCGCACTGCGATAAAGACAGGGTCAGAGGTATCGCTGCCCTGGCAGACGGCACGCCACTGCGCGAGCCACTCATCTAGATGACGGCGGCGCTCAGGGAGAGACAAGCTCTCGTCGTCGGCAAGGTCATCTGCCTTGCGCATGAATGCATAAATGGCGCAAATGGCATTGCGGCGCGGGATGGGCAGGGCGACAAAGGCGTAGTAGAAGTTCTTAGCTTCGCGCCTGGCAATCGTGCGGCACACCGCATAGGCCGCTTCCAACTTGTGCTCGTCGATTGAATCCAGGCGGCTCAAGACCCATTCTCTGCGCGCCGGCCACCTTTTGCGAGGCCCAAGAAGGGCAGCAGCTTACTCGCAACGGCGCGAATCGCGAGTTTCCGTTTGGTGCCTTTGGATATTGCCGGTCGCGCGGTCAGTACGTCATAGTCCGCATGCTCGATTGCGTTGAGAATCTCGAGTCCGCCGCGACTGAACAGATCGAGATCCAAGGCCAGATCCCGATTCACCATTCCGATGAGCGGCAGTCCTTCTTCAAAGAGGCTGCGGGCATACTCGACCTCGCAACGCAAGAGTCCTCGAAACTCGGGTGTGGCAATGCCCTCGGAGATCACCCTTTCACTGACATGAAAGAACTCCATGTCATTCTGCGGCAAATAAATCCGGCCTCGCGCATAGTCCTGACGCACGTCCTGCCAGAAGTTGGCCAGCTGCAGTGCTGTGCAGGTTGCGTCTGAAAGGCGGAAGCGCTCTTCATCGGCTTCGCCGCACGCATAAAGGACGAGCCTGCCCACCGGATTGGCAGAATACCGACAGTAACCGAGCACGTCCTCCATGGTTGCGTAGCGGGTGGTTGACTGATCCTTGCGAAACGCGGTGAGCAAATCAGCAAACGGCTCCTTGGGAATCCCACACTGGCGGATCGTCTCGGCGAGGGCCACAAAAACGGGATGGCGAGCATCGCCTTCGAAGCATGCGTTGAGCTCCTCTCCCCAGATGTTCAGCAGAGCCAGCGCCGAATCCTTGTTGGCCACCTCGTCGGCAAGATCGTCTGAGATGCGGCAATATGCGTAGATGGCATGGAAATGCGGGCGCAGATTTTTAGGCAGGAACCAGGAGACAACATGAAAGTTTTCGTAGTGTGTTTCGGCCAGATTCTGGCAGAAAGCGCGCGCCTGCTCTAATGAGGGAGCAACGTCAGGGATCCGATAGCTTGGCGGCAAAGCGGCCCAGCCGCCTTCGATGAGCGCGTCCCTGTAGCGCGCTTCAATCTCCAACTCTTCATCAGCCTTTCCATTATGTGATTGCACGATTTGCCGTCCCGGTTCTACGTTCGCATCAGGGCACAATGGCAGTCTTGATCTCGCTGCTACGCTTCATCAGCTTCTCAAAGACGCGGTTGAGCTCGTACAGGTGGGCGTGACCAGTGATAAAGGCCTGCGCCTGGAAGCGTCCTCCGGCGATCAGATCAAGCGCCTTCCGGCAAATGGCCGGGGTGTGATGGAAGGTGGCGCGCAGGGTGATGTCGCTATAGTGAATCCGATTGGTATCGAGAGTCACCTGCGTACCGACGGCGCAGCCTCCAAAGAAGTTGACTGTGCCGCCCTTGCGCACAAGCTCCACCGCCTCCTGCCATGCTTCGGGCACGCCGACCGCCTCAATGGCAATGTCCACGCCACGGTTCTTTGGCGTAAGAGCACGTGTTTCACGGATGGCCTTGCGGACGTTGGTTGTTTGCACCACGTGAGTTGCGCCGAGTTGCCGAGCCGCCTCTACCTGGCCGTCGTGCTTGACGATGGCGATTGCCTCGTAACCGGCGAGCGCGGCGACATGCAAGATCATCAATCCCAATGGGCCGCCGCCAATCACCGCAACCGTGTCGCCGGCGCGGGGGCGCGAATCTTCAAACCCATGTACAGCGCAAGCCAGGGGCTCAGTCAAGGCCGCGTGTTCCAGCGGCACATGATCTGGAACGTGAAGCGTGTTCTTGGCGACGATGCGCGCAGGGATGCGGATGAACTCAGCGTAAGCGCCGTTGTTGAAGAGAAGATCGTCACAAAGGTTTTCCTGCCCGCGTCCGCAGAAGAAGCATTGCCCGCAGGGCGCGGAGTTCAGGGCAACAACGCGATCGCCGGAGGCAAAGCCGGAGACTCCTTCGCCGGCTTCAACAACGGTACCCGCCAATTCGTGGCCAAAGAGGGCTGGAGGAACAATCATGCGGGCGTGGTAGCCGCGGCGAAAGACCTTCAAGTCTGTGCCGCAGGTGAGAGCCGCGCCCACGCGCACAATAAGTTCGCCCGGCAGCGCCTCTGGGATGGGCACCCGCTCGATGCGAATATCTTCACGGCCGTGGAGGATTGCGGCCTTCATGGTTGTGGCCATCAATGCCCTCCTACTCTGCTCCGCCTCCCAACACAGGCTCAAGCATGATTTTCATTGAGTCGGCCTTGGGATGCGACGCGATTTCGATCGCCGGAACCGCCTGATCGAGCGGGAAGCGATGCGAAATCAGTTGGGTCAAATCAAATCCGTTGCGGTAACCGGCAAACACCAGATCGGTTACCTCATCGAGAATTTCAAAAGAAGATGAATAAGAACCCATGAGAGTTTTTTCGTCCATGCAGACAGCGCCGGGATCGATGACGACTTCGCCATGCTGGGTTTGAGCGAAGAGCATGACGCTCCCGCCCGGGCGGACCGCATCCATTGCCGTCTGAATCAGCGCGTTGCCACCGACGGCAAGGATTACGGCATCGGCGCCGCGGCCTTCAGTCTCAGCAAACACGCGCTCGACGACGTTTTCGCGGCCGGCATGAATCGGATCCTTGAGGCCGAACTTTGCGGCGATGGCGTGACGCTCCGGATAAAGATCCGAAGTAAGCACGCGCGCCCCGGTGCGACGGGCCAAAACAGCATGCATCAAGCCGATCGGGCCCTGGCCGATGACCAGAACGGTGTCGTCCGATTGAAGATTCAGAAGCTTTACGCCCTTGAGTACCGTGTTTACGGGCTCAACAAATGCCGCCTGCTCAAATGGAACTCCGTCGGGAATTCGGACCACGCCGCGACTGGCCACGATCCAATCCATTACGCGAATGTACTGAGCAAAACCACCGCCGGAAGGCTCGAACCCCGCCGTAACGCCCACTTTCTTGTACAAGGCGCACTGGGTGGGCGTCCGCTTGCGGCAGTTGTAACAGTTTCCGCAAGGCACGTGATGATGCACCACGACCCGTTCCCCGGGTGCAAACCAGGTGACGCCCTGGCCCACTTCGACGATGGTTCCGGCCATTTCATGTCCGAAGATGCGGGGCGCAGAATGAGAGCCGGTATGAATCTTTTTCAGATCGGTGCCGCAGATGCCGCAGGTGGCTACCTTGACCAGAATTTCTCCCGGCCCAATTTCCGGCACAGGCACGGTTTCAACGCGCATGTCATTGACGCCGCGATAGACGACGGCTTGCATGGTAGCTGGAACCTTGCCCACCAGCGGGGTTTCAATGTTTGAAGTTTGGGTAGCCATTCCGCGTCCTTAATACTCCTCGTCTATCGAGATTTTCTAACAGGGCCTCTTTGAGCCCCCGGGCTGCCTTCTTGCTATTCTCGCCCATCCGGACGAGTGCGGGCCAGTACCAAGGTCGAATTAGGACAAAAAGGATAAACCGGGCTATGCGAAACTGCCCGTTTTCAGCGATAAACCGGTTGAAATCCGGGAGTTTGTCGCGCAGCGCGTCGCTGACTCCCTTGATAGAGTTAAAGGGGATGCGGCGCATGGCGGCCAGGCGGGCAAGCCCGGCGGCCTCCATATCGACTAGGCCGGCGCTATACGCGGCAGCCAGCCGACGTTTTTCAGGCTCGTCGGCAACGACTGCGCTGGTCACCAAGCCGGCCATTTTTGCATTCAAATCGGGTTCGGGCCAGTTGGAAACGGAGAAGCGCTCACCAGTGCGGGCATCGACGATTCCGGTGATCTGATAGGCTTTGCCAGCCTCGAGCTCCTCCGACAAGGCCCCAGCCCAGCCGAATGAAACCACGCGGTCAATGGGGCCGTCCAATTCAACCTCTGCAAAGGCGCGCGTGGCGGCATCGACGCCCGCGCCGGCACAGGCTGCCACCCACTGGCCTTCATCGAACTGCCAGCGCCACAGGTCGACGGCGTTTCGGGTTTCATGCTGCCAGCCCTGCACCAGGGGCTTAAGTTCGGCCGGCAAGGCGGAGATGATGGCGACTCGGGTCATGCCTGGCCCTGGGGTGCGTAACCGTGAGCCTGGAACCATTCGATTGCGGCGCGCATGGCTGGATAAACCGGCATGATGCGAAAGTCCAGTTCCTGCTGGGCGTGAGCGCTGGAAGCAAACATCTTTTTGCGGCCCATGCGGACTTCTTCAAGAGTGGCGCGCGGTTCGATGCCACGCATTCGGCCGGTGATCCACTCCTCAAAGAATGCATAGGTGGCAGCGACAAGAAACGGAATCTTCACTTTGGGCGATGGAATTCCGGTAATGGCGGACATCTTGTCGAGGATCTGTTTGAGTGTCAGGTTTTCGCCGCCGAGGATATAGCGCTTCCCCGGCTGCCCAGTGGTCAGGGCTGCTACGTGCGTCCGCGCGACCTCGGCTACGTCGACAAGGTTCAGGCCGGTATCCATGTAGGCGGGAAATCTGCCGTTGAGGAAATCCACGAAGATGCGACCGGTAGGAGTGGGCTTGGCATCGTTCGGCCCGATCGGTGTGGTGGGGTTGAGAATCATCACCTGCTGTCCGGCTTTAGCAGCGGTGATGGCCTCCTGTTCGGCAAGGAACTTGGAGCGTTTGTAGTGACCCACCATGTCTTTGAGCGAGACGGGCGTGTCTTCATTGATGACGATGCCATCGGTGCGAAAATGCATGGTGGCGACGCTGGAGGTATAGACGAACCGCGACACGCCAGCCTCGCGGGCAAGACGCAGAAGCTCGCGCGTTCCTTCGACGTTGGCCTTGTACATGGCGGCGGGGTCGGGAATCCAAAGGCGGTAGTCGGCGGCGACATGCATCGCTGCATCGCAGCCGGCAAGCACGGCGCGAAGAGTCTCAGGCTGTCTCAGGTCGCCGACATGCGTATCGCCGGCAATGCCTTCAAGGTTAGACAGGTTGCTTGTTTTGCGAACAAGCATGCGCAACTCGGCGCCCTGCGCGGCCAATGCGTGCGCGACATGATGGCCTACAAATCCGGTCGCGCCTGTAAGGAAAACTTTCATATGTCTTGCATGGCAAATCAACCGCAGTGAGAACCGGGGTTGAGGTCAGCTGGCTTGCGGGTTTCGAGTGGCAACAGGAGAAGCCCCGCGCCCTCTGGCATGACCTCAATTTGATAGGTCGCGCCGGGATACAGACCTGTCTTCTCTTGCACAGATTCAGGCAAAGCAATGCAACCGCACTCTTGTACCTTACCCACCATTGAGCTATTCCAGGACGTCCGGAACGAGGGCGATGTTCTTCTCGCCGGCGCCCTTCTTTTCGTTGTATTTCTTCACCCAGTCTTCCCAGTGTTTGCCCTCGGCGCGATCCTTGCCGGTAAACTCGAGCCGCGCAATATCGGCATAACTCACCTTGCGCTTGTCGGTCGCACTGGGCGTGAAGTATTGGACAAAGGAATTGACAAGGGTGGCGCCGCTTACCCTGTTGAAGATGAATGCCTCGATGCGCTCGCCCGACTTGAGTGTAAGAGTAACGTCACCGCGATAGTCGAATGCCTTTTCAAGCGCCTGGCGCAGCTCGTCCTCGCTGGCCAGCGCGGGAATCCAGCCCTCAAGCTTTTGATGTTCAAAGCCCGGCGCCAACTCGAGATCTTCGACCTGCTGCAGGGTGTATTTCATCACTTCAGCGGTCATTGGTTTGTCTCCGCCATTGAAGCATGCGCAGGCTCGGCAATCTGTACAAGCTTGGCCGGCCCGTGAGGCGCGGAATCGTTGAGCAGCTTGAGTGCGTGCGCATCTTTGTAACTGCTGAAGGTGCCGCGCACCATGCCCCAGAAGCCCTTAAGAGAACCGAACCCTTCAATCACCGCGGTCGGCTCGTATCCGCAACTAACCATGCAGTTGGCGCACTTGGGGTTGCCGCTGGCCACTCCGTACTCTTCCCATTTTGTGGTCTCGATCAACTCCTTGTAGGTTTCTGTATAACCATCCTGAAGCAGGTAGCAGGGCTTCTGCCAGCCGAAGATGTTGTAGGCCGGCGATCCCCAGGGCGTGCATTCATATTTGCGATCGCCCATGAGGAACTCGAGAAACAGAGGCGACATATTGAACTTCCATGTCGGCTTGCGGTTGGAAAGAATGGCGCGGAACAAGCGGCGCACGCGGGCGCGGCCCATGAATTTTGTCTGGTCGGGCGCCTTGTCGTAGCTGTAACCGGGCGAGAGCACGATGCCTTCAACGCCCATGTCCATGACTTCATCAAAGAATCCGCGGACGGTATTGGGATCGGTGCCATCGAAGAAGGTGGCATTGGTAGTGACGCGGAAACCCCTTTTGACGGCCTCTTTGATGCCTTCGACGGCGATGTCATATCCACCCTCGCGGCAGACTGAAAAGTCGTGGTGCTCGCGGTCTCCATCAAGATGAACTGAGAAGGTGAGGTACTTCGACGGCGTAAACTCCGGCAGGCGGCGCTTGAGCTCCAGAGCGTTGGTGCAAAGATAGATGTACTTCTTGCGGGCGATCAGTCCGTTAACGATCTCAACGATCTGAGGGTGCAGCAGCGGCTCGCCGCCGGGTAAAGACACCATCGGAGCGCCGCATTCTTCGACCGCGGCAAAGCACTCCGCAGGTGAAAGCTGCTTCTTCAAAATATGCGGGGGATACTGCACCTTGCCGCAGCCCGCACAGGCGAGGTTGCAGCGGAACAGAGGCTCAAGCATCAGCACCAGCGGATACCGCTTGTCGCCCGTCAACCGCTTCTTCAAAACGTAGGTGGCAACAGTCCACATCTGGGAGATAGGAACAGCCATCTTATGAAAATCCTCCAGCGCGCACTACGAGGCGCGTTCCATAGCCCGTCTGTAACTGGTCAAAGCCAGCAGCGGGAAGTACTGACGATACATCTCGTAAGCCAGGTAAAAGACTCGTGGGAAGCCAGTTCCAGTGTACAAGGCCTGTCGTGTGGGCCCGGACCCGACGCGTTCATCCCAAGTGCCATCGGGATCCTGGCGAGCAAGCAGCCACCGTACTCCCTTGGCAACCGAGTCTGACCGGTCGTCCCCGGCGGAAAGCAGGCCGAGCATGGCCCAGGCCGTTTGCGATGGCGTGCTTGGGCCGACGCCGCGCGTGTTGGGGTCATCGTAGCTGCCGCAGGTTTCACCCCATCCGCCGTCGGCGTTCTGCACCATGCGGATCCATTCCGCCGCCTGCTGCACCTGGGGTTCAAGATGATCGATCCCGATGGCCTCAAGCCCGCGCAAGACAAGGAATGTCCCATAGAGGTAGTTGACGCCCCAGCGTCCAAACCAGCTTCCGTCCGATTCCTGGCGGTCGAAGATGAACTTGATAGCCTTCTCCACGCGCTTGTCTTCGCGGGTATAACCATAGGTTGCCAGCATCTCAAGAATTCGGCCGGTGATGTCCACCGTCGGGGGGTCCAACATGGCGTTGTGATCCGCGAAGGGGATGTACTGAAAGATCATCTTGGTGTTGTCTTTGTCGAAGCTCCCCCAGCCGCCGTTCCTGCACTGCATGGCAAACTCCCACTCAATGGCGCGCTGCGCCACCTTGTGCTGATAACTCTCGCGCGGGTTATCCACCTTGTTGAGCGCCAGCAGTACCTGCGCGGTGTCATCGGTGTCTGGGTAAAACTCGTTATTGAACTCGAAGTACCAGCCGCCGGGCTCGGTGTTTGGAACTTTGACGGACCAGTCACCCTTGTGCCGGACTTCTTTTGCCAGCATCCAGTCAACGGCCTTGATGAGGCGGTGATCAGTGCGGGATACACCAGCTTCGCCGAGCGCGTAGACGGCCTGCGCGGTATCCCATACGGGAGAGACTGCGGGCTGCATTCTGAAGGTGGGCTCCGGCATTCCAGGGCTGGGAGGTTCTTCAATTCCGAGCTTTTCAAACTCGTCGCGGGCGCGAATGACCTGCGGATCGTCCTCAGAGTATCCAAGGCAGCGCAGCGCGATGATTGCGTTCAGCATGGCCGGATAGATGGCGCCGAGACCGTCTGTCATCTCAAGCCGCTCGAGCAGCCACTGCTCGGCTTTCTTCAGCGCAAGGGTGCGCAATGGCCGCAGGTGAACAGCCTCAGCAAAATGCAGGACCCGGTCGATGATGAGAAACATGTTCCGCCAGGAGAGTATCCGCTTGCGGTCAAGCCTGAGACGCTGTTCGGCGCTGGCGCGGCCGCCGACAAACAACTCGTCAATGCTCTGTTCCGGAGGAATCTTTTTATACGGCTTCTTGGCGTAGATGATGGCCAGGGGGACGAGAATCGACCGCGACCATGAAGAGATTTCGTAAATATTAAAGTAAAACCAGTTGGGGAAAAGAACGATCTCAGGCGGGATGGCCGGGACTGCATCGTAGTCATACTGACCGAGGCCGCAGAGGTACATCTTGGTGAATGTGTTGCAGGCAACAACGCCGCCATGGGCCAGAACCCATTCACGGCACTTGCTCAAGCGTGGATCGTCAGCGCCCACACCCATCAGTTTGGCTGAAAAATAGCACTTGACTGAGAGCGAGATGTTTCCCGTGCCACCGGGGTAAAGGCTCCAGCTGCCGTCCTCGTTCTGGTAGCGCATCATCTCAGTGAAGGCCCGCTTGAGGCGTCCCGGATCGCCGCTTTCCAGCTGAGTGTGGAGATAGATGTAGTCGGCCTCGAGCATCGAATCGCCCTCGAGCTCGCCACACCAGTAACCGTCGGGATGCTGCTCAGAGAGCAGATAGTCGCGCGACCGTTCAATGGCCAATTCAACGTCGGCCAGATCCGCGTCGATGCGGCCGAACTTGGGCACGATCGATTTTGGAAACCACGATTTCGGGTTGCCGGCCCAGGCCGACTCTGCCCTGGGAGCCCCCGATTTCAGCTCTGCGGACTGCGTTTTCCCCTGCTGTTGACTCATGCGGTTTCAAACGCCTCAATTGTGTTTAACCAAAAACAATCAAACGAATACAAATTCTCAGCGACTCTCTTCCTGTGCTTTTTTATCGGACTGCAACTGGTTCAGCACCGCCGGCATTGCCAATGGCCTGAACAATCTCTGGCGGGAGCCCGAAGCGGACATTCTCGGGCATTACTTCTACTTCTTCGACGCTGGTATAGCCGTTAAGTCGCAAATAATTGACCACGTCTTCGACGAGGATTTCGGGAGCCGACGCACCAGCCGTAACCGCAACATTTGTCACGCCTTGCAGCCATTTTGGGTCGATGGCCGCGGAGTTATCAATCAAGTACCCGATGGTGCCCAGATTGCGTGAGACTTCAACCAGCCGATTTGAATTCGAGCTGTTGGTTGAACCGACCACCAGAACCAGCTCCGCATTGTGCGCCACGTTGCGCACTGCAACCTGGCGGTTTTCAGTGGCGTAGCAGATGTCCTGGGTGTGCGGCCCGGCAATGTTGGGATACTTCAGCTTAAGGGCGTGGATGATGTCGCGCGCCTCATCGAGGCTGAGGGTTGTCTGGGTGAGATAGGCCACGCGATTTGGATCGGGCACTTCAAGCGCCTCAACATCTGCCACATTGGAGACGACCTGGGTGACTTCTGGCGCTTCGCCGAGTGTTCCCTCGATCTCATCGTGGTCGCGGTGGCCAATGAGCACCAGCGCATAACCCTGCTTGGCAAACTTGACCGCCTCGATGTGGACCTTGGTGACCAGCGGACAGGTGGCATCAATGACCTTCAAGCCGCGGCCCTTGCTCAGCTCTCGCACCGCTGGCGAAACTCCGTGGGCGGAATAGATCACGCGCTGGCCATCAGGCACGTCGTCTATCTCGTGCACAAAAATCGCGCCCTTCTCCGCCAACTCATTTACAACATAGCGGTTATGGACGATTTCGCGACGCACATAGATGGGCGCGCCAAAGGTTTCCAGCGCGATTTTTACAATGTCAATGGCACGCACCACACCGGCGCAAAAGCCGCGCGGCTTCAGCAACAATACCCTCTTCTGGCTGGGGGAAGACTCGGCGTGATTTCCGTTTGAGATGGAGTCGAGGGCAGTTGTAGTCACATCTTCCAGTATACCAACCAAGGGATTGAAAGGACAGCAAAGAAACGCCGAAGAAGGCGTGCCCGGACATTCTGAATCAAGCCCGGACGATCTCGCTCGGACATCCTTTAGGTTGACCGATTCATCTGATTTGGCAGCGGACTGTCGGATGTTCCGCAGTGAATTGAGCAAGCACAAATTACTTCAGCGGTTCCTGACTCATTCCCTTTCAGCTTTGGTGGCTTAACGTTGCACCCTGATGGGTCTGGGATGGCCCACATCATCTAGGGAACGCGGAACAATGCACCTACAGACATTCAAAGAGGAGACTCCATGAACAGGTTCAAACTTTTTGCACTCGCTGCCATTGCGGCAACCGCCTTCGCGGGTTCGGCGGCCAAGGCGTCCCCGCAGGTGAGCGTTGACATCGGCGTTGCGCCCGATTGCCCTTACGGGTATTACGACTACGCACCCTATGCCTGCGCTCCTTACGGATATTACGGTCCGGAATGGTTTGTAGGCGGCATCTTTATTGGAGCGGGCCCATGGTTCCACGGAGGCACGAACTTCCACGGTCATGTTGACAACCACTTCGACCCATCGCACGGCTACAAAGGCCCCGCGCCCAACCGCGGCGACAAGCCCGAACCGACCAAGCGCCTTGACAAGATAGAGCATTTCAAAGGCAACGAGGTCAGAGACGGCCACGGCAAAGCAGGCAAGAAATGACGGCCCCCGTTGCCGCTAGCGGCTTGCGGCAATCATCTGGGCGGCATGCTGCAGGCTGGTTTCAGTGACCTTTGCGCCGCTGACCATGCGTGCCACTTCGTGCATTCGGGCGCGGTCGTCGAGAAGGCGGATCTGCATTTTAGTGCGACCGTCGGCCTCGCGCTTTTCAACGACGAAATGCTGATCGGCGAAGGCGGCAATCTGCGGCAAGTGTGTGACGCAGAGGACCTGCTGGCCCCGGCTCAGGGATTTGAGTTTCTGGCCAACAGCTTCAGCTGCGCGGCCGCCAATGCCGATGTCAATTTCGTCGAAGACCAGCGTCCGGGGCGTGGGTGTCTTCCTTTTGGGCTTGACGGCACCCTCTTCCACGCTGACTTTGAGGGCCAGCATAACGCGGCTCATCTCACCACCTGAAGCGATCTCGTGAAGCGCTTTGATTGGTTCGCCGGGGTTGGTTGCGATGCGGCACTCGACTTGATCCCAGCCGGAAGGAGTCCAGTCAGGCTCGGCCTCGCCACTGGCGACGGCCACTTCAAAGCGGACCTTCATGGCCAGCGAATTGATTTGCGTTTCAGCAAGCCTGGCGAGCTTGACTGAGGCGGCCTTGCGCTCCTGGTGGAGAACGGAGGCGGCAGATCGATATTCAGTGGCAGCCTTGTCCAGTTCAACACGCAGAGCTTTGAGGATCTCGTCGCGATCCTCGACCTCGGCGAGTTTTTGTGCGACCTCTTCGCCGAAAGCGATGACCTCGGCCACTGTCTTTCCATATTTGCGTTTGAGCCGATCGAGCGCGGCCAGACGGTCTTCAATCTCCGCCAAACGCTCAGGCGATGCGTTGATGCCTTCAGCATAATCCCGCAAGCTTTCGCCGATATCGCCCACAGTGGCGCGTACCGACTCCAATTGGCCGGCCGCTTCGGCAAATCGCCCGTCATAGCGCGCCAGTTCCTCTACGTTGCGGACTGCTGCGCGAAGAGCAGCTTCTGCAGACGCCCCGCCCTCGTACAGTTGTTCGAACGCGCTCATCGCGGCGGCATAGAGCTTTTCAGCGTTGGCCAGCACTCGCTTTTCAGTCTCCAGGGCCACGTCCTCGCCGGCAAGCAGGCGCGCAGCCTGGATCTCACTGTCCTGATAGCTCCAGAGATCGACCATGCGCAGCCGGTCCTGCTCACCCTCGACCAATGCGTCCAGCTTTTCAGAAGCGTTTCTCCAGCGCGCGTAGCACTGGCTGACAGCTTCCGTGGAGAGGCCGCCGAATCGGTCGAGCAAAATGCGCTGCTGAGCCTGGTCAAAGCTGCTGAGGGTCTCGCTTTGGGCATGAACAAGCGCCAGTTCCGGTGCAAGCAGCTTGAGCACGGCCACGGTTGCGGGCTGGTTGTTCACGAAGACGCGCCCCTTGCCTGAAGAGAGAATCTCGCGACGCAGGATAATCTCATTCCCCTCAACGTCGATGCCATTCTCTTCAAGGATGTTTTCAGCGCCTGCTGTGGACTCGAAGACGCAGGCTACAACGGCCTTATCCGCGCCGTGGCGCACCACCTCCGTGGAGGATTTGCCGCCCATGAGCAGGGCCAAGGCGTCGACCAGGATGGACTTGCCGGCACCGGTCTCGCCGGTGAGCAGGTTCAGCCCGGGGCCGAACACAGCAATAGCGTGATCGATAACGGCGTAGTTTTCAGCGCGAAGTTCGACGAGCATTCCAGCTTCCGTTGTCCTTGGGCAATCTGTCTTTCATCGAGCAAAACCGTATCGGGAATCCGAGCGCAGCATAGCATGAACAGGCCTTTCCTGCCCCTGGGCATCAAACCGGCAGGGGCCCGGGAGCATCCAATCGATAACTTGGAAGCTGCCATCGCGTCTGATACGGTTGATATTGAGGTGAATGCCGATTTTAAACACCGCCCTCCTCTTGATGATGCAGGCCGATAGCGCCACACCTCCGACCGCTTCGAGTTCAAGTGCGCTGGTAGAGATTATCAACAACATTGGGCCGGTGGCCGAAGCTGTGCTGGTGCTGCTGGGCATCGCCAGTTTCTATTCCTGGTTCATCATTCTGGGCAAGATATCCACTTTCGGAAATGCCACGAGCCAGAGCAAGAAATTCATCCGGGCTTTCCGCAAGGCTAGCCGTTTGCAGGAGATTTCTGCGCTGACGGCGGACTGCAAGGCCAGCCCATTGGCGCAGGTTTTCGAAGATGTGTACGAGACGTACAAACGCCAGACCGGTGGATCCGGCCCACCGCGCAATCTGATCCCGCTGGAGCGCTCGGCACAAACGGCTGCTTCTGAGGCGATCACCGCACTGGAACGGCGGATGACCGGGTTGGCAACCATTGCCTCGACCACCGTCTACGTGGGCCTCTTTGGTACGGTCATGGGCATCATGGACGCATTCCAGCGCCTGGGAACGGCTGGATCGGCAACCTTGCGTGCAGTAGCTCCGGGCATTTCAGAAGCATTGATCACCACCGCCGCCGGATTGTTTGTGGCGATTCCCGCGCTGGTCGCTTACAACCAGTTCACTGCGCGGATTCGGGTATTTGCGTCGGCAACGGACGACTTTTGCCGCGAATTGCTGAATTCGATGGAAGAGATTCCGCAGCGCGCGGCCGCCGCCGGGGCACGCACCACTGAACCGACACCCAATCCTCCACGAGAGGCGGTGGAACGTGGCCTTTACCGGTAACATTGGCCAGACCCGCAGCTCACTTGCGGAGATCAACGTGACCCCGCTGGTGGACGTGGTGCTAGTGCTGCTGATCATCTTCATGATTTCAGCGCCGGTTTTGCAGTCTGGGATTGAAGTATCCGTGCCGAAGACGCGCACGATCAAAGAGGTCACCGAACAGCGCGTGGTCTTGACCATCGACCGAAATCAAAACATTTATCTTGGCGACCACCTGGTGAATATTCACGCGTTGACCGACACATTGCACCAGCAGAGCTCGGACCCTGCGCACCAGATCATTTATCTCAGGGCTGACGAGAACGTGCCTTTCGGCGCTTTTGCAAGCGTGATGGACGCCGTGAAACAAGCCGGAATTACCAACATCTCGATCGTCACCCAACCGCTGGAAGCACGGGCTTCAGCGGAAGGGGGAAACCAGTAGCCGCATGGCCAGCCTGTTGGAAGGTAGCGAGCAACTCGAGCGCGAGCTTGGACCAACTCGAGAGCGCATTGCTGCGCCGGCCGTGGGTTCCCTGGTGCTGCACGCAGCCTTGTTAGGCACGCTTCTTCTTCTAGGAGTCCTGAATGGGTTCTTTCATCACAATTTGTGGGGAAACCCCGGAGCAGGCGGCGCAATCCAGGTGAGCCTGGTGTCGAATGCGCTTCCCTTACCCGCGGACCAACCGCCGAATCAAAATGTGCTGTCGACCGAGACGCCGAGCCAGGCCCCTGCCGAGCCGACGTCCAAGGCGAAACAGGCCGTGGATGAAACCGCCATCCCCATCTCCGGCAAGCAGGTAAAGCCTCAAAAGCAGGCACAGAACGTGGCGAAGACCCAGCCACACCAGCCACAACCGAAGCAGGATAACCGCGCGCAGTTCGGCGAGCAAGCGGGCATGTCGATGGCCCGGTCGACCATGGCACAAACCGCGACGGCCGATGCGCCGGTGAGCGTGGCCAATGGCGATTTCGGCAGCCGCTTCCCATGGTACGTGGACGGCATCAAACGGAAGGTGAGCCAGAACTGGATTCGCGGGCAGGTCGATCCACGCACGCCCAAGGGGAACTCGGTACAGATCTACTTCAGAGTGAATCGGCAGGGGGTTCCATCCAGTTTCAAGATCAGTACCGCAAGCGGGAGCCCGACCCTTGACCGATCATGCCTTCTGGCGACCGAACGCGTTGATACTTTTGGGGATCTGCCTCGGGAATCCAACGATCAATGGCTCGACGTGACCTATGATTGTACGTATTGAGTCCTGGCGCGCCGGAACAGAGACGCGCCATTCCCACCCATCCGGAAGGACCGCTCATCGCATGAAGATGCATTCCCTGAAGAGATTCCGCTGCCATTTCATTGTTGGTTGTTCTGTGGTGGTATTGTTGGCCAGCCATCTGAAGGCCCAGGACTGGGTTCACACCGGCACGAACCTGGGCGCTGACCGAATCCGGATTGCCGCGGCTGACTTTAAACCTGTTGGTGGAGATCCGCAGGCTCCTGCACTGAAGGCAACATTTGACGCGACGCTCTACAGCGACCTGGCCAGCGCGGGAATTTTCGACATGGTATCGAAGAGCCTCGCGCCGCAGGCCACGCCAGGCTCGCCGCAGGAGATGAACCTGGGGCAATGGGCCGCGGCACCGGCCAGTGCAGCGATGGTGGCATTTGGATCGCTGTCGTCAGATAACGGCCGGCTGAGCGTTCTGGGCTGGCTGTTCGATGTCCGCAACGCAACAACTCCACAGGTGTTGGGCAAGCAATATAACGAAGCAGCCAGCCAGGACATGGCACGGACGATTGCACATCGTTTTGCCGACGAGATCATCCTTCGCCTGGGCGGCGGCATCAACGGAATAGCCGAGACCAAGATTTACTTTGTAAGCACACGGACAGGCTCCAAAGAGATCTGGGTGATGGACTACGACGGACAGAACCAGCACCCGGTCACCCACCTGGGCACCACGGCGCTGTCGCCGCGCGTCTCCCCGGACAACAATCGGCTGGCGTTCTCTGCCCTTGGTCCCGAAGGCTGGTCGATCCGCATGTTCTCGCTGGAACTGAACCGCATGGTTGCGTTTCCAGCGGGCACCGCGGGGGGCAGCAACTTTTCGCCGGCATGGTCGGCGGACGGATCGAAGGTCGCTTTTTCGTCCGCGCGCACCGGCGACTCTGAAATATGGGTAGCCGATGCCAGCGGCGCAAACCCGCGCCGTCTCACAACCTTTCGCGGACCTGATGTGGCGCCCACGTGGAACCCGCGGACAAACGCGCAGCTGGCCTGGGTAAGCGGCCGAACCGGAGAGCCGCAGGTTTACACCATGGAGCAGGACGGCTCCAACGTTCAGCGCATTACGGACAGCGGCTATGCTGTCTCCCCTTCATGGTCGCCAAATGGGCAGTTGCTCGCATTCAGCTGGAATCGCAAGTATGGCCCAGGAGACCCTGGAGGCGTAGACATTCACGTCATCGACATTGCCAGCAAGAACTACATCCAGCTCACACACGAATCGGGGAGTAACGACTATCCATTCTGGGCGCCCGACAATCGGCATATCGTCTTTGAGCGCACGATTGGCAAGCACACGCAGATCTGGACCATGCTGGCCGATGGGACAGAGCAACACGAACTGACGCATACAGGCGACAACTTCATGCCTGACTGGAGTTGGAAGTGACCCTGGCGGGTGTGGATCAAGAAAGACCTTTTGCAGATGGAGCCTATGCAAACGAGGTTCGAGGCATGCCTGAAAGGTGCCAATGGATGAAACGAATCCGACTTTTTTCGACTATCATTTTATCGTTGCTGCATTCTCTCTTCGGCCCGTTGCGGGGCGGATTGAGACCAACTGAATCTATGTTTTCGACGTCCGATCGGGCTCTGTAGTCGAGTTGAAGAAGCTGTGGACGGGCCAGACTGAGTCCTCTTGGATTCTTGCAGGCCGTTTTCCGCATCTATCAAATCAGGGCGATTTGCCCGTGTTCCAAGGCACTGCCACTATTTGCAGGCTTTCGTGAAAAGGGTCAAAGGCCAAGAGCGAATGTCAGACCGGAAACACAAAGGCCTGCTTCGCCGGGAAGTCAATTTCGAGTTCGCTGAAGGAGTAATCCATTGAAACAACACAATCGCATTCTGTTGACTGTTGCCGTACTTCTAGCCATGCTGACTGTGGCTGGCTGCAAGAAGAAAACTGCTACCCCGCCAGTCCCGGAAGAAGCTCCTCCGGTCGCCTCAGCTCAAACGCCCACAGCACAAATCACGGCGACCCCGTCAGTGGTCTCAGCGGGTGACCAGGTGGTGCTTTCATGGAAGACGACGGATGCAACCAGCGTCTCGATCGATGGCGTCGGCGATGTGCCCACATCAGGGGTCAAGACCGTGACACCGACGGAGTCGACGAGCTATCACCTTGTTGCCCGGGGACCGGGCGGTTCGGCTGACGCCACAGCCCGCGTAACTCTGACTGCTCCTCCGGCGGTGGTGGTTCCGACGACGACGGTGAGCTCGGAAGAGGAGTTCAAATCCAACGTTCAGGATGCGTTTTTCGATTACGACACTTATGACATTCGCGGCGATGCGCAGGCGACTCTATCGCGCGATGCCTCGTGGCTCGCCAGCCATCCTGACATCAAAGTTGTAATCGGCGGCTATTGCGATGAACGTGGATCGAATGAGTACAACCTCGCGCTGGGGCAGAACCGCGCCGACGCCGCCAAAAACGCCCTGGTGACTGCAGGCGTGGCCGCAACCCGCATTCGAGTAATTAGCTACGGCAAGGAAAAGCCGTTCTGCTCAGAGTCCACAGAAGAATGCTGGCAGCAGAACCGCCGCGCAGGATTCACATTGGACCGCTAACGTAGCGCTGACGTGCTAAGAAGCACCTGAAGCCCGGGACCTCGCAGAAGAGATCCTGGGCACAGGGGCCGGCGAATCGAAGCCGGCATGTTGCAAGACCTCTCTTTAAACAACGGCCGCAGATCTACAATTTGCGACATTTGATTCTGCTTCATTCGGGTGACTCATGCTGAAGACACGTACATTGCGCAATCGTCTCCTGGCCTCGGCAATTTGTGCCATGGTTCTTGTCTCAACGCCCATGCCGGCCCACGCAGCATCAAAAGAGATCATCGAGCTGCAAACGCAGGTGCAGCAGTTGCTGGACATGGTGCAGCGCTTACAGTCAACGCTCGACGGGAGATTTGGCGTGTTGCAACACCTGGTGGAGCAAACCGCGGACAATGCGAACCAGATGACTGCCACAGTGAATACCTTGCAGCAGAAAATCAACGCACAGAGCGAGGCAAATAACGGCAAGTTGGACAGCATGTCCGGGCAGGTTCAGTCGCTGAACGATTCAGTGGACGAGTTGAAGTCGCGCATCGCCAAGCTGGATAAGACGGTTCAGGATTTGCAGACCCAGTTGCAGAATATTCAGTCGCCGCCTGCGGGAACCCAACCGGCGGGCGCCGCTCCTGGCGGAAATCCGACGGAGGGTGGACAGGGCGGGGCAAATCCTGGCAACGGTCCACAGGGAGGCGCGCCCGCGGCCAATGTGGCTCCGCCGCTTGCAGAGACGTTTCAAGCCGGCGTCCGCGACTACAACGCCGCGCACTACGATGTTGCGACCGGGGAGTTTCAGGATGTCATGCGCTACTACCCGCTTGACGACCTGACAGGGTCAGCACAGTTCTACCTGGGCGAGATCGATTATCGCCAGTCGAACTTCGCAGATGCGGTGAAGGCCTATAACGCGGTGCTGGAAGGGTTCCCGGGGAGCGCCAAGGCGCCCGCCGCCCAGTTGCGCAAAGGTCTTGCCTTGTTGGAGTTGAAGAAGAAAGATGCAGGAATCAATGAACTCCGGCTGCTGATCAAGCGGCATCCGCAGACGCCTGAAGCTGCCCAGGCGCGGAGCAAGCTTAACTCCATGGGCGTGCGCATCACGGCCACGGCCTCACGCTAATCGTGACAACAACGGGTGATTTTCAACTCGGCGATGCCATGCCGCTCATCTTTCCACTGATTACTTGCCAATCACAAGAATCTGGAAAGAATGCGGGATCATGGGCGCCCGAGGGCCACGCATGTAGGCCGGAAGCGCATTGGCAGGTGGGCCCTGCGGAGCTGTCGCGGGGGGTTGAGCGGCTGGCCCTTGAGCAGGTGGCTGAGCGGCGGCGGGCACCGGGCCGTATTCGGCTGTGATCAAAAAAATCTGGTTGGCCTTCTTGTCCAGCGTCAACGTCTTGGCCCGCGCCGGTGTGGCGACCGTCTGCTCGACGGAAAACGCAGACGGCGAATCTTCCTTGATGACGGTCAACGTGCCATCGCCCTGCGAGCTGAATGCTTCCATCGTCGCGGGATTGAATGTGACGCCGTCACAACCGTTGCCGGTCGGGAGGTCAGTGATGATATGCCCATCGACGGCGGACAAAATGATCATGTTCTGCTTCTCACGGCACGCGGCGAAAAGAATATTGTTCTTCGCGTCGAGAGCAAGCCCGGCGCAGCCGCTGCCCTTGCTCGATACGTCATACTTTGCGGTCACCTGCATGGTGTTGGCGTCGATGACCGCGATGGCGGCCTTATCAACGATGTCGACATAGATCTTGCCATTCCCGTCGGCGGCAGCCTGCTCGGGCGCTCCGCCAATGTCGATAGTGCCGAGGATAGAGCCATCCTTGTCATCGAGGACGGTGATGTTGGGCGCAGAGTGGCTGAGAATGTAGAAGCGGTGATTGTAAGTGTCGTTCAGGTAGCCGTCAGGATTGCCCTGTACGTCGATCTTCTTGAGGATGGCAAACGTCTTTGCATCGAACATGGTTACCGGATTGGAGGTTGCAAATCCGTGGCCGGTCGCAGTGTCGACTGCGCCGCCGTGCGCGCTGACGCCGGGGATGTCACCCACCTGGGCGAGGGTATCGAGATTGAAGACGCCAATATGTCCGGCGGGGCCAGAGCGGGCGACGTAAAGATTGCGGCCGTCCGGGTCGGCAGTTACGTAATCGAATCCGCCATCGCCGCCGACTAGTTGAATCTTGAGCACCTGATAAGGGCCACTCGCCTGGGCGTGCGCAAGGCTTGCAAATGGCAGCATAACGGCGAGGGTTGCAAGGGCAAGGGCCTTCAATGACATGGTGAAATCTCCATTCGGGTATTCCTGGGTATCTTCGGATAAGGACGGATTCCGTCGAGGATTGGTTTCCGGTTCCTTTCCAAATCGAGAATACACGCGCTATCCAGTATCTGGGTGAACACTGAAGCGTTGGATCGGGTAGGAGGCAGGGTCGCCCCTGCCGTCCTCCCACACCACCGGACGTGCCGTTCGGCATCCGGCGGTTCATGAAGCAGACGAGAAGCGCTGCTGCGTTTCCAGCAACGAAACCAGCC
>Ga0181535_10001827_pt1 | contig 26937 bp, 16 predicted proteins | sample PEATcosm2014_Bin_44_FD_119774 | JGI IMG/M metagenome (GOLD analysis project Ga0181535, IMG submission 119774) | Peatland microbial communities from MTU Mesocosm Facility, Houghton, MI, USA - PEATcosm2014_Bin17_30_metaG | ecosystem: Environmental > Terrestrial > Soil > Wetlands > Peat | place...
CATGAAACTCCGGGTGCCCCATCCTCGGCGCGTCTTTGTTTTTGCGCCTAGGATGGGTTCGCATCGACCTGCATGCGCTTACTTGTTTTTCAACAACTTACGCACTTGTTTCTTATTAGAGCATTTTTGCATTTGGTGTAGACCGGTTTTGAAAGTGCACGGCTTTAGCCGTGCCGCAAAACACCAATAAAATCAACGGGCTTTAGCCCCTGAGGGAAAGCCCATCGGTCTACACCATTTCCGAATCTGCTCTAGTCTCCCACCGGCGTTTCCGACCCACGGGGAATGAAACTGTGCCCCATCCATCGGACGTCTTTGTTTTTGTCCGATGGGTGGGAGTCCGTAGAACTTCATGACGACAGCGCGTTTTGTTGAACTTACGCCGGGTGCCCCATCCTTTCCGTTTTTGCTACGGAAAGGGTGGGACAGCATGAACCCCACCCACACAGTCTTTCCAGTCCTACCGCCCCTGTTTCCCCATTCCCGCATTTGCAGATAATTCCCCCCTCCCGGCGCACACTGTTCATAGGGAGAAACCTCAATGATTGACGCAACCAAAGCAGAACGAGTCCTGGTCGAAGCCAACCCCATCCCCTCCACCTTCGAGTCCATTCAGGCCTACGTCGCCTGCGCCACCCACGGCCTCCTCATCAGCGCCATCGCTCCGGAAGAGAGCGGACATATCCTCCACGCGGCCCAGGTCGCCCTCGGAGTCCTCAACTTCAGCCCAAAATCCCGAAAATTGGCCTCCTCCTGAGGCGCTACCCCCTCCCCCTCCCCGTCAATTGCACCGATTATGGTGCATGCCAAAAATAACAACCGCAGAATCAGTAACTTGAAAAGTAGCCATAGTGTATAAGTAGTAAACATGCCGTCATTTTTCGCAAAATTTAGCCCTGTTTCTTGACCAAAAACAGGGTCAAACCGGCCTCAAACCCCGCGCACGACGCAATTTTCGCATCGCGCCCGCTGGTCCAGGTGTGGCAGGTCGGCTGTCCGTCGTCCCTTCAGGCCGAAGCGTACTTTTTGAGCCAGCCCAGGCCGTCCGATGTGCCCGCCGCGGGAACGTACTCGCAGCCGATCCAGCCCTCGAACCCTGGCACCCTCTGGCCAGGGATGACAGCCGAGATGAACTCGGTGACCATGGCGGCAAATGGACCAAACTTTTCCTGGTCCGTTTGCCGGCGGCGCCAGTCATCAAAGTGCTGTCGGCAACAGAAGCGACCATGCTTGCCGGTCGTCTGCGGAACGAACCGCTTGCCACAGTACTCGCACCGGATCGGTTTCTTGTTTCTGCACTGGTGGTGCACTGTACACATGGGCGAGCACAAATAGACGCGCTTATACAAACCAAAGTGGCCGGCATCGGCCGGCCACACCAGCCAAACTGCAAGCGCATCGATTAGCGGCTGCCGTCTTCGTCTTGAGCAGGCAAAACGGAGATCTCCGCCGCGCTGGTCAAGCCATTGGCGCCAAGCTCTTTCAAAGCCGTGAAGCGGAAGAATCGGGCATCCACCGGAGCGAATGTAACTTCCTGTAGCTCGGGGTTGTTTTGCATGTTCCCAAAATGTCCTGAGTCAACATCCGTTGTCCAGCTAAGTCCATCGACGCTTGTTTCAAAACGATAGCTTTCGACGACGCCGTTGCGATTTCTATCCTGCCGTGGGAGATAAGTGAAACCGCCAATCCGATGCGAACTGCCCATATCGACAGTGAGTTGATGCGGCAAAGCCAGATCCGCACTCAAACGAGTCTGCCAGATCGAGGCCGGATTGCCGTCAATCGCATTGGCCGCAGGACTGCCGGCTTCCTCGCTGTCCACGCGCGCAACCTTCCAGCCAATCGGAGCGAAACCCGCGAAGTGTTTCGATGCCATCATGCCCAGCCGGCCATCGGGCGGCAGACAGGCAGCGTGCACTGTGCCGCCACGGGTGAGGGGCACGGGCGAACGATAAATGGTGGACCTTGCGCTTGGCATTGTCCCATCCAGCGTGTACACCACAGGAAGACCTTTCGGGCTGCTGATAGCGACGGAACCGTTGCCGTCGCGCTCGGAAATGACCGGCGGCTGAACGAGTTCAGCCTGCTTGAACAGTCCCACTTCGGCCAGCGTCGGCTCAAGACGCGAGCCCGTGATGCGGATACGCACCTTCTCAGTCGTGACGGGCGAATCCCAGCGCAGCAGCCGCTTGTGACCGACAGTTGTCTGCTCGTCCACCATCTTCCACTTCGAGCCGTCCCAGACGTCGATGGAGAAGGACTCAATGCGCTGGCCGCGGCGATCCACAGCTTCCTGCAGAGAGACGACGTCGAACGTAACCGCGCCCGGCAGTGTCAGGGTCAGTGTGGCCGTAGTTTGACCCGGCGCAGCTTCCCACCATGTATTGAGATTCCCATCCAGAGCCAGCGACGGATTGTTCGACTTGTTGGAGTTGTCAGATGTGAGTTTGCCGCCTGCTGCGAGGTTCCTGGCGAAGGTTTCGTCGACTACCTGAGCCATCAGGCGCAACTGGGCAAGCTGTTCGTCCGGTATCAACCCGCGCTTGTCCGGCGAAAGATTCAAGAGCCAGTTACCATTGCGGCCCACGGCCTGGTAGTAGATGTCGATCAGCTCGGCGGCGGTCCGCGAGGTTTTGGTGGAAGACCAGAACCAGCCATGGAGAATGGGCACATTGACTTCGGCCGGATACCACCAAAGATACGAACCATGCGTGAGTTTGGCGCGGCTGCCAAGATCGTTAGCCGTCATGTCCGGCCACCTGAAGCTGTCGGGCTTTGTGGGCAAGGGAACGACGCTCCACTCCGTGGTGCGACCAATCCCTTCTTCGTTGCCAACCCAACGTGCGTCTGGCCCTTTGCCAAAGATCATGGCTTTCGGTTGCAGCTTGCGGATCAGATCGTACCATGCGGCGTAGTCGTACGTTTCAGAGACGCTTGGGTCCGGATTTGCGCCATCGAACCACACTTCGCGAATCGGTCCGTATTCGGTCAGCAATTCATAAAGCTGATTCAGGAAGTAGCGATTATAGTCATCCACCTCGTAAGTGAAGCTCCTGAATCCCGGAGCCGGCGTGCGCCCCTGGGAAGGGTCCGTCTTGAAGCTGGCTGGATCGGTGGGAATCGCGGAACGGACTTTTTCGCTTCCGTTTCCGTAGTACCCCGTGGGATTCGTGGGGTTGGTCCGCAACTGGTAAAGATCGGCAGGCGAAAGATAAACTCCCAACTCGACTCCTTGTTTCCGGGCCGCATCGGCAACCTCCCCAACCACGTTCCCCTTCCCTCCCCGCCACGGGCTGGCAGCAACCGAATGGTTCGAGTAGCGAGTGGGCCACAAACTGAACCCGTCGTGGTGCTTGCAGACCAGGATCACCATCTTGCCGCCGCCTTCCTTGACGGCGCGGACCCACTGCTCCGCATCGAGTTCTGAAGGGTTAAAAACAGATGGATCTTCGCGACCATTGCCCCACTCGACGCCTCTGAACGTATTCGGGCCAAAGTGGATAAAGAACGTTCGCTCCAGCCGCATCCAATCCATCTGATTGGGACGAGGTAAAACCTTGGCTGCTTTTTCCGCAATGACCGCACTGGAATCGTCGCTGGAAATGTGTTGCAGCGTGGAATACTCAATCGGAGCGAGCGCGGTCTCATTGGCGTTCGCGAGCGATTGTCCGTGAGCGAGGGAGAAAATCAACAACAATCCGGTCGAGAATGCTATTCCAACTCTTGCGCTGAGTGCTCTCATAAGCTCCCTCGCATATAGCTTTTGGGAGAGTCTCATAGCCGGGGTCGCAGACCGCCCAAGGCAGCGAGATTCTCAGTGGGTTTGTGGTCGTCCATGCTCTTCACCTGCGGCTGAAGTTATGCGTGGCTCAGCCGTCTATTTCAATCGAGAGTTCCCCCGGCGCCGTTGTCGGCATTGACAGCTGCCGCAGTGCAGGGATGCGCAACCGGAGCCAACTGAACCGCGGGCAGGGGAAGCACACCAGCGCCGTCAGGAGATGGTTGATCGTCGCCTGTTTTTGGGCGAAGCGAACGGAACTTGTCCACCTCTTCGCGAGCCCGATCCTGCTGACCACTGCGCCGGTAGAGCAGCGAGAGCCGATAGTGGGCCCGCGCGTCGTCAGGTTCGAGCTTCAGGCCCGCTACGAACTCATCGATTGCGCCGGCGAGGTCGCCCGCATTCGCCTCGGCATCGCCGAGCAGGAAGTGCGCCCGGGCCATGCGGGGATTGAACGCGAGAGCGCGCTTGAGTTGCGTGACGATCTCTAGCCGGGAGTTCATGCTGGCTTCAGCCGTGTCCTGCTTCGAGAGCGCGAGCGCATAGGTGAAGCGGGCGTCGGCATCATCGGGGTGTGCAACCAGGTAAGCCGCGATGCGGCGGCGCAGATCGGCCTGGGTCTGGGAGGTTAACCCGGAAAGCTCAGCCAGCAGCGAAAGTGGCGGAAGATAGCTGGAGTCGGAATCGGAGGAGTGGAGCAGAGCTGCGACTGCCGCCTCCTTGCGTTCGAGAAGGTGCTCGGCGATGCCGAGGCCGAGCCAAATGCGGGCCGACTCGGGATGGGTGGCCGAGGCCGCGGAGAAGAGATCGCGCGCCTTGGTTGTGAACCCGAGATGGAGGAGCCCGATACCGCAGTTGTATTGATTGTCGGCGCCTGGGTCGCTGGCCGCGGCCTTCTGGTAAGCGGCGGATGCCTTCTCTGTTTGTCCGGCAGCATCGTAAGCAAGCGCGAGCAACTGCAACCGCGTGGCGTCGGAGCCGCGATCGGCCTGGAGGGTCTCAAGCAATGCAACCGCGTCGGCGCCACGTGCAGCGCCGATCAGCGCGAGGGCAAGGTCGATTGAGACGCCGCGATCGGAGGGCGAGAGGGCGCGAGCGGCTTCAAAATATCGAATGGCCTGAGTGTAGTCTCCATGGCCCAGATAGAAATCGCCGAGAGCGTGATTGGCGGCGAAGTCCTGGGGCGCCTGTTGCACGGCGTGCAACAGCGCGGGCTCCTGGGCGCAGTCAACATTGGCGCCGGCGGAAGCGAGCGTGGCAAAAAGCGACGGCTCCAACTCGCCGGCGCGCGCGCGAACGCGGGAGGTCTCCTCGCTGCTGAGGCCTGTCGAGTAGCCGCTCGGGGCAATGGTTCCGCGAACGCCAGAGGGACTGAAAGTCAAGGGGGCCTTCTTCTGGTCGCTTGCTGTAAGTGGCGTTTTGCCGCCGTTGGGTGTAACGGAATCCAGTGGAAGCAGAGTGAAGTTCACGGTGGCCGATACCGCGCTGAGAATGACGAGCTTCGAGTCAGAGTCGCGGAATCCGGAGGCGTTGGCGCTGAGCTTGTAAGCGCCGAGAGGAATTTCAGTGAGCGTGAAGTTTCCGCTGTTGTCACTTACAGTCCGCTTTTGCTCGGCGCCACTTTCATTGGTGCGGAGTACGATCTGCGCTCCGGCGATGGCGGCGCCCGAGGGACCAGCAACCGATCCTGCGATCTGTCCGGCTTGCGGGACAGCCTGACAAAGGATGAAGTGCGGCGCGGCCGCGCACGCAGCCAGAAGCAACGACAGCAGAAGTTTTCGGTTTCCGAGAAGAGCCGGCCGATTCATCGCTTGCTATCAACCTCCTTGAGTGCTTCGCGGACGTCGCTGTTATCAGGTTCACGCGAGAGGAACTCGCTCAGCACGTCGTGCGCCTTGCTTGTGTTGCCGGAGGCGAGATAGAGAACCGCCATGTTGAGATAGGGACGGTCGAAGGTGGGCGCAAGGCGCGTGCACTGCTCGAAGAGACGCATAGCGCTGTCGGAGTTCCCCATCTGCATCAGCACCACGCCAAGGCCGTTGATCATCTCGGTGTTGGTGGGTTCCAGCGCGACGGCTTTCTCGAACTCCGCGCGCGCGGCCTCAAGGTTCTTATCCTCGACGTAGAGCATGCCGAGTCCCTTGTGGAGTTCGGCCTGACGCGGATCGATCTCGATGGCCTTGAGCAGAAGGTCAAGGGCTTTCTCCGGCTTGCCTTGATAGCGCAGCAGCTTGACCATGTTCTGCAGTGCGAGCACGTGGGCCGGCTGGCGGTCGAGAGCGCGCTGGAAGTCGCGCTGCGCCTGGTCGTAGTCGCTCTCCTGGCCCATGACGACGCCGAGATTATTCCATGCGTCGGCGTTGGCCGGGTCGAGTTCAACGGCCTTTTCCAGGCTGGTTTTGGCCTCGCTGAATTGCCCCTGATTCAGGCAGATCAAGCCAAGGTTGTAGTAGGCCGCCGGGTTGCTCTGGCTGCGCTCGATGGACTGCTCGAAGGCGGCGCGGGCCTCATCGAAGTACTCGTGCTGCAGGTAAGCGACTCCGTAGGTGAAGTAGTTATGGTGCAGTTCACCGCGATAGTAGCGCCCCGGAAAGGGGAGCGCGCGCTTGAGGCGCTCCTCGGCACTGCGCGGGATGCGGCCGGCATCGGCGATCAGTTCGGCGGTGCTCACGGCGCCCTCATAGATGCGGACAACCTTGCCGCTTTCAAGGAGGAAGGCGGAGGGCAGGGACATGTCACGCCGCAGGTCAAAGAGATAACGCCGGAACAGGCTGAAGACATGAGAGGCGCGTTCGTCGGCCAGCAGAAGCGGGAAAGAGAGATGGGTGGGGATCTGACCACGGCCATCCTGCGCGTTCAGAGCGATGGCGGTAACGGCAATGCCCGCCTTCTTCCACTCCGCCTGTCCGCGTTCGAGATCGAGAAGAAACTCCGCGCTTTTGCCGCAGTCCGGCGCGGCGAAGGCCAGCAGTTGAATGGGTTTGCTTGCCTCGGTCAGTGAGTGGCGCGTTCCGTCGAGATTCATGAGCGCCGGATCGGGAGGCAGAATGGGATCCACAAGCCAGATGGCGCGACTCGATGCTGGTTCGCCGGCGGGCGCGGTCTCAGTGGAGACAGCGAGGCGCGGAGCGGTGAAGGGAACGGCGTGGAAGTCCGCGGATCCCTCGACGACTTCGATTCTATGGTTGGGCGGAAGGTTCTCGAGCGTCTGATGTTCACCATTTGGCCAGATGATCGTTGCGCGAACGGTGCCGGTTTCGTCGCCGAGACCGAAGTGAACGGCCTTGGTGCTCTGCGCGAGGAAGCCTGAGCCGGCGCGCAGCGTCTTTACCTGCTTGCCGTGCGCGGTCTCCAGTTCAATCACTGCGCCGATCGCGTCCCGATTGCTCTTGGCGCCGCGGAGGGAGAAAAGAACGGACGCACCAAGTGGGCTCATCCTGTTCTGGAAGATGCGAAGCTGTGGCCCGGTGCGGTTCTTGAGGACGACTTCGAGGCGGCCGTCGCCATTCAGGTCGCTGAGCGCGAAGGAGCGGCTGTCCTCGATGCAATCGAGGCCAAGCAACGCGGAGGCTTCGGTGAAGGTGGAGTTGCGGTTGTTGAGATAGAAATTGTTCCGCTGATAGCCGCTCCAGGTGTAGCCGGAACGGATGAACTCGTTGATGGCGCTCCATGCGTCGGCGTAATTCTTGGTTTGGCCGCCGGCGTCGAGGGCGCGCGCGGCGATCTGACGCCAGTAGAAGCTGGAGACGTTTTCGCGATTCTCGCCGGAGACAAAGCCGTTGGCAACGTAGAGGTCGGGATAGCCGTCGTGATCGAAGTCCCAGGCCTCGCTGCCCCAGTTCCAGCCGCCAAAGCGCGTTCCGGACTCCTCGGTCACGTCGCGGAACTTGCCCGATGCGCCCTCATTGTGGAGCAATGTGTTGCCCATTGCACCCTGGCGGAAGACCTTGCGCACCTTTTCGGGCGCCGAGGGGATGAACTGCGGCTGCCCGGTCACACGACGACCGGCGGACTCCCACATATTGACGACATAGGCATCCTCATAGCCGTCGTTGTCGTAGTCGAACCAGGTCATGCTCATGCCTTCGCCGGGGTCCTCGATGCCGGCCTGGGCGCTGACGTCGGTGAAGGAGCCGTTGCGATTGTTGCGGTAGAGCACCTTGCGGCCGAAGTCGTTGACGACATAAAGGTCGGGCCAGCCGTCGCGGTCGTAGTCGCTCCACACAGCGCCGAAGCTGAAGCGGTTGTTGCTGACGTCCATGCCGGACGGGACCGTCACGTCCTCAAAGCTGTGATTACCGCGATTGCGGAGAAGGAAGTTGGGCGGTCCGTTCTGCGCGTCGAAATAGGGATTTGGATACTCGTACTCGCTCAGGCCCTGATAAAAGCTGTAGGTGCAGAAGTAGACGTCGAGCAGGCCGTCGCGATCGTAGTCGGCCACGGATGCGCCGGTGAAGGTGCCTTGCGGAGGGCGTGCGAACTGAAAGGCGTCCGGCTTCAGTTCGAAGGTTCCATCGCCGCGATTGGCGAAGAGCAGCGGCCCGCTGGTGCGGACGACAATCAGGTCCTGGCGGCCCGAGTTGGTGAGGTCGGCGAAGATCGCACAGGAGGTGCCATCGAGCACGCCGACTCCGGCCTGTTCGGTCACATCGGCGAATGTGCCGTCCCCGCGGTTCTTGTAGAGCCGGTTGGGCAGGCCGGCGGGCTGGCAGACATAGATGTCGTCCAGGCCATCGCCGTCGAAGTCGCCAACCGAGATGCCGTTGTTGCCGTAGATGTCGATGCCGCTTGCGCCGTCAAGGACGGTGCGCCAGTGATCGATGCCGTAGAGCATCTGCTTGCGATAGGAGACGTTCTGGCCCAGCGCCGCGGCGGTTATATCCACAAAACCCTGTCCGGTGAGACGGCCACGCATCTCTCCCTCGGCGGACCAGGCGGCGATCGTCCACTTGCCGTCGGCGCTCTGCCGCCAGCGCATGTTCCACTCGCCGGTGCGCTGCTCGCGGCGGTTTGCATCCAGATGGCCGGCCAGATCGTAGTGCAGGTGCGTACGGATTTCGAGGGGCGCCTCGGAAAGGACGTCGATCATATCGATTTGCATCTCGACAACATCGAGGCGATTCCACGCGGCCAGATAGCGTTCCAGGGCGGCGAGGAATTGCTCGCGGGTCATCGATGCGGGCGGAGGGAAGGTAGCTCTCTCGGATTCGAGGGGGGAGCTGGCGCGTAGCGTTTGCAGCGCGGGACGGTCGAGCGCAGAGGCTTCCAGGGTCGGGTTCAGCCAGTCGCGCACGACGCGCGGGTCATGCGATCCCGAGCGTAATCCACCGGTCCATGAGGCGAGCAGTTTCTCCAGTTCGGCAGCGTATTTTTCGGCAACGAACTCGTCTGCCCCTGGGCGAATCTGCTTGCGAAACGGCTCGATGAAGGGCGCGTAGCCGGAGCCGGCATGCACCAGGCAGGGGGAGGCCGGGGAGGCCGGAGTTGCCGCAAACAGGCCGCGGGGAGTGCGGCATGCCCAAAAAGTGCCGGCCAGCGTGGATACCTTGACAAACTCACGTCTCGAGAACTGCACGAACTCCTCCAGTTAAACGTCCTGACGGGCAACCCAATCCCATCTTATGGCTTTCCGCGCCGGGATGGATGCAACGCGCAAAGCGATATGCTCCGCGGGGCCAGGCGCCTGGTTGAAGGTGTTGCCTGGCTTGTGCGGGTCATTTCACAAGACCGATGGAGCGCGTCCCCAACTTCTTTGGAGCAGAGGCCGGAACTCCGGATGCGGGTTCGAAGACGGCTGACGAAGCGGCGTTCGCAGCCCTCTGGATTTCGTAGACAGCTCCCGCGCCAGCGTCGAAAGCGAGGATCGGGCCGGTTGTGGCGGACAACACTTTCTTCCTGTCCGACATATCGACGACGTGTACTTCTTCTCCTGGCCATGGGCTGCGAAGGCGCACCGGGCCGCCGGCGCCGGCCTCCAGTTCGAGATGGACGATCTGGCCGTTGCGGATGCGTACATTCGCCTTGTTGCGGTGGCGCAGGTAAACGGTGCCGTCGGCATCCCAGTCTTTGGGCCATGCGGGAGCGATGCGGATCAGTCCGTTGTAGTCGTCGGCCAGAGCCTTCTGGACGGCGTCGGCAACGATACCAACCTGCTCGGCATAGAACTCGGGCCCCATGAACCCGGCCAGGCCGGAAGGGAATACCTGGTACTGCTCGGTGAGCGCCATGAGGCTGGAACGGAATTCATCGGCCAATCCGAGACGGGCGGCCTGCACCGGATCAAAGCTCCAGTCGTCTACATTCTTGTTGGGGCGGTTGAGATAGGTGCGCACGGCGATGGAATGCAGCGGCCCGTCGTCGCCGATCAGGGCGTATGGCCAAACCGGCTCCATCCCGTTGTTCTCCGTGTTATGAATCTCGGCTTGCGGCATGTAGCTGTTTGCGATGAGGGCATCCGACTGGCTGGCGCCGGGCGCGAGAAGCGCGTTGGGCGCGGAGAGGGAGACGAGAGGAAGCTCAGGCAACTTGCCCGCCTGCTCTTCGACTTGCCGCGCCAGTTCAGCGTCGGTTTTCAGCAGGGCTGCCGCCTGAACAAAGCGCGGAAAGAAGGCGCGCATGGCGGAGATGTCAGTGACCGGATCGCGCACATCCCACTGCGTCTCATGGGAGTTAGAAGGGTAGGTATGGAGCACGCCCTGCGCATCTGGCTTGCCGTAAGCCAACAGGAAGCGCGCCGACTCGCGCAGCAGAGGGTAGTTCTTCTTCAGAAATTCCAGGTCACCGGTGTACTGGTATTGATCGAGAACCCACAGGGAAACCTCGGCGCCGGTGGAGATGGTGCGCGCGTTGTAATATGGGGGGGAATCCTCGCCGCAGTTGATTGGGGCCGAGGGGAGCCATGTTTCGTTCTCATAGCCGCGGCCGTTGAAGCGCAGGGTCTCAGGCACGCAGACGCCGGGGCGTCCGCCCATGTGCTTGCGTGTCCAGTCGAGGACATTCTCGAGGTTTTCGCGGTAGAGACGGAAGTAGGGTTGGTTCAGATCGGCAACACCGGCGCCGAGGTTGGCGCTGACCTGCATCCTGAGATTCCAATGCCAGTAGGCCGAAGGCCCCCACTTGTGCTCATCGCGGATGGAGGAGAAGAGATCGCCGATGCCGGCTTGCGAGCCAGGGAAGCGATCGCGGCTCTCGGCAGCGGCGGTGAACAGATCGATGGCGCGCAGATTCTCAAAGTATTCGGCGGCATGATCGGGCGAGGACATCTTGAACAGGGCCGCGTGCTGCCAGAAGTGATGCCACCACAGGCGATGTTCGTCCCCGCCGACCCTGGAGGCCGAGGCCAGGAGCCGGGAGGCGGCTGCCGCCGCGTCACCGTCCCGCCACGAAGGAGAAGCAACGAAAAGACGGAAAGAGCCATCGGCGCGGGGAAAGAAGGTGAGCGTAACGGTCAGCGCATCCTCTGAGGTTGAACGGACATTGAGTGCGTCGGCCGTGACGGCGGCGAGCGAGCCGAAACGCTCATTGCTGGCGCCGGCTTCCTTGTCGTCGATCCAGGTTTCAGCAAGGACGCCGATTGCACCGTTGGCAAGTGCTTGCGGCTTGCGCGGATGCCAGAGTTGCAGCCTGGCTGTTTGTTCCTGATGTGGATCGGCGCCCTTGACATCGACGACGAGCACGTCGAGCGACTCATCGACGTAGACGGACGCTTGCATGCCTCCGCCCCGTTCGCTGAACTCACCGTCGTAGAGATTGAGGCGACCCTGATAGTCCGCGGACTGGGTGAGCTTCTTCAGCCCGGGCAGACAGATCTGCCCCGGAGACAAGCGCGCTGGGAGCGTGTCCGCGCGGTTCAATTGCGCGGTGAGGCCGTTCTCAGCCCAAACGGCGACGCCGAGCCGTCCATTGCCGAGCGGCATGGCTTCAGATGGCTTCTCATTGGGCCTTTGCAAGATGATGTCGGAACGTTCCACAACACCACGGTGCTCCGCCCAGAAGCCGTCTTTCGCGTGTGCGGCAGCAGCAGCCTGCTGTGCAAGGACGGACGGGTCAGAGAACGCGAGAAGAAGCAAGGCCGCGAGGAGCACAACGGCACAGCGAGTGGAGAGCGAAGAGCGGGGAGTTTCGGACGCAACGTTAGATAGTTGAACTGGATTGAAATGCATCACAAGAGAATCTCCTTCGTGGGGTGTGCGGGCAGGTAAGCGCGATGCCGCTTCACAAACAGGCAAGTGGAAGGCGCATGTTTCGTTTGGCCGTGGGATTGCGTGGGGAACTCCGTGAGGCAGCAGACCTGCACTGGTACCTGGCGCCGGGTTCCTTGAATTGGACTCATTGCGGTTCGTCGACCTGAAGGATTTGATCGGCAGCCACGTCCTTCAGCGTTTGCACAGTGCCGCTGGGCCAGCGAATCTCGATGGATGAGGCGCGGCTGTCGCCGCCGAGGCCAAAGTGGGCTCGCGGATCGCTTGACGAGAGATACCCGTTGGAAGTGGTCACGGTGATCCACTGCGGCCCCTTTGATGTAATCAGCTTGATCTGGGCGCCGATACCGTCGCGGTTGCTTTTGTGTCCCACCAGCTTCAGGGTCAGCCAGTGGTTCGAGGTCTCAGTCCGGTTCATCAGGATGTGCGCGGGCCCTCCATTTTCAGTGACCACGGCGTCGATGCGGCCATCGTTGTCGATGTCGCCGATGGCCATTCCACGGCTGACCCATGCCTGGTGGAAGGGGTCGCCGGAAGCGGCAGACACGTCGACGAAGGTCTTTCCGGTATTGCGCAGGAGCATCATCGGCTCACGGTAGCGGAGCAGGGGAAAACTCTTCTCGATTGTGTCCAGGTCATGCCCCTGCGCGATCAGAAGATCTTTGCGGCCGTCGTTGTCATAGTCCAGGAAGCGCAGACTCCAGCCGGAGTGCATACGTGACATCTCGCTAATCCCGGTGGGACCGCTGGCGTAGTTGAATGTTCCGTCGCGTTCGTTGTGGTAGAGGGCATAGGCCTGGTTAGCCAGATCGGTCACGATCAGGTCAGGATACCCATCGTCATCGAAATCGGCGAAGTCCACGCCCATGCCGGCATAGGTCTGCCCGTTTTCGCTGACGGCGACTCCGGACTCTAGCCCCACCTCCTCGAAGGTGCCGTCGCGCTTCTGGTGAAAAAGGAACTCGGGCATGGAGTCGTTAGCGACAAAAATATCCATTCTTCCGTCGCGGTCGTAGTCGGCCAAGGCAATTCCGAGGGCCTTGGCGGGCTTGTCCAGACCCAGCTTCGCGCCCACTTCTTTGAAGGTTCCGTCGCCCTCGTTGTGGTAAACGAGCATGGTGATTGGGGCAAAGACATCGGGGTGGCAATAGCCGCGATTCTCCTTTGGCCCGCACCACATGTTGTCCCAGTCCCATGTGACGTAGCGCGCGACGACCAGATCGAGCCGGCCATCGTTATCCAGATCCACCCAGGCGGCGCTGGTGGACCAGCCACTGCCGCCAACGCCGGCCTTTTCGGTCACATCGGTGAAGGTGCAATTGCCGTTATTGTGGTAGAGGTGGTTGCCGCCATAGCCGGTCACAAAGAGATCTTCGTAGCCGTCGTTATCGTAATCGGCGGCGGCCACGCCCATGCCGTACCCAACGCCGGCGAGGCCGGCGCGCTCGGTGATGTCCTCGAAGGTGCCGTCGGGCTTCTGGTGGTAGAGCCGGTTCCAATCCTGGGGACCTGTCTTCTGCGGAATGGTGCCTTTGGGCGTGAGATCGGGGTACGGAGCGCCGTTGACCAGATAGATGTCGAGCCGGCCGTCGTTGTCGCAGTCGAATAGCGCGACTCCGGAGCCCATCGTCTCAATCAGGTACTTGTGTGAGGTGTGCGGCGCCTGGTGCATGAATCGAACGCCGGCCTGTGCAGTCGTCTCGACAAAATGGCCGGGCAACATCGCGGCGGGTGGGGGAGCGGGCTGCGACTGCGCAAGCAGAGTGGTATTGGTCCCCTCGGGCAGGCAACAGACAAAGGCAAGAAGGCTCAGACCGCGGAGGAGCCAGCCGATACAGGCGCTTGCCAACCCCGGGCCGGATGGAATGGCACCCCCTGCGGGGAGAAGGCCAGCTTTTCTGTAGAGTCCCACTACTCGCCCCCGTTGATCCCGTTGAACTTCGCTCGCAGTATACCCATCGCAGGGTGAACGCAATCGGGGGTGGAGCGGTCCCGGAGGTGCTTCGGCGCCGGTAGCCGTCCAGCCGCTCCCCGGGCGTGGCAAGCGTGCGAAACGCGCGAGTGGAATTCAAAGTAAACGATAAAGCGTTTCAGGTCAAAGGTACTGTAGCCGGGAATGGGTGTCAAGGAGGGTTTCCGTCGAGTATCATTCCCATATATATAGTCACAGCGGCGAATCCAAGTCTTCATTGGGTGGCCCGCAGGCCGTTAGAAGGGTGGTAAGTCGGCCATTTGCGGTGGCGCGCTTCGGCAGCGAAGAGCTTGGCTGGGTGTGGAATCCACGGGGTGGTATTGCGCACAATTTTTTGTTGACAGTCGAAGCTTTCGTATTATCTAATGTTCCCGCGGTCACGTTATCGTTAACTTGATCGTTGAATGCAGGGACTAAACGAGAACCCCCAAGTGTGCCTGGCAGTTGTCCGCAGTTCCGGGCGCACACAACAGGGGAAACCGACAGAACGTTGGAGACAAAACCGACACGCCCACTTCGGAAGGGCAAATCGAGAAACCCGTTTCACTAGATCGAGCAAAACGGCTTCCGGAATGGTATCCAACAGTGGCAATGCAACCAGACTGCTTTGGAGGCAGTGTTTTTCAGGAGAGTAAGTAAATGATGCGAATGTTCAAGAAGAGAGAACACATGTTACCGCCTCAGCCGGGCGGAGAAAACAGGGCCGTGCAGACATATAAGCTCGTTTGCCGGTACGTGGTAGCCCTTGCAGTGGTTCTGCTGCTGCACACGACAATGGCGATCGGCCAGATCAACTCGGCCACGCTGACTGGTACGGTGACGGACGCAACTGGCGCAGCCGTTCTGGGGGCGAATGTATCGATTCTTCAGGTTGAAACAGGAATCGTGCGTGCAACTATAACCAACGATTCCGGTTTCTACAATGTGCCGTTTCTGCAACCTGGCAACTACAAAGTAAGCGTTTCCAAACAGGGATTCCAAGGCCAGACGCAGCAGATAGCGCTTCAAATCAACCAGACGGCGAACGTGAGCTTCGCGCTCACGGTTGGCAGGGCCACCGAATCGGTCACGGTTTCCACTGACGCATCCGCCCAATTGCAGACCGAGACTTCCAGCCTCGGCACCGTCATCGGCGGTCAGGACATTTCGAACCTGCCACTCAACGGACGCCAGTTCATTCAGCTCTTGCAGTTGGTTCCGGGCACGGTGCCCGTCAGCGTGTCGCAGACCGCGGTGCCAGATATTGGCTCCTCGGGTTCCAACGTGACACCCTCCATCAACGGCGGTTCCGGGCGCAGCAACCTGTTCTACGTGGACGGCCTGTACGCCACCGACCCGTTCTTCAGTTCTCTGTCGATCAGCCCCTCGGTTGACGCCATCCAGGAGTTCCAGGAGCAGACGCATGCCGATCAGGCTCAGTTCGGTGGCTCCATCGGTGGCACCGTCAACCTGTCCACCAAGGGTGGCGGCAACCAATTTCACGGGTCGGGCTATGAGTATTTCCGCAACAATGCCATCGCTGCCCGGCCGGCGTTTTATGCGGGCAACGTAGCGACCTATCAACAAAATATGTTTGGCGGCACGTTCAGTGGCCCAATCATCAAGAACAAGCTGTTCGTTTTCGGCTACTACGACGGCTACCGGCAGTTGAATCAGAGCTCATCGTATGCGCGCGTTCCCACCAGCGCCCAACTGACGGGCGACTTCAGCGCCGTCGCGAATACCATCTATGACCCGGCGACCTACAACGCCACCACGAAAACGATCCAGGCTTTCCCGGGCAACAAGATTCCGCTCGGACGCCTGGACTCCGGAATGCTGACAGTATTGAAGGCCTTTATTCCGGCGCCCAATATCGATTGCAGCGCCCAATTCACGGGCTGCAATGCCTTTAACGGCGCCAGCTCACCGACCAACCAGGACCAGTGGAGTGTCCGTGGCGACTATAATGCGGGCAAACGCGATCTGATTTACGGTCGCTGGACGCATAGCAAGAACACGGAATCCAGCCCGAGCGCGATCGTGTTGAACCCGTGGGTAACCGGCATGGAAGGCACCAACGCGGGCGGCACCTGGGTGCACACCTACTCTTCCACGCTCGTATCTCAGATCACCGCCGGCTACAACGGCGTCAACCATCCACAGGATCAGCCTCAACCCGGTGCGGCCGCAGTCTTCACGGCCGCTGGCCTGGGCGCAGGATTCACGGATACACCGGGCGGGATTCAAGTCCCGAAGATTCCTGGCATGCATCCCGGCGGTTACTTCGATCTGAATGGCGGCTGGGGTCCGATTGGGCCGCAGCACCTCTACCAGATTTCCGGTTCAGTGAACAAGCAGAGCGGTGCCCATGCGATGAATTTTGGCGCGGCCTTCTATCACACCTGGATGTACACCAACTGGGCGGAAAACGACGAATACTTCGGCAACAAGGCCACCTGGAATCCTGCCGCTCAATCTGGCGGCGACTCGCTGGCCAGCATGTTGCTGAGCCTGCCGGACTCGTCCACGCGTCAGTTGGGTAACTCCGGCGTCAACCTCTACTCCAGCCTGATTTCGGCGTATGCGCAAGACACCTGGAAGATGCATCACCACCTGACGGTGAACTACGGTATCCGTTGGGATTACACGGCGCCGGTGGGTGAGAAAAATAACATGTTCTCCGGCTTCGATGTTCACACCGTTCAGTGGTACATCGCGAAGAATAGCGTCGACTTGCCGAGCGGCCCGTTGCCCACCGGCGTCGTCCTGCTGGATCGCAACACAATCACAAAGCCAAACTACACCAACTTCTCGCCCCGTCTCGGATTTTCGTATCAGATCACTCCGGAGACGGTCATCAACGCGGGCGCGGGCGTGACATACGATAACTGGTCCGGCGCAGAACAGGCGGCGCAGAATGCCCGCGGCGCCTGGCCCGATGGCGCCTCACAAAACGTCAGCACTCAGAACGAAGCTGGCATCACTCCCGGCTCGACGGCGGAAAACCCCTTCGTGGGCCTGACCGCCACCCTGCCGGCTACGCCGCTGGACGGCAACACGGGTGGCGGCTACCTGGATACACAGTGGAAGAACGCTTACTCGTGGCAGTGGAACCTGCTGGTGCAGCGCCAGTTCGGTAGCTTTGGCTCCGCCAAGGCCTCCTATGTCGGTTCCGCTACCAGCCGTTCGCCGATCCAGGTGCCGTCTAACGTCTCCACGGTGCTTGGACCGACCTGGTCGAAGCGGTTCACCAACATGGCCCAATTCGATGAGCTCCAGAGCATCGGCCACATGAGCTACGATGCGTTCCAGGGCCAGTACCAAAAGAGCGCAAAGTCCTTGACGGTGAATGCTTCGTTCACCTGGTCAAAGAACATCAACGTGGGATGCGCGGATTACTGGGAAGGCTGCAATATCCAGGATCCGTACCATATGCGCTCCAACCGCGGTGTTGACGGCGTGGATGTGCCGATCGTGCTGACGGCTTCGGCGGTTTACGAACTGCCGTTCGGCAAGGGCAAATCGTTCGCGAACCAGGGACCGGCTGCGCAGATTCTGGGTGGCTGGAAGATGAACGGCCTTTTGGGCCGCCGCAGCGGCACGCCTTTCACGGCAGGTGCGGTCAACAACTCCTCGAACGCGCACACCGATGCGTTTCGTCCGAACGTTACCGGTTCCACCAGTGGACCTAAGACGCGCGCACAGTGGTTCAACAAGGCTGCCTTCTCGCAGCCTGCTCAATACACCTTTGGCGACGCAGGCCGCAACAGCTTGCGTGGTCCCGCCTACACCAACATGGACTACTCGCTCTTCCGCGAGTTTGCGTTCAGGGAGCGCTACAGCATCGACTTCCGCACCGAGATCTTCAACCTCTTCAACCATGTCAACCTCGGAAACCCGAACGCGTCGTTTGCCGATCCGCTCCTGGATCCAACGGATGCGGCCAATTTCGGCAGGATTACGGGTTCGAACGGAGCTCAACGCCGCTTCCAGTTCGCCGGAACCTTCCGCTTCTAACGAACCATTTAACCCACGGGGCCGGCGGCATTCACCGTCGGCCCCGTGTTTTTTTGGGATAGGCTTGTAGAGACATGCTGTCAATCCGACATGGGAGCTGCAAGGGATGACTTGTCTCCGATTTATTCTTCCGCTCGTACTATGCGCCGCGACTCGGTTTGCAGCCGCGCAGGCAGGGCAGTCCGGCTCCCAGCCGGAGATTGCCGAGGAACTGCTTACAAAGGCGGCGGCGGCGGAGAACGGAGGCATGTATGTGGAGGCGCTGGGCGATTACGCCGCGGCATCGCGGGCTGCTCCGACCCAGGCTGACATCTTTCTCCGCATGGGGTTATTGAAGGGCAAGAGCGGAGACTTCGAGGGAGCCTCGAAGGATTTTGCGCGCGCCATCGAGCTGAATACTTCTTCGGCAGAGGCGCATTATGATCTCGGCCTTGCGCTGCTGGGAGGCTCAAAGCAGGTACCCTCCTGGAAGGAGGCGCTCGAGCAATTCGAGGCTGCGCTCAAGGTACGGCCGAACTATCCCGAGGCCTCGAATATGGCCGGGGTCTGCCTGCTAGAGACCGGAGATGCTGCCAGAGCCGCCGATCTGTTTCGCGTGGCGATTCAAGCCAGACCAGATGCCGCCGGCATGCACTTCAACCTGGGAAGAGCTCTTGAGGCGCTGGGAAAGCCCGAGGATGCGCTGGTGGAGTACAGCACCGCGGCCAAGGAACGCAAACCGTACCCTGAAGCTGAGATGGCGATCGGGAACCTGCTGAATGGCAAGGGGGATCTCCCGGCGGCGGCCGAACACTTCAAGGTTGCGCTGGCGGCAAACCCGGAGTCGCAGGAGGGGCACTACAAGCTGGCCAGGGTGATGCACAGCGAAGGAAAGACGCGTGAGGAAAGAATTGAGCTGAAGCTGGCATCGGCGATCATTCAGGCAAAGTCAGACGCGGTGATGTCCACGCATCTGAGCAATGAGAGTCTTGACCGCGCCAAGGAGGGGAATACTCCTGCCGGGATTCAGCTTCTTCGCAAGGCGCTCTGGCTCAATCCTGCGAATGCTATCGCTAATTACAATCTTGGACTTTTGCTTGCCGATGCAGGGAATCTGGAGGCGGCAACACTGGAACTGCGGAAGGCGATATCACTGGCGCCGATCCGGCCTGAGTTCTACGTCTCGCTTGCTGCCGTGTGCGAGAAGGCTGGAGATACGCAGGCAGCCGTGCGCGCGCTGGAAGAGGCAATGGAGTTGCGACCGGGCGATGCAGGGCTGACGCAGCGGCGGGATGCGCTGAAGCGCAAGCAGACGGCACAGAGCCCCATGACGGCCCAAGAGCGGCCGGGCGCGAAATCACCCTACGGTGCTGTGGCGGACACCCCGGACGGGCATCTGGCCTTTGCCGGCGAACTCAGCCGAGAGGGAGATATGCTCGGAGCAGTGGGCGAACTGCTGCGCGCCGCCGCGTTGCGGCCCGATAGAAGCGATATCCGGCTGAACCTGGCGATTGCGCGGGTGCAACTGGGCCAGCCAGAAGCTGCCGAGATGGACTTCAGGAAGGCACTACTGCAAGCGCCGCTCAATGCTGGGGCGCACATTGCGCTCGGTTCATTGTTGCTGGACCGCGCGCGCAACGACGACGCGGCCGAGGAGTTTCGCCAGGCACTGGCAGTTGAGCCGGGGAACGCCGAGGCGAGCCGGTTGCTGGCTCAATGCACGAAGGCACAGAGCCCGCAATGAATGGCCTGAGGAATTGAATCTCAATAAAAGTTCCGTGGCAAGTTGTCTGGTCTCAGACAACTTGCCATAGCCATTTCCATCGTTCAGGACAGGCTAACCGTGTAGCTGCGGCCCGCCTCGGCATGGAAGAGAACACTTTCATCCGCCTGTTTCCGCAACGGCAAAGTACCCACAGCAACGATGCGCTGCCCTTGTGGGACGCGCAGACGAACCTCCCCGGTGAAACGCGGGCGTAATGCCGCCCGGTCGACACGTCCGTTCTTCCAAGTCAAATCGACCTCGACACCACCACGCGCCACAAGTCCGCGGACCTCGCCTTCCGGCCAATCCTTGGGAAGTGCCGGCAGCAGATCGACCACTCCGGCATGACTTTGCAGCAGCATTTCCGCGATCGAAGCGGTTGCGCCAAAGTTGCCATCGATCTGGAAGACCGACGACTTCTCTCCCGGACACGTATCGAAGAGGTTGAGATTCGTGCTATGTTCCATCAGTTTTTTCAGAGACTCCCAGGCGCGCTCTCCGTCTCCCAGGCGCGCCCACAAGCCAATGGCCCAAGCGCGGCTCCATCCGGTGTATGCGCCTCCATGTGCCAGCCGTCTTTCGAGCGAGGCGCGACAGGCGCGTGCCAGTTCCGGAGTTCCCTGCGGCGTAATCGCTGCTCCAGGATAGAGAGGATACAGGTGCGACATATGCCGCTGTCCAGGGGTACTCTCCTCAAAGTCGATACTCCACTCCTGCAACTGGCCCCATCTCCCTATCTTGTAATCGGGCAGCCGCTCCAGAGCAGCGCTCAGGCGTTTGCGGAAGGCCGCCTCCTCGGGAGAGTCCAGGTGCAACACTTCCACGGTCGATATGCAGTTCGAGAAGAGTTCTCGAATCAAGGCAATATCCATCGTGCATCCGGCGCTGGTGTAGGCAGGTTTTCCATTCGGCGCCTGAAAGTCGTTTTCGGTGGACCAGGAAGGACAGGTTGTCAACTTTCCCTTTCCATCCTCGATCATCCAGGCAAGCAGAAATTCCGCCGCCCCGCGCATCACAGGCCAGGCACGGCTGCGCAGGAATTCTTGATTGCGCGTAAAGAGATAGTGATTCCACAAGTGCGAACACAACCAGGCCGCGCTCATATTCCAGTTGGCCCATGTCGGATCGCCGTGACCGCCGCCCACAGGAGCCGCATGGCGCCATATGTCAACGTTGTGATGGGAGACCCAGCCGGGCAGTCCGTATGTTTCCCGCGCGGCTCTGACGCCAGTATGACTGAGTTCTTCAACAAGACTGAGCAACGGTTCGGTGCACTCGCTCAGATTGCAACTCTCCGCCGGCCAGTAATTCATCTGCACATTGATGTTCGTCGTGTAGTTGGAACTCCACGGCGGCTGCACTTCGTAGTTCCAGATGCCCTGCAAATTTGCAGCCTGGCTGCCAGGGCGCGACGAAGAGATCAACAGATAACGGCCATAGTGAAAGTACAAAGCCAGCAAATCTGGATCGGGTGACTTGGCAAAGTCTTTCAATCTTTCATCCGTAATGGCCATTTTCTGTTCGGGGCCGATACGCAATTGAACACGGTCAAAAAGGCGTCGATGCGCTGCAATGTGCCTTTCCCGCAAACCGTCACACAGGCTCTGGAATCGTTTGGCTGGCAGCGCCGGCTCGTGAACGGACTCAGATTTCAAAAGCTGCTTGATCGGCTCCCAGGCGCGCTGCGTGACCACCTCCGAGGCAACATCCGGCATTTGGTCATAACCGCGAAATCCGGTAGCAATCGACAACAGCAGCAGACAACGGCTCGCCTTTTCAATGCATAGAACGGGCCGGCCTTCCCGTTGCTCAACCTTTACCTCGCCGTCTACGCAGAGTGGCGAAAACGCTATGGAATAGCACATGCCGTGGCCGGCCTGTGGATCGAACATTACAGGCTCATCATTCTGCGACCCAGCTCCAGGGATATGAACCGGAGCCTTACCATTCAATTGCAACCCGGTTCCGTCAACCGCCTCCAAGGCATGGTGCAACGGTGTATCGAGGCTGGCGCAAAGAGACAAACCTCCCGGCGCTGAAGAACGCAGCTCGATAACAATCATCTTGTCTGAAGCCGAGGCATACACGCTTCGCTCCAACCAAAGGGAGCCGTGCCGTGAACGGGTCGAAGCCACCGCGGTACTTAGATCCAGCGAACGGCTATATTCAGTTCCCTCGCTGAGATCGTTGAACTGCAGTTGCAGGCATCCTGCCACCTGAAAGGCCTCGCTGAATCCTCCCTGCATCTTTTGGCAAAGCGAGTCCGCACGCTGATAGTCCTTGTCAACAAGAACAGCCCGCCGAATCGCTTCAAGATACTGCGAGGCCCCTTTGTTATTTCCATCCCGAGGGAAACCGGACCAGAGAGTATCCTCATTCAGCACCAATGTTTCGCGAGTATTGGTTGTGTCGACGGGGGAATTTCCGGTCCACTGAAACGAGCCGTCCTTCGCTCCGCCGCCAAGAACCATGGCACCCAGACGGCCATTGCCAACAGGGAGCGCATCGACCCACTGGGATGCAGGTTGCCGATAGCGCAGCCCCAATCCACCTGCGGCAATCTCAGCATCCTTTGCCCAGCCAAACCGAGCCGCCAGTGGAGCGGCTGCGGTTACAGTTGCGGCGGTTGCCAAGAAACCGCGCCGCGTCCATTGTTGCTTATTCAATTCGCCCATACACTCCCTCCAGAAATTGCAATTTTGATCTACATGCCATACAGCGCCCGCATAACGCGCCCACGAAGCCGAATCAATCCGTAAGCCTATCCGGCCAGCTCATCACCACCGTTCAAGTTACGCCCTTCTTGAGAATCAAATTGCCACACATGCGCAATTCGCCTGAAAGCACAATCGCAAAAGCAGGCTTGGTTCGCTTATAGAAGTCAAAGCGCTCAATACACACTGGGCGAGGGACCTGCGGAACATGGCGCAACATGGCGCGCATATAGTCGGCCTCAACCGTCTCATCAAACTGATCTCCCGCGGATACTCGCATCCTAGCGTGTCTTCCGGAGTGCGAGCAGGCTCCGTCCTTGCAGGGGATCGAATCGGTGAAAAGCCAATCGGCTCGATACCATGCGCATTTCGATAGGCAAAGAACTTCGGCTACTGAAAAATACGGATGCATTCTGGTGCCATTTGCCAATGTGCGTAGAGGAATTAATGCAGAATCAATGACATCGGAGGATGGAATAAGAGATATTGCGGCGGACTCATAGGACGCACTCACCAGAGCGAAGTTAACGTTAACTGTAACGTCCAAAATTGTATGCAATGCTGCTTGCATCTGTCAATAGTTTTCATGGAGTTACATGGTGTAGCTGGCAAATATCAAAAATTACTTTAAGGCTCTATAATGGCCTCACATCCGCTTTTGCTGCTTATGGTTGTTTAGAAAGGAGACCGATCACCATGCAAGTGCGCTTGAAAGACATTGCGCGCGATCTTGGTCTATCGATCGTGACGATCTCCAAAGTATTGCGCAATCACCCGGATATCGGTGAGGAAACGCGTGAGAGAGTGCTCAAACGCGTCAAGGAACTCAATTATCACCCCAATCTGGCCGCTCGCGCCCTGATTACAGGGCGAAGTTTCACTTTTGGACTGATCGTACCCGACCTGCTGCATCCATTTTTTGCGCAGATTGCTCAAGTCATCTCTGCGGCTGTACGCGAGCAAGGATACAGCTTGATCATTTCTTCTTCCGACGAAGACGCACGTCTGGAACGACGAGGAATCGAGCATCTGATGGCGCGCCGTGTTGATTGCCTCCTCATTGCCTCAGCACAATGGAGCGTTGAGAGCTTTCGTGAGATCGAGATGCAGAAGATTCCTTACATTCTGCTTGATCGCCAGTTCTCAGGACTTGCCGCAAATTTTGTTGGAGTCGATGACTATGCGGTTGGCCTTCTCGCCACACGGCATCTGATTGAGCAGGGATGCCGTCACATCGCTCACGTTCGCGGACCTGAAGTGAGTACGGCCCTGGGTCGCTATAACGGGTACCGGCAAGCTTTGCAAGAGGCAAACCTGACAGCCGTCCCGGAAAACGTGGTCTCGCTCGGTACCTCCGGCGACTCGCGTGGCGAAAGCGGTGGTTATGAGGCAACGCGCAAACTGCTGGAAAACCCCATCCGGCCCGACGGCATCTTCTGCTTTAACGATCCGTCGGCCATCGGCGTCATGCGCGCCGTGCTCGACACGGGCCTTCGCATCCCCGACGATGTTGCCGTTATTGGATCCGGAAATACCTCCAACTTGGACTTTCTGCGGGTTCCTCTCTCCTCCGTCGACCAGAACAGCAAACAAATCGGAACCGAGGCTGCACAGTTAGCCCTGCTCCTTGCCAGCCAAAAGGACACGCCGCCAACCAGAAAAATCACTACGCCTAGCCTGGCAATACGCGCTTCGAGCCTGCGAAAGCCTCAGTAGAATCCGTCCGTCTGTTCATGGGCTTCTGCGTTGTCCATGAAGTAACCCCAACCGGAATTGAAGCCGTTTGTGACCATGATGCCTTCCAGATTGCAATGACCAGGCCGGGTGCCTGGGTGCCCCATCCTTGCGCCTTTTTTCTTTTTTTCTGGCGCGAGGGTGGGACAGCATGAACCCCACCCCGGCAGTTTTTCGGTAGTGGGTCAGTTTGATTTCCACAGGAGCTTTTCTGGACAGGGCATTCATGAAATCATGTAGCCATGGCAAAGGTACCGAAGCAAAAACGTGATTTCATGGAAGTCGCCCGGAGCGTCGTCGAACAGGCAATTGGCGAACACATGGATGGCAGCCCATTGGAGCCTCCTGTTGACCTGAGAAACCCCCATGCTGTTGCGTTAGGAAGTATGGGAGGGAAAAAGGGGGGCAAAGTGCGAGCTGAAACACTCACGCCAGCACAGCGAAAAAGCATTGCCCAAAAAGCAGCGCAAGCGCGATGGGCCAGCAAAGCATCATCTACTTAACAGGGATTTGCACGTTCTTTATCAGGGCGATTCCATTCTGATTTTCAATGATTTTGTATGCGGCGCTATTCATAAGAAAATTCATGTAGCAGTGGTGCACCGTAAGCACTAAGTCCTGCAACACGGGGTCGGATTCCAAATCCATAACCGTAAGCCCCATCTTCTTGCAGGCATCATTATCGAAATGCCGATCATGGGATTTGTTCGCAGGATAATTCGATAGATTCTTAGTTACTTTTTTCGCCCTCACTGCCCTGTCGGAACGACCTGCAAACATCCCAGTCCTGAGTTGCTGCTCGACGAATTCATTTGACCATTTGATTGCATTCTCACACTGGCCAAGAAATGTTGGCCTGTATTGCCCGATGATCTGTTGCCAAAGAACTATTTTGGCAGGGTCTTTCTTAATCTCCCGCACGGCGCGTCTAAATTCCTGAACAACTCCGTGAGCTGGTATGCCTCCCAATTGTGGATCAATCGGACCGAGATTTGATTCCTTCCCCATCCAAATCTCTTTGCAGCAACACGCAATGATCGTACCTGCGGACATGCAGATTTGCGGCACAAAAGCACGAATATTATTACCGAACATTTTTTGCAGGTAGGTGACGATAGACTGAGTAGCGGCAATTCCACCGCCGGGTGTATGCAGAATTAAATCCAAGCCCAAGGTTCTATCCAGTTTGTGGATAGTCGTCATGAATCCATTCTTGTCTTCGTCGTTGATGTCTGAGAGGAAGACGCTCCCCTTGGACAGCCAACCTGAATAATAAGCAATCAGGTTTCTCTTGGTGTGCCCGTGGAGAGCAGCCAGATATTTCTTGCGCACTACAGTCTGAGCATTCGCTCCCTGTAGCTGCATGGTCTGGATTTCGTTAAATACCTCGTTCCAATTAGGCATTATACCTCAGCATTCGGCTCCGTGGTGGACGGTACATACTTCAATGCCGATGGCTGTCTAAGGTCGTAATCCTCCGAATAGAAAACCTGGTGAGGCGTCTCGGGAACCGTAAACAGGCGGACGTATTCTTGCTCGATCCTCGTCGGGCGCTCGCTGCTCATCTGCATTTTCTCCTGATTCTTCATCCTAACCCCCACAGAACGCGAGGATTTAGCCCCATTTTTCGTTGATTGCTTTATACCATGATGCTTGGACGGTTGTGTGTTCTTTTTGGTATTCGGCTTCATTTTTTGTTTGACTCCTTATCCGCTCAAGCATATAGTTCAATTATGAACCGCTTGAGCTTGGAAGTGAAAACTCGGGTTGTTGCAGCCATCGTGGAGGGCAACTCCATACGCTCGACAGTACGAATGACAGGTGTTTCTAAGAATTCCGTAATCAACCTCCTCATCGATCTGGCGAATGTCTGTGCGCAGTACTATGACATGCACGTGCGGGGCCTTCGCGTCCGTCGCCTTCAATGCGATGAGATTTGGGCTTTTGTTGGTGCGAAGGCGAAGAATGTAACCCCGGAGCAGAAGCAGGGTGGATGGGGTGATGTATGGACTTGGACGGCCATCGACACCGATACCAAACTGTGCGTTTCCTACCTTGTGGGCGGACGAACTACCGGATGGGCAAGAGATTTCATGGGAGATTGCGCCTCCCGTATTATCGGCAAGCCACAGATCACCACAGACGCGCACAAGCCATACCTGAAAGCCGTAGAAGAGGCGTTTGGAGGCGATGCGGACTATGCGATGCTCCACAAGATTTACGGCGCTTCCAATGAGCCTGAGACGCGCTACAGCCCTGCTACCTGTATCGGTTCCGATATGAAGACCATTAGCGGTGATCCCGATCCGAAACACGTTAGTACCTCATTTGTTGAACGTCAGAATCTTTCGATGCGAATGGGCATTCGCCGGTTTACACGGCTGACAAATGGATTCTCAAAGAAAATCGAGAATCATGCCGCCGCTGTAGCGCTCTGGTTCATGTATTACAACTTTTGCCGTATCCATCAGACTCTCCGCGTGACTCCTGCAATGGAATCCGGCCTGAGCAACCATGCTTGGACCATTGAGGAATTGGTTGGACTTCTCAAATACGAGAAAAGCACTACTGCCAAAATTGACAACGCTTTGTTTCGCAAAGCCCTTGGGGAAGTCGCCTAGCTCCTGTGGAAATCAAACTGACCCACTACCAGTTTTTCTATTCCCTATTCCCTATTCCCTATTCCCTATCCCCTATTCCCTGCTTTTGCATATAATTTCCCCCTCCCGGCGCACACTCTTCATAGGGAGAAATCTCAATGACCGATTCATTCAAAGCAGAACTAACCCTTGTCG
>Ga0181535_10001828_pt1 | contig 26931 bp, 20 predicted proteins | sample PEATcosm2014_Bin_44_FD_119774 | JGI IMG/M metagenome (GOLD analysis project Ga0181535, IMG submission 119774) | Peatland microbial communities from MTU Mesocosm Facility, Houghton, MI, USA - PEATcosm2014_Bin17_30_metaG | ecosystem: Environmental > Terrestrial > Soil > Wetlands > Peat | place...
TGTCGTGCGCGCTCGCCAAAAACGCGTAGCATGAGCCCAGGCTCGTCCCCAGCACGCCGAAGTGTTCGTACCCCTGCTCCTCCAGCCAATCAATGCAGCAGCGAATATCCACCACCGCCTGCCGAGTGGTCGGAATTGGGAACAGGGAATAGAAGGCGCGGGCAGTGTGAATCAACACTCCGCGCCTCTTCTATTTTCCCGGCCCCCCGCGCGCGATTGTAGACCGTCAAGGTATGCCGGAAGTTTTATGACGAATCACGCTGGCAGCATTTCTACCAAACAAAAGGAACGAGCCGGTAATGGGTGCGAAGACAATATTCTTGGTAACCCGGCAATTCCTGTCGCAAAACCTTTTCCTCGTTCAGCAGCCGAATGACGTAAAACGGAAGGATCAACCCAAACGCTGGCAAGGCGACGTAAGATCCCAGCGCCAGCGGAGTGAACATCCATAAAATCACGCTGCCGGAATACATTGGATGACGAACCCAGCGATAGGGTCCGTTCGAAATAACTGTCTGGCCCTCTTCCACACGAATGATGCGCGCGGCAAAGCGGTTGACTTGGGTTACCCAAAACACGAGCAAGAAAGCAGCCACAATCATCGCCAGAGAAACCAGCGAGAGCCACGTCGGCACTCCGCCGAACAGGTGGCGGGACCACCCCCATCGGTAATCGAAACCGGGAAGCAGAAAGGCGGAGACAAAGCCTGGCATACCCCACCGGATAAGCAGCTTTTGCGCGCCGACCGTCTCCTTTCTCCATCCTGCGTTCCACAACCCGCGGATCGTGCTTGAGGAAATAGAGATAAACGAAACTCGTAGGAACGAAGTAGACCCCTAAAAGGGCCCACCCTTGCCAGAACGTCAGAGTTCCTGCGGGAACAAAAAGAATTGCCGCACCCACGATCAGGATGATGGAAAATCGGATCGTCAGTCTCAATGCGAGCTTCATCTTTCCACGAGAAGCCTCTGTCACCGAACCGATTCCCGCACCGGTTTCTGGATCAACGGATGCCTTTAGCATGGATTGCCTCCTTTCCTTCCACCGCAATTCGCCAAGAAGCATAATCCTCTTCGCGCCTTGAAGCTGTGATTTGCCGGCAAAGCATCCCCCTTTTTCGCGAGTTTCTTGCACAAAACCAAAACTCGTCTTGCCCGCTCTACCCGTTTCCGTTGTATCCTCCACTCGCGGGGGACAATTTTCCCATGAGGCATTCGCCGATCAACGTCATCACCGTCGAACGCGAATACGGCTCAGGCGGCGGCGAGTTTGCCCACCAGCTCGCGGTCCGCCTTGGCTGGAAGAGACTCGATTCCGAGCTGGTTTCCGCGGCGGCAAAATCTGCTGGCGTTTCCCCGGAGCTGGCTGCCAAATTCGACGAGCGCCTCGACCCCTGGTACTACCGCTACGGCAAGGCCTTCTGGCACGACTCGGCCTATCCCATGACGGGCATCGCCGACCACCAGGTTTTCGACTCGGAGCGCATGCTATCTCTGCTCAAAAAAGAAATTGAGCGCGCCGCCGAAGCAGGGAACTGCGTCCTCGTGGGCCGCGGATCGGCCTGCGCCCTGGCTTGTCATCCCGGCTGTTTCCACATATTCATCTACGCTACAGCCAAGAACAAACGCGAATGGTTTATCAATGCCTTTCCTAAGCAGGCACATCAGGCCGACCAGATGATCGCCGCCTTTGACAAGCGCCGCGCCGCCGTCATCCGCAAGTTCTATCAGCAGGAGTGGTGCGCGCGCGGCCTCTACCACATGCTTCTCAACTCTGCCATGGGCATCGATGCCATGATCGAAGCCGCATTGGGAGCGGCCGGATTAAAGGACTGCGGCGAAGAGACAGTAAGCCTCCAGATTGGCACCGTCGGCGAATGCACCTAAACTGAAATCCGCGCCACCCGCGGCCCAATGCGCGTGAAAATCTCCCAGGGAATCGTCCCCGCAACCTCGGCATGGTCGAACGCCGTGATCGTCTCGCCGCCCTGCGTTCCCAAAATTACCACTTCATCGCCGGCTTCCACGCCAGGAATCTCCGTCACGTCGAGCACCGCCTGGTCCATGCTGATCCGGCCCACCAGCGGAGCCCGCGTCCCGCGCACCAACAAGCTGAACCGATTGCCCAGCCGCCGATCAAGCCCATCCGCGTACCCAACTGCTAGCAACGCGAGCCGCATCGGTTCCGTCGCCACAAACGTCCCGTTGTATCCCACCACTGTGCCCGCCAAAACCGATCGCACTCCAACTACCCTTGTTTTCCAACTCAGCACCGGCTCCAATCGTCGATGCGCCTCCGCCAACGCCGCCGGTTCACCTGCCCAGAATCCTGGATCGAATTGCGGCGCCAGCCCATAAAGCGCCAAGCCAGGTCGAACCATCGCCTTCATTCCAAACTGCTCGGCGATTCCCCCAATCGCCGCCGTCTGTCCACTCAGCAGCGCAGCGGAGTTGCCCACATTGAGCCACTCGGCGTGCAGACCCGCTGCCCCCACTTGTTCCAAAGCGGAAGCCAGCCGTGTCAGTTGCTCCTGCGTAATCGCTCCGTCCGCCTCGTCTGCGGCGAAGAGGTGCGTCATCACTCCATCCAGCTTCAGAGGCGATCCGCTGCTGAAGCGTGCGAGCAACTGCGAGAGCCCGTCTAGATTCACACCCTGCCGGCTCATGCCCGTATCAATTTCAAGATGAACCGGAATCGAGCCAGCCGCGGCGCCTTGCGCACGCGCAGCATTCTCCAACTCATCCAGTTGCCACGGCTCCCATGCCACCGGGGTCAGCTTCTGGCACACCACGTCCGCGCCCTGACCTGGAAAGACGCCGCTGATCGCCAGTATCCGCACATCCGCGCAAAGCCCACGCGCCGCTACACCCTCTTCCACACTCGTCACGCCCAACCACTGCGCCCCTGCGCGTACCGCAGCTGGAGCGCACAATTCGAGCGAGTGCCCATAGGCATTGGCCTTCACGATCGCCAGCAATTCCGCGTGCGGCGCGGCCACGCTGGCGAGAAAGCGGAAATTGTCTTCAAAGGAACGGGTGCGAATTTCAACCCAACAGGGGCGACTTGGAATCTGACTGTCCACGCTTCAGTTTAGGGTACAGACCAGCGCCACGCTTCGACATCACGAGAATGCTAATCGGAGAATTGCGCCAGCTGTTCCAACGCCGGCTTCGGCGTCAGCAAACTCACCACGATCATCGCCGCCACCGACAAAAACAGGGCAGGGAAGATCGCGTCGCGCTCGGCCAGAATCGGAGGAAACATCGACTTCACTCCCGGCACATCCCAGGCCAGCGTCACCACAGTCCCCGCGCCAATCGCGGCCACCGCACCCCACGCTGTCACGCGCTTCGAATAGAAAGCCGCCAGCACCACCGGCGTCAGCGCAGCAGAATAAATTGTGTACGCCCACAGCATTTTTTCCAGAATGCTCTGCGCGTAGATCGCCTGGTACAGCGCCCAGCAACCGAGCAGCACCACCGCCAATCGCGAAACAATCATGACCCGCTTGTTCGAGGCGCCGGGCGCAATGTACCGCACAAACACATCGTTGATCAGGTTCGTCGATGGTGAAAACAGGTAGTTCGAAGCCGTCGAAATCACTTTGGCAAACACCGCACCCAGCAACAGTGCGCCCAGCAGCGCAGGCAATCCATGCCGTGCCGTGTAAGGAATGATTTCGTAAGGTTGCCGCGCCACCTCGCCCGTCGGATACAACGCCGACCCGATCACCGCAATGGCCACGATCAGCGTCTCCAGCACAATGGTCCCCAGAATCCATCCCACCACCGAAAGCCGCGCATCCCTCTCCGTCTTCGCCGAAAAAAACTTCTGATACATCACCTGGTTGCCCAGCATCAGCAGCATCGTCGGCACCATAAACTCCATCGCGCGCACGAACGTCAGATTCCCCAGTACCTGAAAATGCGTCGCCGGCAACGCCGCGTGCAGTCCCGCCCACCCACCGGCCTTCAGGAAAAGATAGGGCGTAGCAATCACGCAGATCACCGTCACCAGCGACCCGATCGCCACATCCATATAAGCCACCGACGACATGCCCGCCAGCGCCGTCGTCACAATGACAAAAATCGCGATGAGGTAGGTGCCCAACTCCGGCGTCACCATGTCGGGAAAAATTAGGTGCAGCACATTCCCGCCGCCTTTGAACTGGTAGCTCGTGATCCCCACATAGGCAAACAGAATCGCAAACGTCCCCAGCACCCGCGCCGTCTGGTTATAGCGCGCCTCCAGCAAATCGGGCAGCGTGAACTGCGCGAACTTCCGTGCCCGTGGCGCAATGAAATAGATGAGCAGCAACCCCAGCCATCCACCGCCAGCCTGCCACAGCGCGGCAAATCCGTTACGATACGCGTTCTCCGCCCCCGCAAACAGCGAGCCCGCGCCGATCCACGAAGTCAGCAGCGTCAGCACCAGCACAAATGCGGGCAGGGACCGGCCGGCCACCAGGTAGTCGGCCTTGGTCTTCACAAAAAACGACCGCGAAACCGCCACCGCGAGCAGCACCACCACAATGACGGCCAGCACAACGACATAGAGTTGCGACATCTGCGGCGTTCCTCGGCGTTACAGGATTGCGAGCAGTGTAACGGATGCGGCCGATTCGCGCGGCAGCCGCGTCGAGCGGTCCTGGCTCTCACCACCCGTTCCAACGCACACGATCGCAAGCGCGTTTGACCCCCTCTCGGGGTGTTGTTAAACTGGTAATGCGGGGTGGAGCAGCCCGGTAGCTCGTTGGGCTCATAACCCAAAGGTCGCTGGTTCAAATCCAGCCCCCGCAACCAAATACGGAATTGATCCCAAAATCTCATCCCAACGAAAACCGGGCGCCGCGGCGCCCGGTTTTGGGTTTTCTGGGGATCTTTAACTCTTGTGATCGGCGGATCCTTCTCCATCCCCGCTTCGTATTCGTCGAAGCGAGAGTAGAAGCCTGGGAGGTGCCGGTCGCAACGGGATGCTAACTGTTATTAGGCGAAAACCGTCTCGCCATGAACCGCGTACGAACTGTGCTCGGTTCCCCCGATGATGTTCTTCGCCTTGTCTACAGCCTCTGGCGTGCCGTGGACAACCAGCAGGAACTTGTCGGTTTTGAGCGCGACTTCATACTTGAGTACGCTGTCTTTCGGGATGCCGATACTTACCAGCCCCGCTCCAACCGCACTGACTCCTCCAACTACAGCAGCTCCTTCAAGCCCTGCCACGATCCAAGCCACCAGCGGACCGGCGACAAGAATTGGCCCCAGTCCCGGTATCGCGAATAATGCCGACCCAAACAGAAGGCCCCAGAACCCGCCCCAGAACGCACCCACCTTGCCCCAATACTTCATGCGGTCGCCGGCGTTGTAGTAGCCGACGACATGCTCGTCGGTGTGCGTATCTCTTGCGGCAATCGAGAGGCTCTTCATATCGACGCCGGCTTCCTGCAACTCCTTGACGGCGTGCTCCGCCTGCTCGTGCGTGTCATAGATAGCGACAACAGAGTTAGTGATGCTCATTGCTTTCTCCATTTCTGTGGGTTGATGAACATATCCGTGAGCGGCTGCTCATATGGATCAGGCGAAACGACCAATGCCGCCTCATTGCCAATCGGCGTGGCCCTGTGGTTGAGATGTAAGCTCATCGCAGGGACGATCGCGTATGCAGACCGAGTGTTGCACTCTGAAAGCTCTGCATCTGAGCAATTGGGCACAGAAGATTGCGTTCAGATTGTGCGGCCTTACTCACTGGCAGGGCACTCTCGCATGCCGCACGGACTTACCCAACTCCGGCTCTTCGTGGATTCCAGGTCTCAGCCGGATGTGCAATAGAGCACAGTTCTCGTTCTTGGGATCGGAAGAGAATGGGACTCCGCCCGCTTTCAAGATGCGGTGAGGAGTTCGTTATGCCTGAAGCCCATGCTTTTCCGTCCATCCCTAAAAGGATCCTGTTGCCCATTGATTTCAGTCCGTCCTCCCAGGCAGCTTTGGAAATGGCCGCCGATCTTGCGCAACACTTTCACGCCGAGCTTTACCTTCTGAACGTAATCCCGATGTTTCCCACCACGACAATTCCAGACATGGCTCCCGAGGCGGAATTCATGCAGGAGTCTCGAACACGCGCAGAAGCCCATCTGGCCAAGTGCCACGCGGCTCTCGCGTCCAGGGGAGTGAAATCCACCTCCAGCGTCGAAGTGGGCAATGACGTCCCCGGAAACATCATGGAGGTCGTCGATCGCGAGCATATCGACATGGTCGTGATTTCTACACACGGAATCTCCGGCTGGCATCCGTTGGTCTTCGGTTCGATTGCTGAAAAGGTCGTAAAGCTCGTGCAGTGCCCGCTTCTGCTTCTTCGCTCAGCCCAGCCCGATACGGGTGTAAAGATGACGCCGTCCCGGCGTTCCATGGAGTGGTGGTAGCGCAACACGGTGATAGGGGACGAATTGTGACTTCTGCTGGCGCTCTCCCACCCGCACCACCAAGTCAAGCCGCAAAACCGGTTCACGACGGCCCATCGGCAGGCCTCACCAGCGATGAAGCTCGTGCCCGTCTGGCCAAAGACGGCCCCAATGCAATGCCAGACACATCGGCACATCCACTGCGCGATGCGTTGGCCAAATTCTGGGCGCCCGTTCCATGGCTGCTTGAAGCTTCAATTGTGCTCGAGCTTATGCTCCATAAGTTTTACGAGGCTGCGATCATCGCAGCCTTGCTGATCTTCAACGCGGCACTTTCTTATTTTCAGGAGGGTCGAGCTCAAGCCACTCTCGCCGCCTTGAAGTCGCGGCTCGCACTCAATGCCTCCGTCTTGCGCGATGGCGTCTGGAAAACTGTGCCCGCCGCGGAATTGGTATGCGGCGATCTGGTTAAGCTCTCGCTGGGTGGTGTGGTCGCTGCCGACGTGCATTTGACCGGGGGATCGGTGCAACTCGATCAGTCGATGCTCACCGGCGAGTCCCTGCCCATTGAAGCCGGCAACGGTTTTGACACATTTGCAGGGGCTCTCGTCCGGCGTGGCGAAGCCACAGCGGTGGTCACGGCAACTGGGGCACGCACCAAGTTCGGTCGCACAGCGGAGCTCGTCCGCACCGCGCACATCGTGAGCACACAGCAGAAAGCTGTCCTCAAAATCGTGCGCAATCTCGCAATCTTCAATAGCGTCGTAATAGTTGCCATGGGTATATATGCGTATGCCCATGCACTGCCCTGGAGCGAGATCGCGCCCTTGCTGCTCACGGCGGTCCTCGCGGCTATCCCCGTGGCATTGCCTGCAACATTCACCCTCGCCGCCGCTCTCGGAGCCCGCGCTTTGGCCAGGCAAGGTGTGCTTCCGACGCGACTCTCCGCGGTAGATGAAGCAGCCTCGTTCGACGTCTTGTGCTCGGACAAAACCGGAACCCTCACGCGGAACGAGCTTTCTGTTACCAGCGTTCGTCCCATGCGGGGGTTCGACGAGGCCCATGTGCTCGGATTGGCCGCTTTGGCGAGTTCAGACGGCGGCCAGGATCCCGTAGACGCAGCGATTCGTTCTGCGGCAACCCATAAGCCGGCCTCTGACTTGCCGAAGCTGACCGCGTTCGTACCATTCGACCCCGGAAAGAAGATCTCAGAGGCCACGGCGATCGATGGGAAGCTTGGCTCGCAGCGGATCATCAAAGGCGCGTTCACCGCAGTCATCGCCCTCGCTGCCCCGTCGCCCGCAGCCGCTGCGATTGTCGACGAACTTGAAAAGCAGGGCTTCAGGGTTCTTGCCGTCGCCGTGGGATCACCGGCTGCCGTCGAAGTCGTCGGACTTATCGCTCTCAGCGATCCGCCGCGCGCCGACTCAAGTGCTCTTATCTCGGAACTGCAAACCCTTGGTGTACGAACAGTGATGGTGACGGGGGATGCTCCCGTTACGGCGGCAATTGTCGCCCATGCCGTCGGGTTGAACGGCGCAGTCTGTCCGCCGGGAAAACTTCCCGATCAAATCAAGCCGCAGGATTTCGCAGTCTTCGCAGGCATTCTTCCCGAAGGAAAATATGATCTCGTCAAAGCCTTCCAGAAGAGTGGGCACACAGTCGGGATGTGCGGAGATGGCGCCAATGACGCGCCGGCGCTCCGTCAGGCACAGATCGGCATTGCAGTATCGACCGCAACCGATGTGGCAAAATCGGCCGCCGGTGTGGTGTTGACTGACGCTGGGCTTGGCGGCATCGTGGCAGCCGTCAAAGAGGGCAGGATCACGTTCCAGCGCATCCTTACGTACACGCTGAACTCAGTCATGAAGAAGATCCTACAGGTTCTTCTATTGGCCGTTGGCCTTGTCATGACCGGCCATGCGGTCCTGACTCCCATGCTGATGGTCATCGTTATGATCACTGGCGACTTCCTCGCCATGTCCCTGACCACGGACAGGGTGAGACCGTCGAAGATGCCAAATTCTTGGCAAATTGGAAAGATTACAACCGCCGGCGTCATTCTCGGGGCCTGTTTCCTTGCCTTTTCCACCGCCATCCTGGCAGTGGGCAAATTCCAGTTGCATCTCGGCACCCAGGCACTCCAAACCCTTTCCGTGGTCGGCATCGTTTTTGGCAGCCAGGCCACAACTTACGTCATACGAGGGCGCGGCCAACTTTGGGGATTGCGGCCCAGTATTTGGCTCGTACTATCTTCGGTGGCCGACGTTCTCATCATCTCAGCACTCGCGGTTTGCGGAATCGCAATGACGGCCCTTCCCATTGCCATCGTAGCCAGTGAGTTCGCTGCGGCGATCGGATTCGGCTTGGTCCTGGATGTACTGAAGATTCCGGTGTTTGCCAAGCTCAAGATTGGATAGAGGCGGGGCAAAGCTCCGTGGAGTCACAGCCGCAACTGGCTGACAACGCCGACTCCATTGCATGGCGAGGCAGGTCGTTGCGGTCTCCGACCTGCCCTCTGCGATTCAATAATCCGGTGAGACGCTCTATTATCAGTCCGTGGTGAAAGTCCGGTTTTGAAAGGGCACGGCTTCAGCCGTGCCGTAAATGGTTGATAAGGAAAGATGGGCTTTAGCCCCGGAGGGATGGTTTCCGGTCGTTTCGACTTTCACCACGGGCGACTATGCGCCATGGGGAAGCACGTTGGGAACGTCGATCCCAAGCGCCGTGGCCAGGTCGTGCTGATGTTCCTGCTCCTGCGAAATGATCTTGCGCAGCTGCTCGGCAAGCGCGTAATGGCCCAGCGTCTCAGCCTGCTTCACACGCGTCCGATAATTGCGAATGGTTTCGGTCTCGTTATCCAGATCGAAGCGAAGCATCTCTTCGGCCTTCTCCGAGAGCTTCACTTCCTTTGGCGTCGCCGTCGGCATTCCCCCGAGATAATCGATCTGGTCGGCGAGAATGAGTGCATGCTGCAACTCCTCGGCGGCATGCAGCTTCAGTTCGGCCGCGATCTGCATCCATTTGGCTCCCCGCAAAACATTGCTATAAACGATGTAGGCAATGATCGCCTGATACTCGCGAGCGAGATCTTCATTCAACGCCTTGATAAGATCCTGGACAGACTGATTGTTCTGCTTCTTGTCGTTCTGCTTGGGCATGATCCTCTTCCTTTCGATCGGGCGGTCTTGCGACGCCACTGCATTAGATGCAGAAAATTCCCGGATCGGTTTTTGGTCGCGAAACGTCTAGGCCCGCGGCGCCACCTGCCGAATTGCACGTCCCTAATTGGATTGTTAGCCTGCATTGTTAGCCTATAGAGGCGAGGGCCGATGAAGAAATCTGCAATTCTTCTCCTTCTTTGCGCTTTATCCCTCCAGGCCCAGAGCAACAGCGGTGAAATCAGGCTGAAAGTGACCGACCCTTCCGGCCTGGGCGTGAAGACGGCCATTCATGTCTCCAGTGAAGCGAATCAATATCGGGCAATCCTGCAAACAGACAACCAGGGCAATCTGGTTCTGCAGCGGCTCCCCTTCGGCCTCTATACGCTGGCAATCGAACAAACCGGCTTTGCTCCCGTCACCGAAACCGTCGCCCTCGCTTCCTCCATTCCCATCCGTCACGCCATTCAGCTCAAGTTAGCCACAGTCACGCAAGCCATCGCCGTCAATTCTGAAAACACACTAATCGATCCCGACCAGGCCGGCTCCGTCAGTCAAATCGGCTCCGATGTCATTCAACATCGCCTCAGTTCCATTCCAGGCCGTTCTTTGCAGGATCTCGTGAACTCGCAGCCCGGCTGGCTCTACGAAGGCAACGCCGTTCTACACCCGCGTGGCTCGGAGTACCAGACCCAGTTTGTCGTCGACGGCATTCCCCTCACCGACAACCGCTCCCCAAGCTTCGGCCCAGAGATCGAGGCAGACGACGTACAGTCCATGAGCATTTATACCGCCGGCATTCCCGCAGAGTACGGGCGCAAAATGGGCGGCGTCGTCGAACTCAACACGGTTCAAAATCAGCAAGCCGGTTTCCATGGCGATTTGATCGCCGCCGGTGGAAGCTTCGACACCGCCAGCGCCTTTACCGGTGGACAATACACCTGGGATAAAAACACCATGGGCGCAAGCGCCAGCGGAAGCCGCACCGGCCACTATCTCAATCCCGTTGTCCCGCAGAATTACTCCAACACCGGCACCCTCGGCGATTTCTCCCTCCGCTACGAGCGCGACATCACAGCCAGCGACCGCCTGGGACTCAACCTGCGCCACGCAATCTCCCGCTACGACCTTCCCAATGAGCAGGTTCAACAGGCAGCTGGCCAGCGCCAGACCGCGGACAACCTCGAGACGATGGGCTTCGCCTCCTACGAACACATCTTTTCTTCCCGCACCCTCGCCAACCTGCGCGGCATGGTTCGCGACAACGCAAACGACTTCAACTCAAATCCCCAGTCCACTCCAATCGGAGTCTTCCAGCACAACCGCTTTCGCGAAGGCTACGTCAAAGCAAGCCTCACCGCCGACCGGGGACGCAACGAATGGAAGTTCGGCGTCGAAACGGATAACACCTCCCTGCACGAAAACTTTAGCTACGTGATCACCGACCCGACGCAATTCGATGAGGGAACTCCAACCAACTTTGCCTTCGCGGGCCAACGCCCCGACCTCGAACAAGCCGCATTTGCGCAAGACCTTCTGCGGCTCAAAAACTGGACCATCAGCGCCGGCCTTCGCTGGGACCATTACCAGCTTCTGCTCAACAAACAGGCTGTTCAGCCGCGCTTCTCCATCTCCCGCTATCTCCCCTCTGCTGACCTGGTCCTGCACTTCTCGTACGATCGCGTCTTTCAAACGCCGTCCTCTGAGAACCTGCTGCTCTCCAGTTCCGCGCAAATCGAGTCTCTCGACCCGACCGTATTTCTTCGCCTCCCCGTTCAACCTTCACAAGGCGATTACTACGAAGGCGGACTGACCAAGGCCTTCCACCGCAAAGTCAGATTGGACGTCAACTACTTCCGCCGCTTCGTCAACAACTACGCGGACGACGACCAAATCGACAACACCACCATCAGCTTTCCCATCGCCCTTCGCAAAGCCATCGTCTACGGCGTGGAAGGCAAACTCGACGTCCCCGGCGGCAAGCGATTCTCCGGCTTCCTGAGCTACTCCTACGAAGTAGGCAATGCCTGGAACCCTGTCACCGGTGGACTTTTTCTGGGCGATGACGCGACCCAGGCCGAGCAGCAACTGACTGGGCATTTCCCCGATTCGCAGGACCAGCGCAACACCGTGCGTGGGCGCCTCCGTTACCAGGCAACGTCACGCGCATGGTTCGCAGGCGGCCTGCAATACGACACCGGCCTTCCCTTCGAATTCGATGGCGACCCTTCCACAGTGCTCGCCGAATACGGTCAGCAGGTTCTCAATCGCATCAATTTCGCACGCGGCCGCATCGACCCATCGTTCCAGCTCAATGCATCTGCCGGCGCGGACGTCTACCGCTCCGATCGCATGACCATGCGCTTCCAGGCCGACGGCCAGAACCTTACAAATATACTCGACGTCATCGACTTCGGCGGATTGTTCTCAGGCAACGCCATCGGCCCCAGCCGCAGCGCCATGCTGCGCTTGACAACCACGTTCTAAGTCACTTCCGCGCGCACACCCATCCGAGCGAAGTCGAAGGAGACCTGCAGTTGCTTTTCAGAAAGTGCCAATCCGCACGACCGAGGGTGCCCCATCCAAGCTCTGCTTGGGTGGGAAAGCACGAACCCAAAGCAACCTTTGTCATCTGAGCCACCCGAGTGAAGTCGAAGGACCTGCGGTTGCTTTTCAGAAAGTGCCAATCCGCACGACCGAGGGTGCCCCATCCTAGCTTTGCTAGGGTGGGAAAGCACGAACCCAAACCAACCCTTTGTCATCTGAGCGACCCGAGCGAAGTCGAAGGACCTGCGGCGGTTGCTTTTCAGAAAGTGCCAATCCTCACGACCGAGGGTGCCCCATCCTAGCTTTGCTAGGGTGGGAAAGCACGAACCCAAACCAACCTTTGTCATCTGAGCCACCGGAGCGCAGCGCAGTCGAAGGGGAACCGCGGTTGCCTTTCAGTGCCAATCCGCACTATCCTCCGTGCCCCATCCTAACCGCGCTTTTTGCGTGTCAAGTTCCGGGACAAGGTTTACAAAGCGTCTCTGGACATTCTTTACATTGTTGGAAGGTCTTTCGGTTCTGTGATGCAGCGCTCGACGATAGTCGAGTGCTGCATCACGGGGTCGAGTTCGCGCATGAGTGTATTGCAGTAGTAGACCAGGATGCGATTGTGGCTGGGCAACAGGTGCACCCAATCGCCGGCCAGGGCGCGGCTGATCTTCCATCTTCTTCCTCTTGCATCGATCTTTCCTTGGCAGTCAACCTTGAGCACCCAAGCGCCTTGGGGATACTCCCAACGGGGCAGCTGAGCTTGGTAGCGTCTGGGGCTAGGCTGCCAGCGGGAGGCAGGAGTTTGCATGCCGAGCGCCTCGTGGGGGCGGATGTGGTTATGCTCCCAGCGGTAGGCGTCGAGCCATTTCTGGGCATCGTGGCGCGGCGTGCCGCGTTTGTCGAGCGCGCGCATCAGGCTGCCATGGAAGCGTTCCACCTTGCCCTGGGTCTGAGGATGACGGATGCGGTTCCAGTGCAGGCCGATGCCCTGCCGCATCAGCCACAGCGTCAGGCTGGTGCTGGAGGCCGGGGCCTGTGTGCTGCACCATGGAATCCCATGATCCATCAGCATGCCGTCGGGTAGACCACAGTCCAGGAAGGCCTGTTCCAGTTGAGCGCGCACCGCTGCCGCGTGGGTGCTGCCGGTGGCCGACAGGGCGATCAGATAGCGGCTGTGGTCGTCGATAACCGACAGCGGGCCGACTGGATGGCGCCAGCCGCGTGGCCCCTTGAAGTCCATCTGCCAGAGATCGTTCGGCCGTTCGCGCTCAAAGCGCTGCAGAGCCTGACTGTGCCGGTCTTCGCCCTGCACCAGATCGTAGCGCAGCAGTATCCGATGCACCGTGCTCTTGGGCATCATGACCCCTTCGCGGCCCAGCAGTATGGACAGCTTGCCAGCACCCCAGTCCGGGTAGCGCTGCCGCAGCTGGACCACCTTGGCCTCCAACGGCTCCGCGGTGCGCGATGGGCTCCGATGCGGCCGCCGGCTGCGCTCGGCAATCCCTGACAGGCCCTGCTGGAGATACCGTCCCAGCCACTCATAGCCAGTCGGCCGGCTGATGCCGAACTCAGCACACAGCGCTTTGAACGGCTTCTCTTTTAACGTAGCCGCCAAGACAAAACGAACTCGCTGATCCTGTATCTCCATCGTCTTCCATGGCATCGCCAAAGCACCTCCGCGCTCGCTTGCGCTCGCGCGGAAGTGTAAAGGATCTGCCGGAACAAGGTGTAAAGGATGTCATGGAACTGAACACCCTTCTTTCTGGGAAGGGGTGGGAAAGCACGACCCCCAACGTGCAAAATCACGCATTAGAAACTCCGTGCCGAATCGGGAAGAAACAAATTCTCTCCCAATATGGTTCTGCCCCTGTTCCTTCCGATCGGAAAATCTAGTCTCGCCAAACTCCCGCAGATGCATTCTGTAGGCGCAATGCAGCAGTTGGATTGCTCAGCAATGGCAAATGAACACGGAGCGGCTGCGATTTTGAAAAGCGTATTTGGCACGAAAGCGAACTTATTGCGCCCGTCTCCATTTCGAATGCAAGGAGATGAAAGATGAAACGAGTTGTCGCAATTTTGGCCGTGTCGCTTGCGGGTGCTCTCCCCGCAGTCTCACAAAGCCTCGAAGATCTGAATATTCAGATCCACGGCTTTGCGACACAGGGATTTTTGTACTCGACTAACAACGACATTATGACTACTAACTCGACCAGCGGGAGCGCGGGATGGACCGAGGCGGTTATGAATGTAAGCGCGCAGCCGACGCCGAAACTCCGCGTTGGGGTGCAGGCGCACTATCTCTTGCTGGGGAGCTTTAGCGATAAGATCTTGATCGACTGGGCGCAAGCCGACTACAAATTCAACGATCGTTTCGGCGTGCGCGTCGGCAAGGTGAAGACGCCGTGGGGGCTCATGAACGATGTTGAGGACCTTGATCCCGCCTACCTGTGGGTGATACTGCCGCAGAGTGTCTATAACATCACAGACCGTGAATCTTACCTGTCCCATTTTGGTGGGGTGGTTTACGGCAAGCTCAAGCTTAGCCCGAAGCTTGGCAAGGTGGAGTACTTCGGCTGGGGCGGAGACGATGTATACACTCCCGACGACGGAGCGTTCCTGACTCAGACGATCGCCGGCTACACTGTTCCCAACGGAATTCAGGGCACGATGTACGGAGGCGCTCTTCACTGGAGGACGCCGCTGCGCGGCCTGATGCTTGGAGCCTCCGACGTCACTACGGGGAATTGGACCGGCCAGGTGAACGACAACAACGACAGCGTTCTCGGAACCGAGACGCTCGCAAAGGACAGCACACCCAGTTACTTTGCCCAGTATGAGAAGGACAAGGTGATGGTGGCGTACGAATACACCAGGAATTGGTCGGCGGATTCGGTTCAGATTCCAGGCTATCCAGACGTTTCACGATCTCTTTCGGGCCGGACCGACCCTCGGGAGTGGTATGCGATGGCCAGCTACAAGGTCACACCCAAGCTGACAACAGGGGCCTATTTTAGCTCGGACATCGACCGTCAGGCGCCGCTGGGGCCACCCAGGGACTCGTTGGATTGGGCTCTCAGCGGACGCTACGACTTTAACCAGTTCATGTATTTGAAGGCGGAGCAACACTTCGTCGCGGGGACACAGGATTATTTCGAAAGCGTCCTTGACATGACCACCCTGAAACCGCATACACAAATCACCGCGTTGAAAATCGGCGTGAACTTCTAAGAGCCACGGGAAAGGAGAACCCTATCATGAAAAAGCTATTCTTGATTTTTCTCTTTGTGGCGGCAGCAGCCGTCGATGCTAATCGTGTCCGGGCGCAGGCTCTGGTGATTGCCAATCCGAAGGTCAAATCGACGGAGGTCTCAAAGAGCGATCTCCGCGAGGTATTCACAGGGACCGCCTCGAGTTTCAAAGACGGTTCGAATGTGATCCCGGTCCTTCTCAAGGGCGGAGCGGTGAACGACGAGTTCCTGGCGGCCTACGTGGGCAAACCTGACGGCGCGTTCAAGGCCAGCTGGCGCAGCCTTGTATTTTCCGGACAGGCATCCATGCCCAAAACAGTGGAATCGGATGCGGCTATGGTTACATACGTGGCGGAGACGCCGGGCGCGGTCGGCTACATAGGCAAGACCGCACCGCATGACGGCGTTAAAGTACTGGCCGTCAAGTAACTTGAAGTTCAAACAGATTAAGGTCAAGTTGGGCCCGTAGACCTGTTCCTTACAACTGCTTCCATTGCTGGCACAGAACCAGAGCATCCTCAATACAGCCGAGTGATTTCTTCTCGCGAAGAGATCACTCGGCTGCACATTCTTTGGGGCAGATAAGTTCCAATCCACCGCACCCCCTTTCCGCAGGCGGGCCGGGGTCTTTAAGATCCTCGCCTGCTTACCCGGTCAATTACATACAGATAGTTCTCCTTCCGCCTGCTTTTGAAGACAAGTCACATATAGCGCGCGTGTCGGTACCTTTTCCGAAAGATCCCCTTGTTTCGCTCCGCATTCGGGACTAAAGGTGCATAACTGGTCGCCGATAACAAATGCGAGTGTTCATTACCACGAGCCTCTGGGCGACGGGTCGGCATGTAAGTCAGGCCTGCAATGCAACCGTGCAACATGTCGAGGACCGGTTGACTTAGCCCGCACAGGAGCCGTTGCACTCCACATTCAGCAAAGGAGACAAACAATGAGGCTAGTGAATTGCAGGTTCATGGCTGCGGCAGCGCTCGCGGCTCTTTCATTTTCTCCGGCCCTGCACGCGCAGGACTTCAGATTGTTCGACCGCACCGTCCAGGTACACGGATTCGGCTCTCAGGGTTATTTGAAGTCGACCGGCAACAACTGGCTCACCATGACCACCAATGGCGATGGCAGCTTCGGCATGACAGACATGGGGTTGAACGTGTCAACCCAGGTTACCGATAAGCTCCGGGGCGGAGCGCAAATCTACGACCATAACATGGGGCAGCTGGGGCAGTGGCATCCGCAACTAGACTGGGCAACCCTCGATTTCAGGGCCAAACCATGGCTTGGGTTCCGGGGCGGTAAAGTAAAAACCACCTTCGGCCTGTTTAATGACACTCAGGATCTGGATTTCCTGCGCACCTTCGCTCTCCTGCCGCAAGGCGCCTATGCAATGGACATGCGCGACGCCAACATCGCTCACGCGGGCGGCGACGTTTTCGGCAGGATCCCTCTTGCTCACAGGTTGGGCAAACTGGACTACACCGTCTGGTCGGGTCACCGCAGCGACAGCATGCACAGCGGCTATGCCTACTTCTTGCAGTATCACGGAACCATCGAGAACTTTTACGGTGGATTGCAATACGGCGGCGACCTCCGTTGGGAGACGCCCGTCAAAGGCTTCCTCTTGGGCATATCGCGACTGGATGAGGATCTTATTGGCATCGGTACACGCGCAGGATTACACAACACCGAGAATACGAAGAAAGACTTTACCAACCAGTATTTCGGCCAATACATCCACAAAAACCTGGAGATCGACTCGGAGATCAAGCGCCAGTACAAGGACCACATGATCCGCAATTTCACGAATGAGGACAAGGGAAACGGGCATGAATGGTATCTAGCCGGAACCTACCGGCTCACAAAGCGCGTCTCCGCGGGCGGTTACTACTCCCACTACACGGCGACCTCCTCGTTTAACCAAGTCTTCAACACCAGTCTGCCGAACGGCCACATCTACGACAAGGTCGCTAGCGGTCGCGTCGATATCAACCGCTTCTGGAACGTGAAGGCGGAAGGCCACTTCATGAACGGGTACACGCTGGCTTCGTTCCCCAATGGCTTTTACCCACAGCAGAACGCGACTTTCGTGCCCAATACGAACGTCTTGGTCATGAAGACCGGTTTCAATTTCTAGCCCAAAGAGAGAGGAGAGACAGATGAAAAACGAGAAGCTTTTTTTGAGTTTAGCTGCGCTGGCTTTCGTTGCGTCGTCGCCCATCTTTGCGGCCGACGTGAAAGTAATTGCCAACAACAGCGTCTCGACGAGCAGTGTTTCGTCGGGAGACCTTCAGGCAGTGTTTCTACTGGATAAAGATTCCATCGGCGGAAGCCACGTCGAGCCGGTCCTCGCCAAGGGGGGCGCGGCGCACGAAGCATTCCTGAAGACCTATCTGGGAAAGAATGATTCGGCGTTGCAGGCTTTCTACCGCTCTCTGGTCTTTACGGGGAAGGCTTCCATGCCGAAGTCTGTCGCCAACGATGCCGAAGTTGTGTCCTACGTCGCAAAGACCAAGGGCGCGGTTGGCTATGTAAGCAGCGGGGCAAGCACCGAAGGCGTGAAGACCCTGGAAGTTAAGTAAACCTGAATTCAGCCGCGCGTGCCCGGGGGATGCGCGGCTGGAATAACCCATCAACCGACCCCGGGCTGTATGAATCCGGCAGCATATCCGGCGACAAGGTGACTCAATGTTTCGACAGTTGAAAATCAAAACCTGGATTCTCGGCATCGTGGCTGTTCTTGGAGTCGGCTATCTGCTCATGCTGGCTGTGGTAAATTACTCGGCCACCGCCACGCATAGCCGGATGTCGCAGATCTCCACCGCTCTCTTTCCATCCGCCCTGCGCATGCAGGAGGCCGAGTCGGCCTTCGAGCGCATGAAGAAGCACTACGGCGATGCCGTCGTTCTTCAGGATACGAAGAGCCTGACGGAAGCCGACAAGGACGCGGAGGCCACAGCCGCGGCACTCACCGAAGTGAAGCAGTCGCTGAGCGGCATGAGCGATCTCGAAAAGCAGGCCGACGCGCTTCTCGACCAGTTCTCCTCGCTCCGCTCGCGCGATCGCGATACCTATGCGGCCATTCTCGCCGCTAAACACGGTCCCACCGAGGACCTGATGGCCCAGGTCGGTGCATTGGGCAAGGACAACAAATCGCTCTCCGATGCAATGACCTCTTTCGACAAAGTCATTGCTGACGATTTCCAAAAAGAGCTGGATACCGTGGACGCGTATTCGCTGCGGACCCGCCTTACCGGCCTCGCCATGCTCGGCTTCGTTGTGTTCATCTGCGGCGCTGCCTGGTGGGTCATCCAGTCCAAGGTAGTGCTGCCCCTCGGTGCACTGGCCCTGCGCCTGCGTGATATTGCGCAGGGAGAAGGCGACCTGACCCACCGCATTGAAATCCACGGCGACAACGAAATCGACGAAGTCGGCGTGTGGTTCAACGACTTCATCGGCCGCATCGAAGACATCGTTCGTCGGGTCAGCGTTCACGCGCAAACGCTTGGCTCCGCCGCCACCGAGTTGGCGCAAACCGCCCAGGAAACTGCCTCGCAGGCTAAACAGCAACAGGAGCAATCGGCGCGCATCAGCGTGACCATGAATGAAATGTCGACAGCCGTCAACGAGATCAGCCAAACCACGCAGCGCGCCGCTGAAGACGCGCGCAAAGCCGAAGAGAGCGCAGTATCCGGTGGTCAGACCGTCCAAACGACAGTCAAGGCGATCCAGGAGCTTCTCACTGCCAACCAACAAACCTCCGCGCGAATTGAGGATCTGGGCCGCTCCAGCGACGCCATCGGAAAAATCGTGAGCGTCATTAACGAGATCGCCGACCAGACCAATCTGCTGGCTCTGAACGCCTCCATCGAAGCAGCGCGAGCCGGTGAACATGGGCGCGGCTTTGCGGTAGTAGCCGGAGAAGTACGCCGCCTCGCCGAACGTACCAGCGCCGCGACCAAAGAGATCGACGCCACGGTCCGTGGCATTCAGGACGGAACCCACATCGCTGTCGAAGCCATGCGCTCCAGCATGGAGCAGGTTAAGAGCGGTGTGGCTTCGGCCAATTCGGCCGGTGAAGCGCTCACCAGCATCATCAGCGGCTCCGTCTCCGTTCAAAAAATGGTCACTCAAATTGCAGCCGCCGCAACCGAGCAGTCCTATTCCACCCAGACCGTCGTCAACACCATGGGCGAAATCACGGCGATCGTCGAGCGGACCGCGTCAAGCTCGCAGCAGTCCGTCGACGCCAGCGAGGAGCTATCCCACCTGGCGAATGAACTCAGCGGATTGGTCGGAGCCTTCAAGGTTGGCGACGAGTCAAGCGACCGCACTCCAACTCAATCTGCGTACGGCAAACACGCGAGCTTCGCAAAGCCCTTGAATAAGTGGAGCAGAGCAGCCGTCTCCGCGGCTTCGTAACTCCACGTTTCCCGGCAACGAGGGCCGGCCAGGGAACGCCGATTGCACTGTCCGAGCGCGCAGAGCAGCGGCACTCCCTGGTTTTTTCGCGGTCTGTGGCAGCAAATCCTGCGCGTTCATGCCGTCGATTCCTTCCTCGGATCCCAATGTCAACCGATCCCATCCGACTCGCCGACGCACCTCAGGCCTCCAGCCCCGGCACCGGCGGGCATCCAGGAAACTCAGGCACAAATGTGTTGCCTTTGTAGCCGAGATACTTGATTCCGATCTTGCTCGTGAAAAATCCATCGGCGGTCAGGTTGCGCAACAACGAGAAAAACTCCACACTTTGCGTAAGTCCCGCGTCCGCATCCGCATTTTTCCGATAAGCAATCAGATCGAGAATCTCCTTCTGCTGCCCAGGCGCGCAATCCAGATAGACCTTCCCATACCGGCTCGTGCACATGGCATCGAGACCTTGCATTCCGCCTCCCAGCTTTGTCTGAAAACCCGCATTCTCGCTTGTCACTAGATCGATGAACTCCGGAGCCCCGGCCTCGACGGCCCCGCCCGAATCCGCATCCGCCGGAAAAATCGTCTCGCACAGCGCCTGCAGCGTCTTGTACGCATGCGCATCGAAGAACTTCGGTACATAACCGCCCGCATCGGCCTTCTCCGCATCGATCACGCTGTGCGCATAGGCCGCCGCCTCCAGCGGGATGACACGCAAGACTGAGCCCGCCACGGCTCCCATGCCCAGCGACTTCAATAACGCGCGTCGCGATACAAGATCGATGGCCATCAAATTAGACTTCCCCCTTTTTCGCCTGTTCCAGCAGATACTCCGACGTTCTCCAAGCGAGCGCCATAATCGTCAGCGTCGGATTCTTGTCGGGATTCGAAACGAACGGCGCAGCATCGGCCACAAAAAGATTCTTCACGTCGTGTGCCTGGCAATGCGCATTCAGCACCGACGTCTTCGCATCGCTTCCCATACGCACCGTGCCCAACTCGTGAATAATCTCCCCGCCCTGCGAGATTTTGCCCGTCGGTTGCTGCATATCCGGGTTCTTCGCCGTCCCCTGCGGCTTCGGATGCCGCCGCGTCCCAGCAATCACCGTCCCGCCCGCCCCTTCCACAATGGACCGGAACGTCGCCTGCATATCCGCGGCCATCTTGATTTCGTTCTCGCTCCATTGCCAATGGAAGCGCAGCACCGGAATGCCCCACTGGTCCTTCACGTCAGGGTCAAGTTCGCAGAAGCACTTGTCGTTCGGAATCATCTCGCCGCGTCCACTGAATCCGATAAACGTGCCATACGAGCTGCGGCACTTCTGTTTCAGGCTGACTCCGTAGCCTTCCTGCTCTTCGCACACGCCATCAAAGCCACCCACCCCAGGCATGTCGCGTCCACCCCCAAACTCAATGTGGTAGCCGCGCAAGAATTCATTCTGCTTGCCGAAGCGCCACCACGGCATGTACATGTGCATGCCGCCCACGCCGTCATGGTTGTGCGCCGGCATCTTTTCAAGCTGCGGAAAATATCCGGCCAGGTCGCTGCCGACGGAGTCCGTGAGGTTGCGCCCCACCGCGCCCGACGAATTCCCGAGACCGTTGGGAAAGTTTGCCGATCGCGAATTCAACAGCAGCCGCGCCGATTCGCACGCACTCGCCGCGAGCACAACGGCCTTTGCATAAACGCGCTGTTCGCTCTTTGTCGTTTTATCTATATAGGAGACTGCCTCCGCTTTGCCGCTCCCACCCACCACAATCTCGCGCGCCATCGCGTTCGCGATCATCGTCAGCCGGCCCGTCGCCACTGCCGGCGGAATCATCACCTGGCTCGAACTGAAGTTCGAAGCAGACTTGCATCCGCGGCCGCACTGCGCGCAGTAGTGGCACGCATCGCGCCCATTCAGCGGCTTCGTAAGAATTGCCATCCGCGACGGAATGCACGTGATATTCAGCCGATCGCAAGTCTTCTTGATCAGCGTCTCGGTGCAGCGCGGCTTGGGAGGCGGCAGAAATATCCCATCCGGCGCATTGGGAACATTCTCCTTCGACCCGAAGACGCCGATATACGCCTCCACTTTGTCGTAATACGGCGCAAGTTCTTCGTACGTGATGGGCCAGTCGTCCCCCATGCCATCCGTCGAGTGCGCCCTGAAATCCGCCGGCCCAAACCGCAGCGCAATCCGCCCCCAGTGATTCGTACGACCACCCTCAATCCGCGACCGGAACCAGCGGAATGAAGAACCCGGCGCCGTCGTATACGGCTCGCCGTCAATCTCCCAAAAACCATTCGGCGCAAGAAACTCGCCGAAGTTGCTTCCCAATCCGCCAATCCCCGCTCCCCGATGCGGCAACTGATAAGGCCAGACGTGCTCCTTAAAATCCCGATCGGGATCGAGCCGCGGACCGGCCTCCAGCATCACAACATTCAGACCGCCTTCAGTCAGCACCTTCGCGGCCGTGCCGCCGCCCGCGCCGGAGCCGATGATGCAGACGTCGTACACCGTCTTGCGCGAGTTCACTTGGAACATCGATTCACTCCAGGAAAGAATTTGCCGGCGTCCAAGTGTACCTGCGTCCGGGGTCTCGCTTGCCGCCCGCCCATCAGGCCTAACGGCAAAGGCCGGAACAGCACCGACCCAATATACCCTCCCGTCACAACTGCTCGCGATGCTTTTCTGCGCCCCTCAACCGCTTAGAATCGGCATAAACAAACCACTTTCAGCAATCCCAGGGAACCAGCGCTCCCCAATCCGCGTATTCCCAGGATCGAGGGATAGCTGCCCCCAATTTCCCCGTTCGCGGCACCCCAGTTCCGTTTCGTCCCAAAGCGGCGGCGGGCTGCACGGCCTTTGCGTACACTGAAAGCAGGGGACAAGAAGCCAAGCCATGAAGCTGATTGAGGCCTTCAAACTCGCGCTCCAATCTCTTTGGGGCAACAAGCTGCGCTCCATCCTCACGCTTATCGGCGTGGTCATGGGTGTCGCCTCGGTCATCATGGTCATCACCCTCGTCAACGGCGCCAACAAGTATGTCAGCACGAAGCTCTCCGGCTATGGAGCCGACGTCTTCACCGTCACCCGCATGCCCAGCGTGATCTTTACCGCCGAGGAATATCTCAACTACCAAAAGCGCAAGATCATCCGCATCGAGGACTACCAGGCCGTCAAAGATGCTTGCACCGAATGCAGCGAAGTCGGGGCGCTGCTGCAGAAATCCACCAACGTTGTGGCCAATGGGCACTCGAGCAACAACACCAGCGTGCGTGGCTACACCTGGACCATGCTTTCGCTCAATAACATCGACATCGCCATCGGCCGCGGCTTTACTCCCGCAGACGAGGACCACGCGACCAAAAACGTCATCGTTGGCTACGACATTGTCGACAACCTCCTCGGCGACGGCGACCCCATCGGCAAAGAGATTCGCGTCGACGGCATCCCCTACACCATCGTCGGCGTCGGCGACCGCCAGGGCAAGACTCTCGGCCAGTCGCAGGACAACTGGGTCGCCGTCCCCATCACTACCTACCAGCAGATTTACGGGTACAACGACTCAGTAGACATCTACGCCCGCACCAACGGCACCGCGCAGGAGATGGAGCGGGCCGAAGACTCAGTCCGCGTCATGATGCGCACCCGGCGCCACAACGCACCCGGCGCGCCTGACGATTTCGATCTCGAAACCAACGACACCTTTCTCGATATCTGGAAGCAGATCAGCTCGCTCTTCGCCTGGGTCGTGCTCGGCCTGGCTTCGATCGCTCTCGTCGTCGGCGGCGTCGTCATTATGAACATCATGCTCGTCTCGGTCACCGAACGAACGCGCGAGATCGGGGTGCGCAAGGCGCTCGGCGCCAAGCAGCGCGACGTGCTCATGCAGTTTCTGATTGAAAGCGCCTCGCTGGCGCTGGTAGGCGGCGCCATCGGCGTTCTGGGCGGCATTGCCGTGGGCAAGCTGATCACCATCGTCGTCGGCTTCCCCACAGCCGTTCCGCTGTGGGCTATCTTCCTGGGACTCGTCCTCGCCGGAGCAGTCGGCATCTTCTTCGGCGTCTACCCCGCCAGCAAAGCCGCAAGACTAGACCCCGTGGTGGCGCTGCGGGCGGAAATGTAAGAGCAGTTAATAGTTCTAAGTTCTTAGTTCACAGTTCCCGGTCATCAAGATTCGCAGGAACTCCGAACAAGTAACTCGGAACTAAGAACTCCGAACTAAGAACTCTTAACTGTTGCGGAGCAACACCATGGCGCAAGGACAAACCCGCGAATCGATCAAAATGGCCCTCGACACCCTGAGGACGAACAAGCTGCGCTCCGGCCTTACCGTCCTCGGCATCGTCATCGGCGTCACCACCGTCATCACCATCTCGTCGGTCATCAACGGGCTTAACAACCGCGTCTCCGATTGGGTCAGCTCGCTCGGCACCAACGTGATCTGGGTTTTTCACATGCCCGTCATCGGCGTCCGGCCCACCACCGAGATGCTGGCACGCAAAAAGCTCACCGCCGACGATGTCATCGCTCTCCGGACGCTTCCCCATGTTGCAGCAGCCGACGGAGGCTACCAGCACGTCGGCCAGTTTCGCGTCGGCGCAGTCAGCGTCAAATATCAGGGCAAAAAAATCGCAGGCACCATCCTGCAAGGCTCCACTGCCGAACTCTCCTTGGTCTCCGATGTCACTCTGCGCGAAGGCCGCCTCTACACCGACGATGAAGACAAACGCGCCGCGCACGTCGTCCTCCTCGGTCACGATACGTGGGAACAACTCTTCGGCGACCAGCCCGCGGTCGGAAAAGAAGTCAACATCGAGACCGGCATGTACACCGTCATCGGCGTCATCGATAAGCGCAAGCAGCCCTTCGGCGGCGGCAAAAATCCAAACGACAATATGGTGATCTTCCCCTTCGGCACCTTCCACAATTTGCATCCGGAAGACAAAGACATGTGGGTCAGCGTGAAATACGACGACCCAAAGAACAAAGCCCTGGTCCAGGAAGAAATTCGCGAAATGCTGCGCATCCGCCGCCACGTCCGCGTCGAAGCTCCCGACGACTTCGAGATCTTCGGCCCCGATTCGCTTTCCAAGCTCTGGGGTCAGCTCACCGGTGGCCTCGTCCTCTTTATGATCGCCGTCTCCAGCGTCGGCCTCATGGTCGGCGGCGTCGGCGTCATGAACATCATGCTCGTCTCCGTCACCGAGCGAACCCGCGAAATCGGCGTGCGCAAAGCCATTGGCGCCACTAAGCGCAACTTGCTTACCCAGTTCACCACCGAGGCCGTCACCTTGTGCGCCGTCGGCGGCGTCGTCGGTATCCTGGTCGGAGCCGTTCTTACCTGGATCATCTACTTTCTGCCCATCGGCCTGCCCGCCACAGTTTCCACCACATGGATCATCATCGGTTTCGGCGTCTCCTGCGCCATCGGCTTGCTCTTCGGAATCTATCCCGCATGGAAAGCCGCAAATCTCGACCCGATTGAAGCCCTAAGGTACGAGTGAGGCAGTTCGTAGTTCTTAGTTCTCAGCTTGATCGCTGGACGGTGCCAAGCTCTTCCGTTAGCGGCTTTACTTACGGAGATCTGCGGGTGCGCGGGTCTGTGAACTAAGAACTGCGAACTATGAACTGCGAGAGCTAGAATAGAGGCGAGTTGGGAGGCCCTGAACTTGGCACGAGGGCAAACCCGCGAGTCCGTCAAGCTGGCGCTCGATACGCTAAAGGCAAACAAGCTGCGCTCCGGACTGACCGTCCTCGGCATCGTCATCGGCGTCACTACCGTTATCACCATCTCTTCGGTCATTAACGGAATCAACGATCGCGTCTCCGGTTGGGTTACCTCGCTGGGATCGAATGTCCTCTGGGTCTTCCATTTGCCGCTCATCGGCGTGCGGCCGACAACGGAGATGCTCACCCGCAGAAAGCTGAACCTCGATGACGTGTTGGCACTCCGCGGCTTGCCGCATGTACTGGCCGTCGACGGAACCTACCAGCATGTAAACCAGCAGTTCCACGTGGGCGACGTCAGCGTAAAGTACAACGGTAAAAAAATCGCCGGGGCTTTCCTGATGGGTTCAACCGCAGCGCTCGAAATGACGTCGGAACTCGTCGCGCAGGAAGGCCGCTTCTGGACCGATGGCGAAGACCAGCGGCACGCGCACGTTTGCCTGCTGGGCCACGACACTGCCGAAGATCTGTTCGGCACGGAAGACCCGATTGGCAAAGATGTGAATGTGGCCACCGGGCTTTACACGGTCATCGGCGTCGTCGACAAACGCAAGCAGCCCTTCGGTTCCGGAAAAAACCCGGCGGACAATGGCGTCTATTTTCCCCTGGGCACCTTTCACAATCTCTATCCCGAGATCAAGGACATGTACATCGGGGTCAGGTTCGACGACCAGAAATACAAGTCGCTGGTCACCGAAGAGGTTCGAGAGGTACTGCGCATCCGCCGCAAGGTGAGAGTTGAAGCAGAAGATAACTTCGCCATCTTCGGACCCGATTCGCTCACCAAGCTTTGGGGCCAGTTGACAGGGGGACTCGTCCTCTTCATGATTGCAGTCTCCAGCGTTGGGCTCATGGTCGGCGGCGTCGGCGTCATGAACATCATGCTCGTCTCCGTCACCGAGCGAACCCGCGAAATCGGCGTGCGCAAAGCCCTCGGCGCAACCAAGCGGGCTCTCCTCACGCAGTTCACCACTGAGGCCGTCACTCTGTCCGCGGTGGGCGGCCTCCTCGGCTTGTTGCTCGGTGCGGTGATTACCTGGATCATCTACTTTCTGCCCATCGGCCTGCCCGCGGCACTTTCAGTGGTGTGGGTTCTGATCGGCTTCTTCGTCAGCTGCGCCATTGGCCTTATTTTCGGCATTTATCCCGCATGGAAAGCGGCCAATCTGGACCCGATTGAAGCTTTGAGGTATGAATAGATGAACCGGAAATCGAGATATGGCCAGAGACCAATCCCCCGGCCCGGTCGCTCAGGGTCATCCAAGACTGCGATCCGTCAACTTGGGGTCTGCGCTACCAGACCGCGATGTTGACCCGGGAATCCGCTTCGGCACTTCGTTTTTTCGAGAGAGTATTCCAGATTCCCCAGGCACAATTTCCGCGTTGCAGGCCACGCAAACGCTCGGTAGATCGCAAGGGGAAAGCTGACTCATGGAACTGATGGAAGCCGTCAA
>Ga0181535_10001830_pt1 | contig 26891 bp, 19 predicted proteins | sample PEATcosm2014_Bin_44_FD_119774 | JGI IMG/M metagenome (GOLD analysis project Ga0181535, IMG submission 119774) | Peatland microbial communities from MTU Mesocosm Facility, Houghton, MI, USA - PEATcosm2014_Bin17_30_metaG | ecosystem: Environmental > Terrestrial > Soil > Wetlands > Peat | place...
GCGCCGGAAATGGCTATCAAGCCTGCCGATAGCAGCATCGTGCCGAACATTTTCGGGTAGTCCTGGCGCTGGTGGTAAATGGAAACGAAGCGCGGGACAGCTTCCTGGGAACCAAAGCTCGACAAAACCTGCAGAAGCATCACAGCGGAAAAAGCGTATGCCCAAGCTGCATAATCGTTTATCGACAGGTGGCGTACGATCAGCACTTGCGTCAAGGCGGTCAGGCCGACAGCTACTACCCGGCCAGCTAGTAGTAGCCCGGAGCCGCGAATGTGGCTGCGCACGGCCACCGTGGCTTCGGAGGTGATGTCGTTATTCGGAGTTCCGACGGAGGATGCCATTTGTTTTTGTATTGTGGGGAAAAACAGAAAGAATAAGATTTCGGTTAAATCAAGGGCACCTGCGCCACCTGATTCACATCGCCATGTTTGCCTGCGACTAGCAGGGCCTTACCAGCAGTGCGCTTTGGCTATGCGCCACTCCCGGCCAACACCACTGAGACCGTCTTGAACAGGATCCGCATATCCATTCGCAAGCTCCAGTTCTCGATGTACTCGAGATCGAGAGCCAGATTCCTTTCCAAAGACGCACAACGACGGTCGAGAACCTGCCGCAGTCCGGTTATCCCCGGAGTGACTTCCAAAAGCCGGAGATGCTGAAGCTCATGGAAATTACCTGTTGCTTTACTCTCTAGCTCGGTTGTCAGAGCTTCCCAATCATCGAGTGGGTGCGGACGTGGGCCAACCAAGCTCATGTCGCCTTTGAGCACGTTCCAAAACTGCGGCAACTCATCGATGCTGTACCTCCGCAGGAAGGCGCCAATCCTGGTGACGCGGGGATCTTCGCACATCTGGAAGAATGGCCCCTCAACCTCGCCGCCTTTGCGCAACGATTCTTTTAGAGCATCCGCGTTCGCCACCATGGTACGGAATTTCAAACATTTGAATTCTCGTCCTTTTCTTCCCAAACGAGCGGACCCATAAAATACCGGGCCTCGCGAATCCAATAGGATCGCGATCGCCGTCACGACAAGCACTGGTGAAAGCGCCGCCAGCGCGAAGCCGGCCACAATCACATCGAGACAGCGCTTGATGAACAGGCCGGCCGCCGGGATCGGTTCCTCGTGCAACGCCATGACCGGCAAGTTTCCCAAGTACTCGATGACGGGCTGTCGTCCGGTCGTGTCAAACAGCTCAGGTACCAGCTTCACGTCGAGGCGATTGGCCCTGGCCATGGCAATGGCCCGCTGCACCAGGTCGCGCTCAGAAGGATTCGTGACTATGATTTCGTCCGCGAACACGGCACGCGCAACGCGCGGCAGATCTTCAATGCTGCCCAGTACGCTCGGTTCGCCCATGTGATCCTGGTCGAGGAAACCGCAGACCAACACGCCCAACCGCTTGTGGCGAGACAAGGCTTCCGCAACTGCGCGTCCGGTCTTGCCCGCCCCTACGATGAGAGCGTGGCGAACGTTCAGCCCGGCATCTACCCGGTGTTCAACCAGTTTGCGCTCCCATACCCTCCATGTTGTCATCAATAGCGCGCTCAACAATGCGCACCCCGCCAGCATAACGAGGAACACTTCCTTTGCGTCCAGCAAATAAACCAGAACGCTCAGAATCAGCGTCGCCCAGCAAACCGACTTAACAACCGCGCGTATTTCCTCTTCGAACAATCGCGTTTGTGCCGTCTCATAGAGGCCCTGGACATATGCAAACCCCAGGCTCATGCCTCCGAACAGCAGGTAGTACGCGGTCGTATGTTCCAACGTCTTGAAGATCGTCCAACCACTGTGGTCCGGTACCACTACCGACTTCGACGCGAAGCGCAAACTTGTGATTGCCGCAACACTGAGAAATAGGCAGCACAGGTCTGTCGCTACATAACGCCACTGCATCCAGCGACGGCTTGATATTCCCGCCCTCCTATTTGCGGCGGGGAGGATGCGCCTCAATGCGGTGGCTTCCGCCTGGATGCCTTTCTCAGATAATTCCAATGTCCGGCGGAAGAGTACGGCAGACGAATGCATCTTCGTGTTCACGGGCCTCTCACTTCGTTCCGGCACAACGTGGAAATCAGCGTTTTGACGAGTGGCTTGGGTCTTCATACGACGTTCAGAGAGCGACGAATGCGTTGCTCCGCTGCACTTTGCAAAGACGAACTGATGATCGGGATGGTAACTTGCGCGGCCCTGTAGACGAGCCGCGAGATCCGATACGCGCGCTGTTCAAAACAACTTGGAATACAACGCATCAGGTATGGGGAATGTTCGATTATTAAGTACGGCGCCGAGCACGGGCACATCCGCTTGCTCCATTTCGAACCTCACTCGCATCGCCGTGTCGCGCCGGGTTGAATTTGCCTCCAGGATCAGCACAATTCCGTCGCTGAGGCGGCCCAAGAAAATGCCTTGGCCGCGATCTGGTAGCGTGGGACCGTTGATCAGAATGTAATCAAAATGCGAACGCAGTTCGCGCAGGCGGAATGCGGTGCTTTCCGATTGCGCCGCATGCAAATCAGACACCGCGCCGCCGGCGGTAATCAACGCAAGATTGCTGTCGCCAATCTGGCGGGCGTGGGAGCTAAGAGCAGAATCGCTCATTGCTGCCTCGCTGAAGCCGCTTTGGTTGCTCACTCCAAAAAACTTGTGCAGCGAAGGTGCCAGCAGATTCGAGTCGACGACGCATACGGATCGGTTGACGCATGCTGCCAGTGTCATCGCCGTGCGTGCGCATATCTCCCCTTGTAAAACGGCCGGTTGCACAGAGCAGAAGGTGACAACTCTGGCGTCCGCAGCGTCTGCTCCTCCAGCGAACAACCGTTGACACAGTTGATTGATTTCAGGATCAGCTCCGCGTTCGTTCGCAAAGACTTTTAGCGCTGGCCTCTCCGCTACCTCCAGCGCAGGAAATGCTGCGGAAGCGAACAGCTTTGGCTCGCGCCCAAGGTTCTGAAGCAATTCGAAATTTCGGCTCATTGTAGGCTTTCCAAAAGGGAATTAGAGGCTTCGCCGGTTGCGGAGCAACTGGATAAGGCTCTCAACCGGGAATTGCTGTCTGTTTGAGTTCGGGCGCAACGCCGCTGTTTGCGCGAACGCCGTCGCTCAACCAAAAGTCCAAACATTTGACGGTAGCGCGTCCGCCTTCGACGGCTACGGCGGCGCTGTATTCTCCCGTGGGTTTTAGCGAGCGCAACGCCCACATCTGGCCGTCGCTGAACAGGACTCGAAATTCTCCGCCTGCTGACCACACTTCCAGTTCGCTCAATGGTAACGAGAGACCTTCAGCGCGCCCTTTGAGGTAGGCTTCCTTGCGGGTCCAGCAATCGAAAAAGACGCGCGAGCGCTCGGATGCCGGCAGTGCATACCATTCCGCGAGCTCCCGGCTCGTGAAAACGCGCATGGCAACGTCTGGAGTGGCGAGTCGCGCATCGATCCGCTCAATGTCGATGCCAACCTCGTGCCGTGCGACAGCGTAGAGGGCCAAAGTGCCTGAGTGCGAGACGTTGAAATGGACTCCGCACTTGTCGGCCAGAAAGAGCTTTCCCTTCGCAGTGGACCGCAGCAGCAAAGCTTGTGGCGCCGTCTGCATATAGCCGGAAAGTATGTGCCTGAGAATGCCGCGTGCCGCTACAAACAGATTGCGGTGGAGCAGGAAGCGAAATTGACTTGTTCGTTCAATTTCATTAGGCGCAAGTGTCCTGGCCAGGCCGCGCAACACCGCCGAGCCGACATCAAGCCTCGCGCGCCAGATGTGCACGTCGTCAGGCCCGAGTTCGATGCACTTTAACGTCTCCACGTTTGACCAATCATGGCTTACCGCTCTTGCGAGGCCGTGAACGTAATCGGCAGACGAGTCAGGCCGCGCAGCCCCAAGTTCGAACGCCATTGCAGTGCTACATTCGGCTCAAGCGCAAAATCACCCAGGCGCCGCAGGATCGTCTCAAACACCACTTTGCCTTCGATTCGCGCCAACGCCGCACCGAAGCAAAAGTGCGCGGCCCAACCGAAGGCAAGGTGCCGGTTATCCTGGCGAGCGATGTCGAGGCGGTCGGGATCGGGAAATCGTTCCGGATCGCGATTGCCGGCAGCCATCACTGCGATCACCGCCTGCCGTTTTCGAATCAGCTTTCCCCCAAGTTCCACGTCGGCCAGCGCGAGTCGCCCGGTGTGCTGGCTGGGACTCTCATAGCGCAACAGTTCTTCGACCGCGGACGGAATGAGTGACAGATCCGCCCGAAGCCGCTGCAATTCGCCGGGGTTGCGGAGGAGGCTGAGAATCCCGTTGCCAATCAAGTTTGTTGTCGTTTCCTGGCCGCCGACCATAGTGACGATGGAATTCGCGATGACCTCTTCTTCGGTCAATCGATCGCCGTCAATCTCGGCCGTCATCAGGGAATGCACCAGACCCGGGCGAGGATTGGACCGCAGCTCACGGATCGTGGACTTGAAATAGGAGGTCATTCCCTCCACAGCGCGCAGCACTCCCGGCACGCGGCCCGGGTTGTGCTGGAAGTTCCCGAGCATCTCTGCAAAAGTGGCGGACCAGTCTTTCAACATATCGTGGTCGCTCACCGGAACGCCTAACATCTCGGCGGTGACGATCGCCGGGAGCGGCGCTGCAAGATCGGCAATCACATCCATCTTGCCGCGAGACAGCACCGCGTCAATAAGCCTGTCGCAGATTTCCTGGATATGGGTGCGGAGAACGGCGACTCTGTCAGGCCCGAACGCGTAGGAGGCCAAGGCTCGCAAACGCGTGTGCGCGGGCGCATCCATGAAAAGCATCTGCTTGACCATGACGGCCGCGATCGGGCTGAGCGACGAAAGGCCCATCTGTTCCAGTTGCTCTGGCGTCGGAGTCCGCGCGGCGGAGAATCGAAGCAGCACGGTAAGGACGTCTTCGTAGCGCGTGACAACCCAAGCATGCAGATAGGGGTCCCAATGCACCGGGTCCTCGGTTCGAAGCCGCTGGTACAGGGGATAGGGGTCGGCCAGTACTTCCGGATCCAGCAAGTGATAAAGGCTGAGCGGAGGAGCGGTTGAGCGGCTAGCCGGCAAATGTTCAATCGAGGAAAGCATAATGATTCAAGCTCCCGCTGGTTGTGTTGAAAGTTAGGGGGACGTATTTCAAAGAATCAGTTGCAAGCCGCTGCAATCGGTCCGCCAAATGCGGCGACGGTCGGCGGCACCAAAGCAGACAGCCGCTCTTCCGGATTCGCGATCAGCGTTACCAGCATGGCTCGGAGGTCACGCACGATCCGGAGGATCGTCTCTTCGGTAAAAAGATCCGAGTTGTACTGGGCACGACCCAGCATCCCCTCCGGGCGATCATCGATTTCGATATAGAGGTCCAGACGCGCGCCACCTGGTTGGGCATCCATGGTTGTAAATCCCCATCCAGGCCCAACGTCCGGCACTCGTGGCTCCAGTGAGATCATGGTCTGAAAAAACGGGCTCCGGCTCGAATCGCTCGTCGTCCACAGTTCACCAGCGATGATTTCGAAGGGCACATCATCGTGACAAAGCGACTCTGAGATAACGTCCCGGACACGCACGAGCAGTTCGCGGATCGTAGGATCGGCCGCCAAGTCGATTCGCAACGGCACGCGATTTTGCAGGAGTCCCATCACATGTTGGAGTTGCGGATTTTTCCGTCCCCCCGGAGTCACCGTGCCGACGGTGATATCCCGCTGCAAGCCGTGGCGATAGAGCAACGCTACGAATGCTGCTACCAGAATTGTAAAAACCGTGACGCTCTGTCGCTGGCTGAAATTTCTAAGAGCATCGCTCTCCGCCTTTGTCAAAGCGAAAGACTGGATCGCGCCGCGGTATGTCTTTTTCAATGGCCGCGGAAAGTCGGTTGGCAACTCCGAGCACTCAGACATTGCGGCTAGTTGCCTGCGCCAGTACGCCAGCTCGCGATTCAGCAACTCGCCGCGAAGCCGCTGCCTATGCCAGTACGCAAAATCGGCGAACTGAACAGGGAGTTCGGGAAGTACTGGCGCCTCACCTGCCGACAGCGCGTTGTAAAAGGCCACCAGTTCGGAAAAGAAGATGTCAAATACCGTAACCCCATCAAGGATGATGTGATGCACGGTAGCAAATAGCCGGTACTCGTCATCCGCCAGCCGCACAAGCCTGGTGCGAAACAACGGGCCTCGCTCCAGGTCAATCGGGATGCAGGCATCCTGGGAGGCCAACCAGATGGCTCGCCCCTCCCGCTCGGCCTCAACCAGGTGACGAATGTCGCTTTTGGCGAAGACCACGTCGGCTGCCTTTTCATGAATTACTTGCACGGGCTCGCCATCTACTTCGGTGAACGTGGTGCGCCAGGCTTCATGCCGCTGCACGAGTTCCGTGAAGCTACGCTCCAACAAAGACACATCCAGCGATCCCCGACGATACACCGTGATCGGCTCGTTGTAGCAGGTGAGGCCGCGATTTTCGCGCATGTGACGCCACATGCATTCCTGCGCCACTGACAAACATGCGGGCTTGCCGGCAGGCCGGCAGGCCAGAATGCTTGCAGCGGATTCAACAGACCTGTCTCCTCGCAGATACCTCGCCAGCAGTTGGCGCTTCGTTTCCGAGAGTTCGCTCGATGGCATCGCTGTGTCCTCTGGCGGTCACACTTCAAACAGCTTGAGGAAGAGCAGGAGACGGTTCCATGACAGTCGTTGTTACCGTGGCCCCCAACGTCCGTTGCGCCTCGTCTTCGCTCATGCCCTGTATCTTCTCGATCAGCAGTTGCTCGATTACTGCCGCGAGTCCTCGGACGGTGGGCTGCTCAAACAATGTGCGCAGCGGAACTTCGACATCGAAAGCTTCGCGAATTCGAACAATTAGTTGTGTCCCGAGCAGCGAGTGTCCGCCGAGCAGAAAGAAGTCGTCGTCGGGACCGACTTCAGGCACGCGCAGCAACTCCGAGGCAATGCGCGCCATGGTTGCCTCCGTCACCGAACCCGTAGCCGCCGGTTCATCACGCAACGTATTCTCCGAGGTGGGCAGCGGAAGCGCATTGTAATCTATCTTGCCGCTCGCAGTCAGAGGAAGACTGTCGACCACGACAAAGACAGATGGCACCATGTAGTCGGGCAACCGATCAAGCAGGAACCCTTGTAGTTCGCTGCGAGTGAACTCGCCATTGGCAACGATGTAGCCTATCAGCCGCTTTTCGTCCGCGCCATCGGCACGTGCCACCACAGCACTCGTTGTGACTGAGGCGTGCGCATTCATCGCCGCTGCGATCTCGCCCGGTTCAATCCTGTACCCGCGAATTTTGATCTGATGATCGACTCGACCCAGAAACGCAATCTGACCGTCAGGCAAGCGCCGTCCCAGATCGCCGGTCTTATACAACTTCGTGCCCGGCGCGATCGGGTTGGCGACGAAGCGCTCGGCGGTAAGTTCAGGATGATTACGATACCCGCGGCCAACATTAGCACCGCCAACCAATAGCTCTCCAGCGACTCCGTCTGACACGGGTTGCAGGTTCTCATCAACGATGTAAACCTGCGCGTTGTCAACGGGTGCGCCGATCGGTGGCAGTCCCGAATGGTCCGTGCACGATGGCACCGCTGTCCAGGTGGCAACCACCGTACACTCGGTCGGACCGTAGTTGTTCACCAACGTGAAAGGCAATCCGGCGATCGGGCGTGTATGCAGCGTATCGCCACCCGTCAGCAACACTCGCAGCTTTGTCGCCTCCGGCCATTCTGTGTCGATGATTCTCTCCGCCAGCGGCGTCGGCACAAAACCAATCGTGATGCTGTTTTCCACCAACCAGCAGCGAAGTTGTTCGGGGCTGGTCAGCGTCTCGGAATCGGCAAGGTGCAGGCTCGCTCCACTTGCCAGATAAGGCCAAGTCTCCCACACGGAAGCATCGAATCCAAGACCCGCCAGGTGGCTGGCATGATCTGCATCAGTGACCTGAAACACGCGGTTATGCCACGAAATCAGATTCGCAAGATTAGCATGCGTGATCTCTACGCCTTTTGGCGTACCCGTCGACCCCGAGGTATAGATCACGTACGCCAGTGCATCCGGGCGAAGCTCCACTTGCGGCGCTTGCGCCTTCCGCGTTTCAATTTTTCTCCATGCGCAGTCCAGGCTGAGCACGGGACAGCACGCCTGGCTCGCACGCTCCGCCATGGCAGACTCGGTAACCACGACCTTCGCCCCGGAATCGTTCACCATGAAGAGTAGCCGGTCACGTGGATTTGCCGGGTCCATGGGCAGGTACGCCGCCCCCGCCTTGAGGGCAGCCAGCGCCGCCACAATCAGCCAGGGGGAACGCGTCATCCATAACGCAACGACGTCTTCCGGACCTATGCCCATCGCGCGAAAGTGCTGCGCCAGTTGGTTTGCGCGCGCATCCAGTTCGCTGTAGCTCAGCGTGCCTTGCGCGAACACGATCGCTGGGGCGTTTGGGCGTCTGGCGGCTACGGCCGACACCATGCGGTGCACGAACTTGTCGCACGTAAGGTCAGCATCGAACATCGCGGGAATTTCGTTGTTGCAGGGCACAATATCTTGCTCTTTGCTTGGCATGTTTTTCTAACCTTGAAATTCTCCTGATCGGGTCACAGACTCATATCGCCATCGTAGAGAGAAGGGCACCACGCTTGCGGACTCTCAAGTGCCCTCGAAAGCTGTGGATTCCGTGTTTTGTATAGGGATGTCGAATGCTGCGGCGGTGGATTGCGATGCGGCGCTATCATGCTCATATCAGTTCCGCTCGCGCTGATTCCCATAGTCACAAGCAGGTGAATGCCGGACTTGCGGCTTTGCTCCAGCGCCGCTCGCAGCATTGCGTAGTAGACGCTGTCGTTACGGTCGAGAGCTTGAAAGTCCGCGACGATCACTCTCCGGATGCCGTCCTGTGGTCGGTTGTTTTTCTGCAGGAGAAAGATTGCATACGCACGCAGGCGTCCGCCTTGACTGAAAGTGGCGATCCAAATTCTCTCTTCGCGCAGCGCGAAATAAAAACGCCATTCCAGAATTGCCCGCGTCCGCAACGCCAGGAACCTCCGCGGATATTCGGCGGAAAGCTCATCCCAGAAGCGATCAAAACGCTCGTCGAAAACCGCGCACATCTCAATGCCGGCACCCCGGCGGGCGCGCCTTCGCAGCAAAATCCGATTCCATGTGTCCTTTGTCGAGAGCGCCAGCGCCGCCGGGTAGGATAGCAAGCTGGCGGCAGGCGCCTTCTTGCGGCCAAGCCAATCGGCGATATATCCCTGATAGCTTACGATCCAGACGGCCTTTCGATCCCATGCCTTCAGTGGCATGGCTTTAACTCCGAGTTCGACGTGCGCCTTGAATGCCGCAAGAGTCGACTGGTGGCCCAACGCCACGTCGACGGTCTTCTGGTGCCAGTACTGATCAGCCAGGAACATTGCGTACCCGCGATATTCGTCCTCCACAACGAACGAGATACCGTCACCGATGAGAAGCTGCTGCCCCTCAAACTGATAAAGGAGAGGAAGGTTGGCGATATGGCCGACAATGCGCTTGTCTGCTTCTTCCAGCACCCACCCTATTGGGAATTTCCCACCGAACCGCAGGCAAGCGGGATTGTTGACCCAAAGGTGCCGCCATTGCTCGCAGGTCCAGGTCGCCGGGGGATATCCGTAGGGCGCTGTCAGCGTGGCAAGCTGCGCGTAGTCGTCAAGCCTGATCTCGCGCAGCTTCGGAGCGCGGCCCGGCTTGAACCTTGCGGCTCGATCGGTCGATTTCAGTTGTGCGTCGGCGTAATTCATTTACATTGTCAAGCTGAAAGGTCGGTGTGTTCGATCGCGACCACTCCGGCAGCAAGCGGCTTTCTAAGCGGAATCGCGGCAAGCACTGGAATGCCAAGGGCATCCTCGACTTCCAGGGGCGTGCGGAAAGATGGGTCCCAATAATCGCTAATAAATCCTGACCCAAACGCAACCAGCAGTGCCAAAATAAAGCCCACGGTCAATCTCAACAGCGGAGAAGTAACAGGCAGCACGGGAACGGTGGCCGCCTCAGCGATCGCCACGTTCATAATCCGCGAGCGATCAAGCGCTTCAGATAAACGCGCGTCAGATTGCTTGCGCAGCGATGCAAGATAAGTCTCCTCTGCGGCTTTTTGATTCCGCAACAGGTCTTGCTGCTGTTTCCCCAGCTCCTCGAGGCGAACGGACCGCGTGTGGTAATCGCTCACGGTGCGCCCGGTCTGCGCCTCGCTGGCCTGGAGGGCAACGAGTTCCGATCGCGCTTTCGCCAGTTCGGAGGTGAGCCACGTGTGCACAGGATCCTGGTCAGTCGTGCGCTCGGCGCTCGGCGCTGCTTCGGCCGCGGCGATTGCCAACTTCGTGTCGGCGATCTGCTTATCCACGTCCTGCACCAGGCGGTAATCGGGCTGATATTTTGTGAGCAGTTCAGACCGCTTCAGTTCAAGCGTGTAGAGGGTCGACTTCAGAGTGTCGACCGGGACCGTTGTGGTCCTAACCAGCGTGGTGATGCGCGGGCTGGCCGTTTTGAGCTGTGCCTCAAGGTTGTGAATGCGCTGCTGGGTGAAAGCGATCTGACTTTTCGTGCTCTGCAGCGTGGCATCGAAATCAGCGGTCTTCTGCAACAGGGTGTTGTTTTCCGCGTCCGCCGAAACCACCCCTTGCGCTCTCGTGAATTCGTTCAGGCGAGCTTCCGCTTCCTGCAGAGCCACCCGGTTCTGCTCGACCTCTTGGCTAAAGAACTCCGTGCTGCCCGCCGGACGATGCACTTGAACGTGTCTCTCAAGGTACAGGCCGGTCAGCGCCTGCAACACCAGCGCAGCCTCCTGCGGATTGGTTGAGTGATAGCGCAGGGTGACGATGTTGGAACGGACCGGCGGCTCGATATCAAGATTCTTGCGTATCACTCGAGCAGCTTTTGCGATCTGCTGGTCTTTCGGCATCGCCGGCAATCGCAGCAATTTCCTCAAGCTCCCCATGCGATTCGACAAACCGCTCTGCACCGCCGCTTGCCGCAGCAAATCGTCGCTTTGCATCAGGTCAATTTCGGAGTCGACATCCTGCTCCTCAATGCGCCCCAGCGACTCCCGGGCGGACGAGTCATTCGGCGCCGAATTCGCGCTGATCATCGGATCGAAACGGAGCCGCTGCACCAGTACCTTCGTTTCTGAAATGTACTCACCGGGCATCAGGGCCACTGCGGCCACAATCGGCAGGAACACCGCAAAAAACGTGGTCAGCATCAACCGGCGGCGACGGAACAGTATGGCCAGCAATGTGCGCGGAGTGAACCTCGCAGCCTGCCGTCCCGGCAGTTGCAGTACGTGTTGAAGACCTGCTTGCATTAATGACTCCCCAATTCGCGCTATGGTATGCCGGGAACGACGGTTGCCCCAAGCGTAGGCTGGATGAAGGTCCGGAGCTTTGAAGCTTTGTTTTGCGGAATATAGATCGTATCTCCCGGCTGCAGTCGAACATCTTCGCTAAGGTTCCCCCCCGAGGCCAACATCTGCTTTACGTTCACTCGTTGGCGTTGAACGTTGCCGTCGGGCAACCGATGGAAGACCCATATCTCGGAGTGCTTCGAAGTGTCATTCAAGCCACCGGCGATCCCGATCGCTTCAATCAGAGTAGTGTTGGCTCGCAGGTCATACTTGCCGGGTTTGCCGACCTGCCCGGTGGCGATAAAATAGGGCTTGTTGAAGTCGCGCAACATTACCCTAATCACCGGCTTTGTCAGAATCTTGCTGTACGCGCTCTCCAATGTATTTGTCAGTTCTGGAACCGTTAGCCCCGCTACGTGAACGTCGCCCACGCCGTTCAGGGTCGCAAAACCATCCGGCTGGACGGGAACGTTCGGTTGATTGAACTCGGGCGTGAATTCGAAGTGAAGATCCAGCACGTCGCCGGGGCAAAGTTGGTAGCGCGGATTCCTCGCATCAAATCCGGAAGACAGGTTCGCTCCAGCCGGTTGTTCTCTCATAGCACTCGGATTGGGCGTGTCTTTGGGTTGCGCCTGCGGCCAGCATAGAGGAACGGCCGCCAATACAATCACGATCATCAAGCCACATCTGCTCTTCATTTTCCTGTACCCATGCCTCTGCCCAACTTGCCGTAGCGAGCCAATCGCTGCCGCTCTATCGAAGTGAGAAGTTAATTACGATGCGCATATCGCTTTGTCGCGGTTGTCCATTGACTAACGATGGTTGGTATCCCCACTGGCGCACGGCGTCCACGGCCGCAGGCACCAGTGCCGGATCACCCGAAATAGTCTGCACCTTTTGCACTTTCCCGCTTTCGTCGATATGCGCGTTCAGCACAACGCCACCTGAAATCCCGTTATTGCGCGCTGGCTGCGGGTATATCGGGTCCACTCGCGTGATCAGCTTTGGCGCAATCGTTATCTCCGGAGCCGGAGGGGTCGCCGCAGCCGTCGCGAAGTGATTCATTGTCGGAGTTCCTGCGAACGAGACACGGTATTGCGTCTTGTGAACATTGTTTCCGGTTGGAGCCGCCGGTTCTTTCGGCAGCCCTGTGGCTTTCAAAGTTTTTGGATTGCGGATCCCCGAGTCTGCCGCCGGAGTGGTGGATGGAGCTGTGTCTGTCGCGCGCGCACCGGTGTCTGCCTCTGCGACCACGGAAGTGGTCTTGAACTCTGGAGGTGTCAGCGATGCCCCTAAATCGCCTTCGATACTCGAGTTTGTCCTGGAGTGGTCCTCATCTTTTTTGCTTACGAAAACCGGCTCCAGGCGTGAAGGCAACTGCCCCGCCGATTCTTGCGGCCTTGAAACCAACTGAGCGGTGTTAGAGTGATCCACTTTTTCTGTTTCACTTGCGAAAGCCGACTTCAAAGGTGTCAGCCACTGTTTAGCCGATTTTTGCGCGTCTGAAGCGAATCTTTGCGTTGCTGAAACGAAGTGAGCGGCGAACGCCGTATCACCGTGGTGATTGCTTAGCCAAACCAGACCACCGAAGAGTGACGCGACGACCGCCGTCAAACCCCACCCCCAAGCGAGACCGCGAAATTCTCGCCATCGCCACGCACGCGTAGGAGGCGCAGCTGCACGACTCGCCGATAAGCTCTTCTTCTGTGCGAACCGCCTGAGAATGTTGCACACGCCGACTTGAAAAGCGACTGCTGCTCCAATCAGGCGGCCAAAGACCAACTTGGCCGCGACTATAGAACTCCTAGGCCAGGCGAAACGGCGAAATCCTAACCGCTGCGACTGCCGCGCATGAGAAGGGACGGCCGCACGCTTCACCCGCCAATTCAGCATCTTTTCTGCGATCTGTCCGAAAGCATTGCGCACACTAACCCGAAAAGCGGCTATTACTCCCAGAACACCGCTCAGCCAAGCAGAAACAAAGCTGGGCTTTGCGATTTTGCTCGCCAGCTCTCCCCTCTCCGCTTTCGGCCGTTCGGGAACGGGAGCGGGAACGGGCTCCGCCACAGTCTGCGGTTGCCGCTCACTCTTAATGGCAACCGGGCTCGCGCTCTCTGCTTGCGGCAACTCCTGCTGCAGGGTGATGTGCTCCGCTTTCTCTTTTGCCGGGGCCGGAGTCTGAAGGGCGGTGGTGAACAATGCGGCGAGTTCGTCGGCCGTTCCCGAAATCCGACGCCCTTGGACACGCTCTTCCTGGTTCGGCTGAGGGCCAAATTCCAAGTCCGCGGCGGCCTCGCGCACCATTTGGCCGTCGATCAATATCTTGCCCAACGCACAGCCGATGGACATTGCGTTGAAACAAAGCCGGTTTATCTCGCGTGGGACGCCATGGGACTTCTCCACAATTATGCCGAGAGCTTCAGGAGTGAAAAGAGCATCGCCGCGATACCCTGCCCGCTTTAGTCTGTGCGCGACGTATCTGATCACGTCAGCGGGAGCAAAAACGTCCAGCCGTGACACGATCGTGATCCGTTGCCGAAGTTGCTCGAGCGCGGGAAGGGACAGTTTCCTGCCGAGTTCAGGCTGGCCGGCGAGTACGATGTGCAGGAGTTTGGCATGAGACGTTTCAAAATTGGACAGCAGGCGCAACGTTTCGAAAACCGGGATGTCGAGATTTTGCGCTTCATCCACCACCACCAACACGCGACGGTTTGCTCGTGCGCTCCTCAGCAGGAACTGCCGCAAGCAAGTCAGTGCTGATGTATCGCTCCTGCCATTCTCACCCTGAATTTTGAATTCAGCGAGCAGGTTTTGTAGTAGCTCCTTGGAGGTGCACTGCGTATCAAACAGAAATGCGCTCTGAGCCGAATTCTGGAACTGCCGCAGCAGGGCGAACAGCAACGTAGTTTTGCCCATCCCCGGCTTGGCAATAACCGCTGCGAACCCGACTCCAGACTGAATGCCATAGGAAACCGAAGCTAAAGCCTCCCGATGAGTGGCGCCCAGGTATAGGAATTCAGGATCGGGGGTCACACCAAACGGCTGTTCGTTCAGACCATAGAAGCTAAGAAACATTCAATATCCTTTGGAACGGCTTGAGGAATTACCAGTTCGCATTTCTCCCAACACGCAGTGTGCCTTGTGCCGGCATGGCGCTCGGCTCGATCAGTTCCAAATCGAGTCCCTCAACCTTGATTGCGATTGCGCGCATGATGAGCTCGATCGACACCACAAACCGGGTATCGCCTTCACGCCGGACAATCACCCCTTCCAACCCGCTGAGCGGCCCCGACACTACGCGGACGCGACGTCCGGCGCTCAGGTAGGCAACCGGTTCAGCCTGCAACTTCTGCGACAGACAATCACGGAGCGGCTCGACATCCTCGTCCGCCAGCGGAACTGGCTGGCCACCTGTCCCGACCAGGTACGCCACACCCGGAGCGCTCAGCACGCGCAACCGTTCCGCGAGCGGAATGCGCACAAATACGTACCCTGGGAAGAGCGGCAATTCAACCTGGGCGCGGCGCTGGTTCCATTGGCGCGTCGCCGTATGAAGCGCCAGGTATGACTCCACTCCGATTCGCTGTAAGTGTTCGGCCACGCGTTTCTCATGACGCGCGTAGGTGTAGGCGGCGTACCACCTGGGTTCAAAATGGATTGCTTGGGATAAATCGTTCTGCGAGTGTGTTGGCGAGAACAACTGGGGCCCGGACATAGCTTCGCCGCCTCAACGACATTCTGTCTTTGACTTTTTATTTCTGCTCTCTTGGAAAATCGACAGCGGCAAACATCGCCTGCCAGCACCTAAAGTGGCGCGGACAAAGACTCTGACGCAAGTAGCTGGCTACGTGATGCCCGAGTTCCTGAAAAAAACAGGCGCTCGAAATGTATTTTTCGTGAAAATCAACGGCTGGCAAATCGGCGAAAAAGAGGTTAAGCAATAGATAACATTTAAGATACGTGGGGATGACAAATTAGTAATATGAGTTGCTGCCCGTAAGTGCTGCTCGCAATCGGCGCACCAGAAACGCAGCTGTTGTCGACGATCGGCCGGCAGGTGGCCCATATCTGCCTTTGGTTGGGATAATTCCGGCTTATTGCGGCCGCAGAACGGAAGTTTTGCTGAAACAGGCGGCGCTGCTCGGAATTGTTGGCGTCCCCGGCGGGATTTGAACCCGCGTTACCGCCGTGAAAGGGCGATGTCCTAGGCCAGGCTAGACGACGGGGACTCTACAGGCAGGCATTCTCTCGCACACGTTCCAGCAAGTTCATCGTATCAGCACACCTAAGTAGTGTCAAAAGCCATCGCTCGAGTTTGGAACCCTCCGCTCTGTCGGAGTGCCCGGCACGAAGCCAGGGGATACTGATATCATTTTGCAGTCCAAAGCCGTCGCATTGATTGAATTCGGGTCCCGGCCAGCGTCGGAGTTGCGCCTATTGAGCAACATGCGTTCAACCTGCCGGCAAGGGTTGTCGTCACTGGCTGCGACTAGAGCAGATTCAGAGTTAGTGTATCCGGCACGATCATCGCCGGGCTGAAAGCCCGGCTACTTACCGGACACACCTTCCGCGAATCCGGTCTGGCTACCGGTTTGTTCGCGAATCCGACGGTTTCTAACCGTGGCGGGCAAAGGACAATTTTGAGAAGACCAGTTTGGCCACTACTTCGACGGCACTGAAGCCATGCTGAATGGCTCGGCGAGACCGCCCGATGTTCACTGCTCAAACCAACCGGGACTGTTGCGGACCCGGCGCGAGGAGAAAATAATGATGTTGCATTGGAAAACCGTTGTTCGCTTCTTTTCTTTGTTGCTGTTGTTGACCTCGATCAGTATGGCTCAAACCCAATCGACCGCCGGCTCCCCCGCTGCAAGCCCGCAGGCAGATGCGCAGAAAGGGGTGATGATGCTGACCATCTTCTTGCGCCACGATGAGTCCAAAACGCTAGACCAGATCAATGCCGACCTCAAGGCGCACGGTTATTTCGACCATTTTCCTCCCAAGGACGTCGAAGTCGTTTCCTGGTACGTGATGATGGGCATCGGGCAGGTGGTTACGCTTCGTTTCCCGGCCGAGCGTTTGCGTGAGGTGAATCTCTCCATCGAGCGTCATGCGTGGGGCGGATTCCGCACGGACTTCTATCCGACCTACGACTACAAATCCGTGTGGGAAGCAGACCAGAAGAAGAAGTGAACGCGCAGTTTAAGCATCGTATAACGTTGTCACTGGGCCGGACACACATCAACCGGCCCGGTGAGTCCTCATCCCGGCGCCGTTTCGCCGGGCCTGAGCTCCTGGAGAAACGATGGCCGATCCGCTTTACCTGAGCTTGTGGTTCCCAACCTTTCGCGCCGAAGAAATGACGGTGCGTGCGCTTGGTGTTTTGCAACAGTTCCCTTTCGCGCCCGCCGCGCCGGGGATCGCTTACGTTGCAGTGCAGCCCATTAGTTACGCAGAGCCTTCCATTCTCGAGCGCCGGTTCACACCGCCTGCCACGCCACAAGAGGCCATGGAGGTAGTGCAGGAGTTTGCCCATGAAGATTACGCCATCACTCTCGAAGCTTACTGGGAGTTATGGACCCCCGGCGGGGAGAATAGTCAGTGGTCGAGGCGTGAAAACAAGGTCAACTTCATTCTCCATGGCACGGAATTCGACGAGGGAATCTATACCGAGCTTGGACATGTCGAAATCGACTTCGGGCTGGACTTCCCTTTTCTTTACGAAGAGATGGATCTGTCACCCGCAGACCAGCAACGGGTACGTGAGAATGTCGCCCGACTCATCGCCTTCACGCATGCAGTGGAGAAGCATTGCCAGTTGACCGGCCGCGTACTTTGGTCGGAGAGTGAAGAGAACCTCGCGCAAAAACTCGTCGCCCGCTTGCAAAAAGTGCAGTAGACAGCATCGTTAGAGCGCTCGCGACAGCACGTGGGTGAATCGCTGTTTCAACTTCAGGAATGGAGTCTCCAGCCAACGGTAGGAAGCCGCGGCGAGCACAACCGTCAGCGTCAGCGCAACCAGTCCGTGCAGCGCCAAGCTCCCGGCGGACGCTGCGAAGTTCGGCATCAGATAATCGGAGCACATTAGCGCCAGCACATGGAAAACATAAAGCCCATACGAAATGCGGCCCAGGTATACCAATAAACTTTTGTCCAGCACCCGCCGATTGCAAAACACGGCGATCAGCAGCGTTGAAGCTCCCGCCGTCATCACCGGGTAGCCGAGCAACAGGTCCTGCAACTTGAGCGGATCGGCCTTGATGCGAAAGAAATTGGCGGCCAGCCACAACAGCGCAATCCCCGCCATCGCGAGCGCGACTCTCGCTCGCACCCCTATCGCAGGTGTCCTTCCCTTCAATAACACCGCGATCAGAATGCCGGCCGCAATCGGATCGAGTTGCACCAGCGTGTTACACCAGGCCTGGGTCTCCATTGTGTGGTGCAGCCCAAGATAGAGGCGCGTCGCGTTTGCCAGGGCCATCATGCAAATCGCAAGCACCAGCATCATTACGGTTCCTGCCCGCTTCACCACAGCCGGCCACAGAAGGTAGAACTGCTCTTCGATCGAGACGCTCCATAGCGGAAAGATCACTGAAGATGGGAATCCATGAAATACGATCCACCAGTTTCCCGCCAAAAAGGTGAATCCCATTGCTGCCCGCCATCCCATGTGTTGCCCGGGTACAAATAACTGCAGCGCGGCCGCCAACCCTAGAAATGCGAAATAGAGCGGCCAGATCCGGAGCACACGGCGCGCATAGAACGATCGGACATCAACCTCTCCCAGCAGAGACTTCTCGCGCAACAGCAGCTCGGTGATGAGAAACGAGCTGAGCACAAAAAAAATATCGACGCCGAAAGCACCCGTCGCAGCCACGCCCGCCAGAAGGTGGCCGAGCCACGGCGAAATTCGAATCGCGGTATACGCTGCGACCTCGTGTGGCAGCGCATGATGGCAGAACACGAAAAAAAACGCGAAGAAGCGCAGCATATCCAACTCAGGATGATAGAAGCGCGATGTCGCCACTCTTGCCGGCGCTTCCTCGGCTAACGCTTCATTCCAGATTGTCGTGAGAGAAGACAAGGCAGAATCGATTGGCCCATTTCAAAGTGTCAATACTATTCATGTTAGCAGGCGGGACGTAACAAAACATAGAGCTTCATTTCATAAACGGTGCTTTGAAGGGGTAGGTTTATGAAACAAGCTGCAGAAAGAACAATCGTTCGCTCCGGCACAATATCAAAAGGCCCGGCTTTTCGGCCAGGCCTTCTGCTTGTGCCGGTAGTTGCGTGAGCGAAGGACCTGCTCGTTTCCAAAGCAACAAGCAGGTCTTGCACAGCGCTCAGGATGATCCGACCCCTGATTACTTCGTCTGGCCGCCTTCCATCCCTCTTTCGGCGAGGCCTTCCTGCGCCGCGGCAAGGCGGGCGGTCAAAACACGGAACGGAGAGCAGGAGACGTAGTCCATGCCGACGCGGTGGCAGAACTTTACCGATTCGGGCTCGCCGCCGTGCTCACCGCAGATGCCGACCTCCAGCTTCGGACGCGTGCTGCGGCCGCGCTCGGTACCCATCTTCACCAGCTGTCCCATTCCTTCCTGGTCCAACACTGCGAACGGATCCTGCTTGATGATTCCGTCCTTCAGATAGGCCGGCAGGAACTTGTTGATGTCGTCGCGCGAGAAACCGAACGTCGTCTGCGTGAGATCGTTGGTGCCGAAGCTGAAGAACTCGGCCTCCTGCGCAATCTGGTCCGCCATGAGACAGGCACGCGGCAGCTCGATCATGGTTCCCACCATGTATTCGACCTTCATGCCCTTCTCTTTAAAGACCTCTTCCGCCACACGCCGGACGATGTCACCCTGGTTCTTCATCTCCTTGATGCCGCTGGTGAGCGGGATCATGATCTCCGGGTGCACCTTGATGCCCTTTTTCTTGACGTCGACGGCCGCCTCCAGAATGGCGCGCGCCTGCATCTCGGTGATCTCCGGATAAGTGATTCCCAAACGGCATCCGCGATGTCCGAGCATCGGGTTGATCTCGTGCAGATCTTCCACGCGAGACAACAGCGCGCGAAGTTCCTTCAGCTTCGGAGACTTCGGCTTGCTGATCTCGAGCCTGGCGATTTCCACCATCAGGTCCTCGCGCTTGGGCAGGAACTCGTGCAGCGGCGGATCCAGCGTACGGATGACAACCGGCAAGCCGTCCATTGCCTTGAACAGGCCGGCGAAGTCGGCGCGCTGCATCGGAAGTAGCTTCTTGAGCGCCGTGCGACGGTCCTTCTCGTTGTCGGCCAGAATCATCGCGCGCATGAACGGCAGACGGTCCTCGGCAAAGAACATGTGCTCGGTACGGCACAGGCCAATGCCTTCGGCACCGAACTGCCGGGCCTGTTTCGCGTCACGCGGAATATCCGCATTGGCGCGCACCCCCAGCTTGCGATACGGATCGGCCCAGCTCATGAACTTCACCAGGTCCGGGTTGTCTGCCGAAACCGCGATCGTGTTCAGCTTGCCCTTGATCACTCGGCCGGTCGTGCCATCCAGCGAGAGCCAGTCGCCTTCCCTGAAGGTCTGCCCTTTCACCCGCATCTCGTGTTTCTTCTCGTCCACTGAGATGTCGCCCGCGCCAGCCACGCAGCACTTGCCCATGCCGCGCGTGACCACCGCCGCGTGCGAAGTCATACCGCCGCGCGACGTCAGAATGCCGGACGCGATTTCCATGCCGTGAATATCTTCCGGCGTGGTTTCACCGCGCACCAGGATGACCGACTTTATCTTGCCCTTCTGGGTATAGGCCACAGCGTCATTGGCACTGAATACGATCTGCCCAACGGCCGCGCCCGGCGAAGCCGGCAAACCGGTGGCGAGCACTTCGACCTTGCTTCCCTTTTCGTCGAGCTGGGGCACCAGGAAGTCATAAAGCTGGTTGGGCTCCACGCGGAAAATCGCTTCTTCCTTCGTAATCAAGCCCTCTTCTACCATGTCGATGGCCAAACGCACAGCCGCCAGTCCCGTGCGCTTGCCGTTGCGGGTCTGTAGCATGTAAAGCTTGCCGTCCTGAATGGTGAACTCGAAGTCCTGCATGTCGCGATAGTGTTTTTCCATTCGCGAAGTGATATCACGCAGTTGGTTGTAGACCTCCGGCATGATCTTTTCGAGTTCGGTGATGTGAGACGGAGTGCGCACGCCGGAGACAACGTCTTCGCCCTGCGCGTTCAGCAGGAATTCACCGTAAAACTCTTTCTTGCCGGTGGCGGGGTTGCGCGTGAAGCCGACGCCCGTACCGCTGTTATCACCCATGTTGCCAAAGACCATCGCCTGCACGTTGACGGCTGTTCCCAGCCAGTCATCGATGTTATTGATGCGCCGATAGGTCTTGGCGCGCTCGTTGCCCCAGCTCCGGAAAACCGCATCGCGGGCCATCACGAGCTGCTCGCGTGGCGTCTGCGGGAAATCGATCTTGGCAAATTTCTTGTCCACCTTCTTGTACTCGGCGATCACTTCCTGCAGTGCCTTGGCGTCAAGTTCAGTATCCAGCTTTGCCTTCTTCTGCTTTTTCTTTGCGTCGAACACTTCCTCGAAATGCGCCTTTTCGATTTCCAACACAACGTTGCCGAACATTTGGATGAGCCGCCGATAAGAGTCATAGGCAAACCGCGGGTTGCCGGTCCGCTCCGCCAGGGCTCCCACCGATTCATCGTTGAGGCCAAGGTTGAGAATCGTGTCCATCATGCCCGGCATGGAAAACTTTGCGCCCGAGCGCACGGACACCAGCAACGGATTTTCACCGGTGCCCAGTTTCTGCCCCTGCAGTTTTTCCAACTGCGCGACCGCCTCGTCCATCTGCGCGTCGAGCGCAGGCGACAAGGTACCGCGCATCCGGTCGCGGCAGGCCTCCGTCTGGATCGTGAAACCCGGAGGAACCGGTAATCCGGCGTTCGTCATTTCGGCCAAACCGGCACCTTTGCCGCCCAGCACATCCTTCATTTTCCCGTTTCCTTCAGCCTTCCCGCCGCCGAAGAAGTATACGTATTTGATCGCGGTTTCTTTGGGTGTTGCCATCTGTGCGCTCTCACTTTCAAAAGTTTGTGTGCTCATTTCAACTTCAACCTCGAAGGCGTCTACTACCGCCGTAATTACAGTGCAGCTTGATCTCCCGGACCCGTACGACGTTGCCGCCCCAAAGGAACCGGTTACTGTAAACTTTTACGCTCGGTCACGATCTCGCTGAAGTCGGCGATAATGCTGAAGTGGCCCAGCAACATTCCCAGCAACGCCAACCTTCGGTTACGGACCTGTTCGTCCTCGACCATCACCATCACACGATCGAAAAATTCGTCTATTGGTTTACGGATCTTCGCGACCTCGACCAGCGCTTCGTCATATTGCTTCTCCGCGCAGAGGAGGCGAACACTCTCTCCGGACTGCGCGCCCTGTTCGGCCAACTCACGCTCTGCCGGTTCGCCGTCATCGGGGATTCCGGCAGCCGCTCCCGATCCGGTCTTTTTGCTTTCCGCAGCCTGCCGCAGAATGTTCTTCATCCGCTTGAAAGCCGATGAAATCGCCTCGAAATCCTCCGAGCCGCGAACTTTCGCCACCGCTTCGGCCCGCATGATCGCGTCCAGAACATTGTCCGCCCCCGAGGCGAGCACCGCGTTCACCACATCATAAGCATAGCCCCTTGCGTCGCGCAGGTAGAACTCCATCCGCTCCCGGAAGAATGCCGCAACATCTTGCGGTAGGGTCTTTGCCGCCGTGAACTTCTTTTCGGCTTCGCTGCCTTTGTATTGCAACAGCGCATCCGCCATGATCTGCGAAATACTCAGCGGCAACTTGTGCTCGGCCAGAATGCGAACGATCCCGTTGCCCGCGCGGCGCAACGCGAAAGGATCTTTCGATCCCGTGGGCTGCATCCCCAAGGCAAACATACCGGCGATGGAATCCGCCTTGTCGGAAATCGCCAGAACCGCGCTTTCCACCGAACCCGGAACCGCATCTTCCATCGACTCGGGCTTGTAATGATCATAGATTACGTCGCCCACAAAGGGATTCATCTCCAGTGCCGCCGCCTGTACCTTGGCGTAAAGGCCGCCAACAATGCCCTGGAGTTCGGTAAATTCCTTGACCAATTCGGTCGTCAAATCGGCCTTGGCCAGCAGCGCGGCCTTATGGATGATCCCCGGACGCACCGCAATTTCCTTCTCGCGCACGCTTTCCGCCACCAAACTCGCCAAGTGTTGAGTGCGAATGGCCTTTTCGAAATAGCTGCCAAGATCCTTCTGGAAGGTAACCGACTTCAGCAACTCAACGCGCTCGCGCAGCGTGATCTTCTGGTCAGTTTGCCAGAAGAAGCGCGCATCGTTGAAGCGGGCGCGCAGCACCCGCTCGTTGCCATGACGGATCAAGCCGTCGGAATCGGAGGACGTATTCAGCACCGCCAGAAAGTGCGGCGAAAGCTTGCCGTTTGCGTCTTCCACAGCGAAGTATTTCTGATGATCGCGCATCACGGTCACCAGCACTTCTTCCGGCAGCGTCAGGTATTCAGGTTCAAAATTGCCGAGAATCACCGAAGGATATTCCGTAAGGTTCACGACCGTCGCCAGCAGCTCTTTATCTTCGCGCCAGCGTGCTCCGGGAATCGCTCTCGTGGCCGCATCCAGCGCCTTACGGATGATCGCCTCCCGCTCCGAGGGATGCGGAATCACGCACGCGCTTTTCAACTTCTCCGCATACTCGCATTCCGCACCGAGCGTTATGTCGCCTTGCGATAGAATCCTGTGCCCGCGCGATTTGTTTCCCGCCGCAATCCCGCCAAACTCGACTGGAACGACCTTGCCGTCGAGCAAGGCCACGATCCAGCGCACCGGGCGCACGAAGCGCTCCGCCGATTTGCCGCGCCAGTACATATTCTTGGCCCAGTAGATCGAACCGAACTCTTTCGGCAGCGACTCCGCCAGCAACGCCGAAGCATCGCGTCCCTTCCGCAACAACTTCGCCGCGAGATACTCGCCCTTCGGGGTTGAAACCTTTTCCAAGGCGTTCAAATCCAGATTCACTTTCTTCGCGAAGGCGTGCGCCGCCGGCGTCGGCTGACCGTCTCTGAAGGCAACTTTCAGCGCAGGCCCTATCACTTGTTCGCTGACATCAGGCTGTGCCTCAGCCACTCCGTGAGCCAGCACCGCAATGCGGCGCGGCGTGGAGAAAGATTCCACGGCTGCGCCTTCGGCGAGATGTTCACGCGCCAACAAATCGCGCACACGGTTGGTCAGTTCCGCGGAGGCCGAGGTGATCATGCGGGCCGGAATCTCTTCGATTCCTATTTCGAGCAGGAAATTAGCCATTGCAGCAAGTCTTCCTATTTTATGCGCAGCTTATCGCGCAATCAGCAAACTCCAGTTAAATTTGCGAGCACCTGTGGCAGCAATCCCAAATTCGCCTGATCGTCCGTTTCGGGAAAGTCCCCTGCAGCGATCGATTTCGGGACGCCCACTCTGAAATCGCTCTAGTTGGCCGCCGCGGCCGCCATTCCGGTCTTCCGCTGATCGACCCATGACTTGGCGGCGGCAACGGCCAGCGCACGAATCCGCGCGATGATGCCGACCCGCTCCGTCACGCTGATTGCTCCGCGCGCGTCAAGCAAATTGAACAAATGTGAGCACTTCAGGCACAGATCAAATGCAGGCAGTAACGGAAAGCGTAACTTCTGCTGCGCCAAATGCTTCCCGAACTCCTCATCCAGCACGCGCTCCTTCTTGCCCGTCTCCTTCTTCTCGCCCATCAGTTTGGCATATTCGGCCAACAATTCCTGGCACTCGGCCTCGTAGGCGTCCAGGTGTTTCCAGAGTTTGTCCACGTCGGCCAATTCAAAGTTGTAGACCGAATACTGCTGCTCATCGGCCAGTCGGATATCGCCGTACGTCACCGGCCTGCCATCGGGACCGTACACCCACACGATGTCGTAAATCGAGTCGACATCCTGCAGAAAGGCTGCAATTCGCTCCAACCCGTAAGTCAGCTCAGCGCACATCGGGTCCAGGTCCACGGCACCACACTGCTGGAAGTAGGTAAACTGCGTGATCTCCAACCCATCGAGCATCACCTGCCAGCCCACGCCCCAGGCGCCAAGCGTCGGAGACTCCCAGTTGTCTTCCTCGAACTTGACGTCGTGCTTACGCAAATCGATGCCGATCGCCTTGAGAGATTCCAGATACAGCTCTTGCACGTTCTCAGGCGGCGGCTTCAGAATCACCTGAAACTGTGTGTGCTTGTATAGCCGGTTCGGATTTTCGCCATAGCGGCCATCCGCCGGACGGCGCGAAGGTTGTACGTAGCCCACGCGATACGGCTCCGGCCCAAGCACGCGCAGAAACGTCTCGGGCGACATCGTGCCCGCGCCCACCTCGACGTCATGCGGCTGCTGCAGCACACATCCGTTTCGCGCCCAGAACTCCTGCAGTTTCAGGATTAGATCTTGGAAGGTAAGCGGTTTGTTAACCGATTCAGTCACAGAGAGTCTTTCCCCAGTCATCAGCAATTGCGTTCAGTCCAGCTTCTCCAACTGCGCCGCCGTCACCAGTTTGCGATCCAGGTGCCGCGACAGAATCTGCAAGAGGAACTTGCGCAAGTCGGCGCCACGCGAGCGCGGCCACGGCTCGCCTGCTAACTTCTCCACCGGCGAGCGAAACATCGCCGCCGCCAATCCCCTCGACTCGGCTGTCATCTCCGATGAGGCCAGCCGCTTATGTTCCGGACACATCAAGCCGTCCGCCAGCACATGGAACCAAGCCCGCTGCCCGTCCAGATCGCGTCCGCAAACGATACAGGCGCTCAGCTCCGGAAGAAATCCCATCAGTCGCACCAGCCAGAGCTGGAAGTACGTCACCGGCATCCAGATGGCATTCGAATTCAAATTCGCCAGCACCGAGACAGCCAGCCGGTAAATTGCATCGTTCGCTTCGCGCTCTGGCAGCATCTCGTCAAGCATCTCGGCTACATGCCCCAAAGCCACGATGCGAGGATAATCCACCTGCGACGAGAGCGGCGACGCCAACACCTCGCAGGAATCGATCCGCGCTAGTTCCCTTCGCTCGCGATCCTCCCAGAGGACGCGCACGCAGGTTAGCGGCTCCAGAGCGCCAGCGAATCGCCGGCGCGACTTCTTGGCCGCCTTCGCCACGCCCTTCACTTTGCCTTCCAGGCGAGTGAACAAAGTGACCAGCAGGTCCGCCTCGTGCAGCGGATACGTGCGTAGAACGATCGCCTCAGACTGCTTCAGCGGCATTCAGAGTGATTCTCGACGCCTATCAAGTCCTCGTCGGCAAGTGCGTCCGTCGAGGTCGAAACAGGCCAGCCCTTCAGATCCAGCGCGTCAGATCAATTTTACTGGAGTGGAGACGAGGAGGGAAGCACAGGAATTCGCCGGTGCGTGGAAGGCACTTTTTCCAGGGTGCCGCACCGGCGACGAGCTTGGGCCCGGGCAGAGGCTGCGCCTCTTACCGCCCAAAGTACTTCGCGTTGCGCTCGGTGTAAGCCTTCCACTTCTCCGGTAGATCATCGAGTGCGAAAATGGCCGAAACGGGACAAACCGGAACACACGCCCCGCAGTCGATGCACTCAACCGGATCGATATACAGCATCTCTTCCTTGGCGAATGCTTCTTCGTCTTTCTTTGGATGTATGCAATCCACCGGACATGCGTCGACGCATGCCGTATCCTTCGTGCCGATACAGGGTTCTGCAATCACATATGCCATAGTCTTCACTTTCTCCGGAACGCCTGCTGATGATCACGATAGCACTGAAAACATTCGATTCTAACAAACCGCCGGAAAGGTCGTCCGGCCGTTCTTACCTCCGCAGACCGCTCTTACCACTACAGATGCAACTGGAAGCCGGAAGAGTTCAATGCGCCCTGCTTATCGCACTCAGCGCTGGCGATTGCGGGTCCAATCCACCGGCGACGGCAACGGCTCCAATCCTCGTCCGGCGAAGATTTCGGTGAAGTTGTGGATAAGTTCTTCGTGAAGCAGTCCGTTCGAGGCGAGTGTCTCGCTGCTTTCCACCTGCCAGGGTGAGCCGTCGAACCGCGTCACCTTCCCGCCAGCCTCCAGTACCAACAAAACGCCGGCCAGCGTGTCCCAGGGATTCAGGTTGAACTCCCAAAAACCGTCGTAGCGCCCTGACGCAACGTTTGCCAGGTCGAGCGCCGCCGAACCGGCACGCCGCACGCCGTGGCTCCGCAACGTAAGCTGGTGATAGAAGTGGATATTCGGGCTCTTGTGGCGCTTGAAGCTCGGGAACCCCGTTCCCAGGATCGCCTCGGAAAGACTCTGATTCTTCGAGACCCGAATGGGCTTGCCGTTGAGCGTAGCGCCCTTGCCCCGTTCAGCGGCGAACAACTCGCCGCGTGTCGGATCGTACAGCACTCCTGCCTGAGGCACGCCTGCGCGTTCCAGCCCAATGGAAACGCAAAACACGGGATACCCATGCGCAAAGTTCGTCGTGCCGTCCAACGGATCGACGTACC
>Ga0181535_10001833_pt1 | contig 26887 bp, 24 predicted proteins | sample PEATcosm2014_Bin_44_FD_119774 | JGI IMG/M metagenome (GOLD analysis project Ga0181535, IMG submission 119774) | Peatland microbial communities from MTU Mesocosm Facility, Houghton, MI, USA - PEATcosm2014_Bin17_30_metaG | ecosystem: Environmental > Terrestrial > Soil > Wetlands > Peat | place...
AGTTCGCGGAATGGCGCACGGACACGGCGGCTTCTATTGCTCGGTTTCACACAAGGAATTGGCGGTAGGAGGAGGAATGTACATGCCGGAGCCTGCCGCGCTGCTGGCCATCCGGAATCACATCGCTGCGAACCATAAAGAACTGCGCCGCATCCTGGCGAATCCGAAAGTGCGGCGCCTGCTGGGCGAGCTGCAGGGCGAAAAACTGGCGCGCGTGCCGATCGGGTTCGCCAGCGACCATCCCGCGGCCGACCTTTTGCGATTCAAGCAATTCATCCTGTACGCCGTGCTGCCTCCGGAGGTCGCGACTTCGCCCGCGGTCTACGGCGAGATCGTGGACCGCTTCCGCGCTATGATGCCGTTCCTGCGCTTCCTGAACGCTCCGCTGCCGAAGGAGAGGAAGATCGACGCGCGGGACCTGTTAGGGTAGGGCACACGGCGGCGGCCCGTGCATGCGTGCGGATACGCACGGACGCAGCTTTGGCGAGGAGGCCCGGCTTTGTTAAACTCCGAGCAGCGCTTTTCTCCGGAGGCCGCATGCGGATTCGCTGCTTTCGCTCAACCGTCCCGGTTTTTTTTCGCAGCAGCACTGCGGCGGGTTCTCACGTCTTACTGTTGACGTTGCTGCTGGGGCTGCCGTCACCGGCGGTTCCTCAAGCCGCGGCAAACCAAGTGGTCATCCAGGCGGGCACGCACGTCGTCCTGGTCAACGTCGTCGCGAAGGACAAGAGCGGGAAACCGGTGCGAGACCTGAGCCGCGACGATTTCGAACTCCGGGACAATGGCCGGCCGCAAAAGATCACGCTTTTCGCGCTGGAAGAGGCCGGCGGCGCTGCCGCGGCGGCTACCAGCGCACAGGGCGCCTTGACGTTCACGAACCGGCCGGGGCCGAATGCCGGGGCCGTGACCGTGTTTCTGTTCGACGAGCTAAATACGCAGCTCAGCGACCAGCAGCTTGCCAAGAAGGACTTCCTGCGTTATTTGCGCGGACTGCCGGCGGACAGCCGGGTCGCGGTTTTTGTACTGGGCGATTCGCTGTCGCTGCTGCACGATTTTTCGCAAGACATGGCCTCGCTGCTGGCGGCGGTTGCGAAACACTCGAGCCGCGTGAATCCGGAGGTGGAGGCTTCCACGGCGCCGCCTGCCTCGTCCAATTCGCTGACGGGCGACGCGTCGACCACCGCGCTATGGGACAGCTTCCTCCAATCCTCGAACCAGCCCTACGCCAATTACGCCGAGACGGTGCGGGCGACGCGCACGGCGGCGGCGCTGCAGACGATTGCCGGACATCTGGAGGGTATTCCCGGGCGGAAAACCCTGATTTGGATCTCGGGCGGGTTTCCGATTCAACTGGGGCTGCACAGCACTGTGGACGATATGCCGCAGAGCAATCCCAACGCGCGGCAGTCCGGAGGACAGGGGCGGCAAGGCGGCGGAAGATCAGGCGAGGGGGCGGCTTCCGGCGGAAGATCTGGCGGGAGCAGCCAACCATCGAGCTCATCCACTGCCAGCGTTGCAACCTCGGAGCTGCCGGGAACCGGCCTGTCGTTTGAGAGCGACGTGGCGCGCGCGATTCGAGCCCTGAATGAAGCCGACGTGGCTGTCTATCCCGTCGATGCGCGCGGCATTACGACGCCAGCTCCGTTCCAAGCGGACCGAAGCTCGATTGGGAAGCGCAGCAAACCGGCCAAGGGCGGCCCTCCAGCGGATTTCAACTACGAGACACTCGAAACACTGGCTGAAGAAACCGGCGGCCAGGCGTTCCACCACATTAACGACCTGAGCTCCGCGATTCAGGAGGCGGCCAGCGATGCGCGCGTGACCTACTCACTGGCGTTCTCGCCCCCAGCCGACAGCCTGGATGGTTCGTATCACCGGCTGGAACTGGCGGTGACCCGGCCGGGTGTGAAGCTGCGATTCCGGCCCGGTTATGTGGCTAGGCGCGACGCCGCCTTGACTCCCTCGCTGGCCGAGGCGATTGCCAACCCGGTGGCGCTGGCCGGCATCGGCTTCACGGTGCACCTGGAACCCATGGAGGGCGGGTACAAAGCGTCGGTGACCATAGACCCGCGCAACATGACACTCGAGGCCAAGGATGGGAAGTGGGCCGGCTCGCTGCAGTTCCTGGTCGTAGTGGGGAAAGTGGAACAACTTACGACGATTCCGCTGAATCTCACCGAGGCCACCTTTCGCCAGGTTCAGAACAAAGGCCTAGTGCTGGGCGCGCGGGTGAAGACGCCGCCAGGGACGACCGGGTTCAGCCTGGGATTCCGGGACATCCCTTCCGGGACGGTAGGGACGCTGCACGTCTCGCTGTAGACCCGTCGCGGGATGCGGCTCGCAGCTTTAACAAATTCTATCTTCTCTTTTTGTTCGCCGTCTGATATAGTGTCGCCATGAGCCCAAAACCGCAACATTACGACTTTGCCAACCAACTACTTGCCAGCAAGGATTTCTTTGACCGCTCGACCCGGGTGCTAGAGGAATCCGACTCAGGCTTCCGCCCGAAAGACGGCATGATGACCGCTGCGCAGCAGGTTGCGCACGTAGCGCACACGCTCGACTGGTTCGTCCAGGGAGCTTCCCGGCCAGAGGGGTTCGACCTCGATTTCGCCAGCCAGGCGGCAGCGCTGGAGCGCGTGACGTCGCTGGCCGCCGCGCGCAAAGCCCTTGAATCCGCGTACGCCAACGCGATCCAGTTCCTGCGCTCGCGCAGCGCGGAGGACCTCGCCAAGCCGCTCCCGGCCGGCCCGGTGATGGGCGGTCAACCCATCAGCGAAATCGTGTGGGCGATGGTGGAACACACGGCGCATCATCGCGGCGCGCTGACGGTTTACTCGCGACAACTTGGCAAGGTGCCTCCCATGCCATACGGCGGCTAAATGATTCCGAAGGCCGGGGCGCCGCCGAGGTGAAAAAAGTGGGAACAATCCGGCCCACGGCAGCGTGGTCAAGTTATTGAAAACAATCAAAAATGCCCTGCGAAAGTGGGCCGAGTGTGCCCACGGGACCGTGGCTCACGCACCACATCGGGGTCCCGGCGGAATGACTGCTTGCCGATTTCACTTTGCCACACGGGGCGGGCGCATTCCGGGCCTGGATCTGCAGCAAGGTCTTTGAGGAGAGCGGCTTGATCCATCTGCGGGGGCGGTGAATAGAAATCCACGTCCCGCGCCGCCGGCTATTTCTTTTCGGCTTTGTCGAGCCGCAGGAAGCGGGCGGCGTTGTTATAAAGGATGTCGCGCTTCTGCTGCGGCGAGAGGTAGGTGGCGCCTTCGATGACGCTGATCGAGGTGGCCATCAGTTTGGGCCAGATCAACTGGTCGGTCCCGAACATTATGCGGTCTTCAAAACCGGCTTCGACGATGCGCCGAATATAGCCATGGACCTCTTCCAGCGGGTAGCTCCAGATGAGCCCCGCCACATCGACGTATACGTAAGCGTTGGCCTGGAGGAGGGTGAGCAGGTTGTCGATCATCGGGTAGCCGGCGTGCATGATCCACAAGCGCAGCTTGGGATGGCGGGCCAGAACCTCTTCGAGGAGGAGCGGGTTGCCCATGGACCCGCGGAATTTCGGCATGGTGATGTTGGCGTGGCCGGATCCCCCGGTGCCCATATGGATGCCGACGGGAATATCGAGCTCTTCGGCGAGCGCGAAATAGGCGTCCACCGAAGGATCGCTCGGCGAGATGCCCTGATACTGCAAGCCCACCTCGCCCATCACTTTGAACCCGCCGGTAGTGAAGGCCTTTCGCATGTCTTCTACCGGGGCGTACTTGGACGCGATCATGCCGTTGTCGAAGGAGGTGCCGGGAATGATGCGCCCGGCCGGCGCCGCGGCTTGCCACTTCTTCACCGAAGCCTGATCGCCCATCACGACGGCGGTGACATTCAGCCGCTCGTATTCGGCGAGCACAGCCTTCATGTATTCCTCCGGGGTCTTCGGCGCGTCCAGCAGGTCGGTGCAGTCCTGCTTGGCCCAACCGCTCGGATCGGCCTTGGTGCGCGGGTCAGCGGCGAGAAACTGCGGGTTGAAGGGGCACATCGGCGTGGCTCCGGGAAAGCCGCCGAAGGTATGAACGTGGATATCGATGACGGGCGGCCTCGGGTTGGCGGCGGTCTGTGCCGAGGCGATGGCCGCGGCCGCGATCCACAGGCCGGAGAGCGCGGTACTGCGCATGAGGGACACTCCTTGTCGGTAGTGGGATGAACTGGCTTCCCCAAAATGGTAGCGGATAGCAAAGGCGAGAGAAACCGGGCATGCCGGGAAGAGAGGAGTGGTGAACGCCGGTCCCAGGGATCACCGGCCCGTCCCCGGGTTCACCCACGTTGCGATTCGGATGGAGGCAGCGCGGGTAGGCGATAGATGCCATCCAGCGCAGCGAGGGTTTGCTGGGGCGTGGTGAAGTGGATGGCGTGGATGCCGAGCAGGCGTGCCCCGTCCACGTTCGGCTGCCGGTCGTCAAAGAAGAGGGTCTCGGAAGCCTCGACGCCCAAACCGGAAAGGCAGTGCTGGTAGATGGCAGCGTCAGGCTTGGCGATGCCCAGGTCGCAAGAGAAAGTCGCAAAGTCGAAGTCGGCGAGCCAGCCGCTCTGTTGGACGATCCAGTCTCGGAGTTCGAGTGGCATGTTGGAGAGGATCGCAGTGCGAATGCCGCCCGCTCGCAGCCGGCGCGCCCAATCCATCATGCGGGCGTCCAGGTGGGCCCAACTGCGGATATCGAGCTGAATCAGCCGCTGCATGTCCATCTCAGTGAGCGGGCATTCCAGGTCGCGGGCGACCGTGCGCCAGTAGGAAACGGCGTCCAGCGCGGCCTTGTCATAGGGGAGGCGGTAGGGCCAGTAGATTTCCTCGAACCGCTGGGGCGGAACCCGGAAGACGGCTGCCATGGCTTCGACATCCTCGCGCGGCTGGGGAAAGCACAGGACATTACCGTAGTCGAAGATGATGGCTTTGGGCTGGATCGGAGTCACAAGAACGATCATAGTGCAGGGCGGCGGTGCGGCGCGATTGCGCTGGCGATCGCAAATCGAAAAACCCGTGATTCTTCCCTTGTCGCAAGGCGCGAGGGGTCAACGGGTAGCGGGTTGGAACGTCAGAAGGACGTTGCCCGAACGGAAGGGCTTCGTCGACAGAAGTTTGAGCGGATAGCGCCTGCTGATGGCGTCGAACACGGTCTTACCGGCCCCCAGCAGGATCGGCGTAAAGATGAAGCGCAGCTCGTCGATCAGATCCTGTTCGAGGAACGATGAAGCAAGGTCGCTTCCACCCACCCAGAGCAGCCCGTCACCCGGTGTCCGCTTCAGGCGAGCAACCTCGTCAGCGACGGAGCCGGTAGCGAGGCGGGAATTGTGCCAGTCCACGCGCGGCAGCGTTCGCGAAAACACCAGCTTCGGCAGGCTGTTCATTTTCTCTTTGACGGGGTCATCGCCGGGAGCGGTGGGCCAGTAGCCCGCCATGAGCTGGTAGGTTTTGCGGCCCATGATGAGTGTGTCCGTGGCGCGCAATGTCTCGACAGCGTAGGCATTGAACTCATCGTCCACAATATGCCAATCGATTTCGCGGCCAGGTCCCTCCACGTAGCCGTCGATCGAAAGGGACATCTGGAAAATGACCTTTTTCATACGGCGATATTATCGCAAGATTTGTTGCCGACTCAGGCCGCTGAACATCTTGGCAGCTTGTCCGTCAAATTCCCGGCCTATTTCGACTGCTTCAACAGTGCTTTGACGGCCTCCGGAAGCTCGAACAGGGAATCGTCCAGAGGCTGGTAGCTCAGTGAAGTGAGAGTGAAGGTTCGGGTTTTACCGGCAGTGCGCAAAATGTTCTTCGTGGCCACCAGCGGTCCGCCAAAGCTTTTGTACTCCTGAAACACTAGCGTGGTGACGTCTGAGGAGGCCGAGCTGTCGGATTGAAACCGGTAACCCGCGAGCAGGCCGGTTTCGACGTCATAAAACTGGTTGTTGTCTTTCCCCCAGTGTGTTGTGCCGTGAAGCCAGTAGCAGCGGCGGCCTTCGAAGTCTGTGATCCCGGCCAGCTCCAGTTTCGTGAAGTAGTCCTGCTGATGGAGCGCGTATTGCATGTCGGAATCCCTGAGATTGGATTCGAGAGGAGCGTCTGTATCGATGCTGGCTCCCTTCGCGTCGACCGACCACGACACGTGGCCGTCAAAGCCGGACGTATTCTCCCGCCCATCCGGCAGTTTGACCTTGCTCAGGGACTTGAACGGCTTGGAGTAGTTGATGAGAACGGCCTTCCCGTTCAAGCCGTCGCTCTGCATTTCCACGCGCCCGGTTTCCGATTGAACCTTTCGAATGGCTTCGACGCCGCCGAGAGCTTGCTGGTACCGCTCCAGGACCTCCTGCGCGGTTTTCAACTGACCCGATTGGGCCCAGGCCGCGGGTAAGAAACACAACAATGTGCATAACCCAGAGAAGCGCATGGCGCGGTTCAAGCACGTTCCGGGCCGCAGGGCGAAGCGCGGATTTCTCAACATTGCAGGCGGTGTTACAGATCTCTCGTCCGCTCGCGGGAACCTGTGTCCGATATCGGGCAGGGCTCAGGAACCAGAATCGCGTTTCGCTGACGGATTCGCCGCACTGCTGCTTGAACCTGCTTGTACTTCCGGGAACGAGATCCAAGAGCGCCTTACGGCTTGACGGTCACAGTCTTGCCCTCATACGCCACTTCCCGGTCGGCCTTTGGCGTGGAACCGATGCCGGCGCCGTGGGACGCAGCGACGAAAACCACCTTGAAATGGCGCGCGTTGAGCATGCCGGGGTAACTGCCATGGCGGTCGCCGATGGTGAGGGTTTGAGTGGCCTGGTTCCAGTCGATCGGAATCGTCGCGTAGGCGCCCTTCTCATAGTTGTAAGTAGTGTTGTCATCTTCGTATAAGGTGAACTTAGCGTCGGCGCCGCGGTAAATGCGAAGCTCGATGGGGTCGGCGGGCTTCTCGGCTGCCCATTCCATATCGGGGCCCATGGGGATGATCGAGCCGGCGCGGACGTAGAGCGGGATGCGGTCGAGCGTGACCGGGGCGTCAATGGTTTTGCCACCATCGATGGTTTTGCCGGTCCAGAAGTCGTACCACTGCGACTTCGGCAAATAGAGGTGGCGCGTGGCGGCGGCCGGCTCGGTGACGGGGCTCACCAGGATGAACGGGCCGAACAGGAACTGATCGCCGATGTTCTCAGCACGCGGATCGGTGCGGAAATCCATCACCAGCGGGCGCATCGGCGTGTAGGCGTCGCTGGTGGTCCTCCACGCTACCGAATAAATGTACGGCATCAATTCATAACGCAGGGTGTCATAGGCGGTGAGAATCTTCTGCGCGTCCGGGCCGTAGGACCAGAGCTCGTTCTGATCGTTGGAGCGAGTGCCGTGAACGCGGAGGATGGGGCAGAAGGTGCCGAACTGGAACCAGCGGATGAAGAGCTCGCGGTAGGCCGGATCGTTGGGATTGCCGGAGGTGAAGCCGCCGATATCGGTGGTCCAGTAGGGCAAGCCGGACAAAGAGAAATTCAGACCGGCAGGTACCTGGCGGCGCAGCGTCTCCCAATCCGAATTGACGTCGCCGGACCAGGCCGTGACGCCATTACGTTGCGAGCCGGCAAATGCGGAGCGCGAGAGGATGAAGACGCGCTTCTGGTCCGAGGCGGCGCGCTGGCCGTCGTAAACCGCCTTGGTGGTGAGCAGCGGAAAGATGTTGGCGAAGCGAGCGCCGTTGCCTGCGTGGACCTGGTTGGTCACCATCACGCTGTCCTCCCGAGCCTCGGTTTCCGGCTCGGTGGTGTCCATCCACCAGGCGTCGGCGCCGATTTTGAACAACGAGTTGTCGATCAGGTTCCAGTAATACTGGCGCGCGTCGGGATTGGTGGCATCGTAGAGCGCCGTCCCCTTGGGGTGATAGGCAGCGACCTTGGTACGGTCAATGAAGTAATTCTTGCTGTCCATGTCGGTGTAGACATCGGAGCCGGGATAGAAATAGGGCCATATGGATATCATGAGGTGAAAGTGAATGGCGTGTAAGTCATCCATCATTCCCTTCGGGTCGGGATACTTATCGCTGAACTTGAAAGAGCCCATGGTGGTCCACCAGAACCAGTCCTGAACGATGTTATCGGCCGGAATGTGCATCTGGCGGTACTTATGCGCGACAGCGAGCAGTTCCGCCTGAGTCTTGTACTTGTTCTTGCACTGCCAGAAACCGTAGGCCCAACGGCCGAACATGGGCACCTGGCCGGTCAGCTCGCGATAACCCGCGATGATTTTGTCGAAGTCCGGCCCGTAGAAGAAGTAATAGTCGATCGAGTCGGCCACTTCCGAGGTGATGTACAGCGCATGCACGAAGCGGTTGTCAAAGCGGCTGCGCGAGGAGTTATTCCAGAAGATGCCATAGCCTTTGCTGGAAAGGAACATCGGCACGGAAATGTTGGTGTTGTCCTGTACCAGGTCTACCGACTCGCCGTGATAGTTCCACACGCCGGCCTGGTGCTGGCCGAGGCCATAGAACGCTTCAGTGGATCCCCAGAGGCCGATGAACGCTTCGCTGTGGTAGGTCTTCTCGCCGTTCACGGTAACCGGGGTCAGCGTATTCGGGCCTTGCTGGACGAGCGGGTGGCCGGCGGCGTCGGCATAGGCCAGCGCGCCATCGGCGCGGTTCACGGCCACGCGCATGCGGGCGGTCGAAATCAGGATGGCGCGCGGCGTGTCGGCCACGGTGAACGGCGTGGCCGGCCAGGAGGTCTTGACGATCACATCGTCGGGGCGGCTAGGGAAACCGGAGGACGGCGCATAGGTGATATGCAAGATGGAGTCGGTGGAGACCAGGACACGGAGGGTTCCGGTCTGCATGGTGAAGACTACGCCGCCGGCCTGTTTCTCAAAATGCGTCACGGGATTCTGCGGGATCCACTGCGCGGCGGCCGGAGCGGCGAACAGGAAGAGCCCGGTAAGCGTGACGAGGAGGGCCGCTGCATGGACTCGATGAGTATCGATGGCAAGGCGCGGCACGGCGCGCGTGCAATGGTTGGGCATGCCTGGATTGTAGCGCGCAGCGGGTTTGGAAGCCGCGCTGCGGACAGGCCGGACTCGCGCCCGGCTGGGCCGATTGACAATCGGCCGCAGGTTAGCAACCCGCCCCACAACAGCTTTTCACAGGTTGGCGTCACGGCGCTACTATCTTGGTGAGTGAATCGAGGAGCCAGCTCATGAAGAACGCGATGCATCTGGTCGGCGGGATCTGTCTGCTTGCGGGGTGGGGCGCGGCGCAATCGGCGGCGCAGTATCAATATCCATTTCAGAACCCGAATTTGCCGGCGGAGGCGCGGGTGCGCAACATCGTCTCGCTGATGACGATGGATGAGAAGATCGCCTGCCTGGGCACCAATCCGAGTGTGCCGCGGCTGGGCATCAAGGGCACGAGCCACGTTGAGGGCCTGCACGGGCTGGCGCTGGGCGGACCGGGCGGATGGGGCCGGCCGACGCCGATCCCGACGACGCAGTTCGCGCAGGCGATCGGAATGGGCGAGACGTGGGATCCGGAGTTGATCCGCAAAGCGGGAGGCGTGGAAGGCTACGAAACGCGCTACATCTACCAGAGCGAGAAGACCCACCGCGGCGGGCTGGCGGTGCGCGCGCCGAATGCCGACCTGGGACGCGATCCGCGCTGGGGGCGCACCGAAGAATGCTTCGGCGAGGACCCCTTCTTCAACGGAACCATGGTGGTGGCGATGGTCAAGGGCCTGCAGGGCGATGACCCGAAATACTGGCTGACGGCGTCGCTGATGAAGCATTTTCTGGCCAACAGCAACGAAGATACGCGCGACGGGTCGTCATCCAACTTCGATGAGCGGCTGCTGCGCGAATACTACTCCGTGCCGTTCCGCATGGGCGTGCTGGAAGGCGGATCGCGGGCCTACATGGCGTCCTACAACGCCATGAACGGAATTCCGATGACGGCTAATCCTGTTCTAAGATCGATGACGGTCAAGGAGTGGGGAGAGGATGGCATCATTTGTACCGACGCGGGCGCGTTGAACAACATGGTGAGATTCCATAAATACTACGCCGACCTGCCGCATGCCGCGGCCGGCGCCGTCAAGGCGGGCATCAACCAGTTTCTGGACCGCATCTTTGGCGCCAACGTGCGCGAAGCGCTGAAAGACAATCTGCTGACCGAGGCCGAAATCGATGCGGTGCTGGAGAACGAATTTCGCGTGATGATCAAGTTGGGCATGCTGGACCCGCCGGAGCGCGTGGCGTACACCAAGATCAAGGGCGATGAAGACGCGTGGAAGCAGGGCGATCACAAGGCGGTGGCCAAGCAGGTGGCGCTGGAATCGATGGTGTTGCTGAAGAATGCGGGCGGCCTGCTGCCGCTGAACCGCGACATGGTGAAATCGATCGCCGTGATTGGCCCGCGCGCCAACGACGTGGCGCTGGACTGGTACAGCGGCACGCCGCCGTACGTGGTTACGCCGCTGGACGGAATCAAGGAGAAAGCCGGCGCGGCGGTGAAGGTCAACTACGCAGGCAACAACGACGGCGATGCCGCGGTGCAGGCGGCGAAAGAATCGGATGTCGCGATTGTGTTCGTGGGCAACCATCCGACCTGCGGCGCGGGGTGGGCGCACTGCCCGACGCCGAGCGACGGCAAGGAGGCGATGGACCGCAAGTGGATCGATCTGGAGCAGGAATCGCTGGTGAAGCAGGTGTACGCGGCCAATCCCAAAACGGTCGTGGTGCTGGTTTCCAGCTTCCCCTTCGCGATCAACTGGACCGAGCAGAACGTGCCCGCGATTCTGCATATCACGCACAACGCGCAGGAGGAAGGCACTGCCATCGCCGAGGCGCTATTCGGCGACTACAACCCGGGTGGACGGCTGGTGCAGACGTTTCCGAAGTCGCTCGACCAGGTTCCGGCCAAGATGGACTACGATATCCGCCACGGCAGGACCTACATGTATTTCCAGGGCGAGCCGCTTTATCCATTCGGCTACGGCTTGAGCTACACGACGTTCCGGTATGCGAACTTGCGGACCAGCGCCGCGGTGCTGCGCGCGGGCGGTGAGGTCACGGTGAGCGTCGACGTGACCAACACGGGGAAGCGCAAGGGCGACGAAGTGGTGCAGCTCTACGTGAAGCACTTCAACTCAGCCGTGGGACGGCCGATTAAGGAGCTGAAGGGCTTTCGCCGTGTCACGCTGCTGCCCGGCCAGACGCGCTCGGTAGCGCTGCCGCTGAAGGCGGAGACGCTTGCTTACTGGGACATGGCGCGGCAGCGCTGGGAAGTGGAGGCCGACCAGGTAAAGGTGATGATGGGCGGTTCCTCGGCGGATGTGAAGCTGGAGAAGACGGTCGCGGTGACGAAGTAATCGCAGCCGCGCATCGGGCGGGCGAAAACACACCGCCGGCAAGACCGGCGGCGCTACGGACGCGGGGCCCTACGGGACAATGGCGAGCGGGCGCACCGGGGCGCCGGTGGCGCCGCGGATTTTCAGCGGGGCGGCTATGAGCAGGAAGTCTCGCTCTCCGGCAGCGGCCAGTTCTTCCAGGTTCAGGCATTCGAGGATGTGGATGCCGCTTTCCACCAGCAGGTGGACATGCACCGGCATGCCCGCATCGGGCATTTTCTCGAACGCCAGAGTGTCGGATCCGGCGGCGAAGACGCCTCGCCGGCTGAGCCACTCTGCGCCCGCCCGGGCAGGGCCGGGACCCCGCACTTCGGACACGAATCTCGCCGTGTCGTGGAAGTAAGCGGCCCAACCGGTGCGCAGCAACACGACGTCGCCGCGGCGGACATCGAGGCTTTGCGCGCGTGCGATCTCGTCGAGATGTCGGGGGGTGATTTCGAAGCTCGCCGGCAGAGCATCCACACCCGAGTGCCGGGCGACATCGAATAATACGCCGCGGCGAACGATGGGCGCGACGGTGTCGATGCCGTACCGGCTGAATCCCTGCTGGCAGGATTGGGCGGACGCCGCTTCCGCACCGCCGAACAGTTTGCCGCCGCAGGAGAAATGGCACAGCGCGTCGATGTGGGTGCCGACGTGGCTTCCCAGCGCCAGCGCATCGGCGGCGGAACTGTTTCCGGCGGGGCCCACATACTCACCGTGCTGCTTCACCAGCCCGAACAGGAACGGAGGGTGCGAAGGGTGGTGCGGCATGCCAGGGAAGTAGGGCTGCGCCAGGTCGAAGACGCGCGCGCCGGCAATGGCTTCAGAGAGGGGCTGCATCCTCAGCAAACTGTATCATGCGCTGGCGGAGTCGAGGCTTCACATCGCGACGCGCGGGCCAGGCATGCCTGGCCCCTACTGATTGCGGGCGCGGCCAAACATGCGGATGCGGACGACGGCGCGGCGGCCTTCGGCGCCGTAATAATTCCCGAAGCTGGGCGCGCCTTCCACGTTGTTCACGGCGGTGTAATTCTGGTGCCCGGTAATGTTGTTGCAGCCAACCCGCAAGCCGAGGCGGTAGCCGCGGAAAACGAAACGGCGCTCGATGTGGACGTTGACGTCGAACGTATCGGGGTAACGCTGCGCGTCCACCGGCCCGATGACGATGCCGGAATCCGTCGTGATGGAGTAGGGAAGCCCGGTGCGATAGTCCACCAGCACGGCGAGCGCCCAGTTGGGGCCGTGCAGCGGGAAGTAACCCCAGCCGAGGAACCGGTTCGGAGCGTCCCAGGGCATGGGCGCAAAGGTGCTCATTACCTGCAGAGGCTGGTCGATGGTATCCGAAAGCACGGCGTTGGAAACAGCGCGCGAGCGGGTGTAACTCGCCAGCCATCCAAACTGCTCGCCGAATGATTGCCGCACGGTGAGCGACACTTCATCGTATGTGTCGCGTCTGAAATTGGAGAGCACGTAGTCGCCGCCGTATCCCCAGGCAAGGCCCACGAGATCGAGATTCACCGGGAGGAGAGGGCCGGCAGAGGCGTAATTGAAGCCGTCGGTATCGTGCTTATGCATCCACTCGACACTGGCCGAGATGCGCCGCCCGAGATCGCGCGCCGCTCCGGCGCTCCATTGTTCATAGCGCGGGAACTTGAGATCAGGCCCGGCGAGGAAGGTGGAGATGAGCGGCGCGAGCGGCTGTCCGGAGGAGTCGTAAGGCGTGATGACGGCCTGCTGATCGAGGGGCCTGGAAAAGAGTGCCAGGTTGGTGGGATCGAGCAAAACGGCGTAACCGGCGGTGAGTTTAGTGCGGCCGTCCGTCATCGGCGACCAAGCGGCGGCGACGCGGGGCGAGACCGCCGATCGTGCCAGCAGGTCATCCCAATCCCAGCGCGCACCGACATCCAGTGCGAGCCGGCCGGCGGGCTGCCAGTGATCGTTGACATAAGCGGAGGCGACTGTGTTGCCGCGATCGAATGCTCCGCTGCCGCGAAACGTTGTGACGAAATCGGGCAGACCGCTAAAGCCGATCACCTCAGCCTCCGACCGCGTGAATCGAGCGTCGTAATCCAAAAGCTGGGCGGTGGCGCCAGCCTGCAGCTGGTGGCGTCCCCATAGCTCGCGCGCACGGGGGAAGTAGTTGACGAAGGCCTGCCCGCGCCGCCCGTTCTGGCGCGAATCGACGTAGTAGTTTCCGCTGCGGCCCTCGGGCGTGATGAGGTAGGGCGCGGTGCCCTCCGGCACGTACCGGTGATAAACGGACTGCCACGCGAAGCCAAACTCCACTAGCGATCCGCCGTAGCGCGACTGCGAATCCTTCGCCGCCAGAAGCCATTGCCGGTCGCTCAGGCCGGTGCTGGTGGAGATGGGGTCGAGCGGGGCCAGGCCGTAGTGAGACTGATGATCGAAGTTGGTCAGGTAGTCGGCGTAGAAAATGTTGGAAGGCGACAGATTGAGCTGGGCGTGAGCCAGGTTGCCCATCGACCAGGCGGCATTGGTGTCCGCGCCAGGCGGCAGGCCGGCCACATAGCCGCTGTTGTAGCTTCCGTAGAGGCTGTCGGCGAACCAGGCCTTTCCCTTGAAGATTGGCCCGGAAAAAACGGCGCGCGGCGTCCAGTCGCCGATGCGCGTGCCACCCCGCTGGTCGATGCCGGGGACGAAATTCGTCACCGTATAGCGGAACTGATCGGTTCCGTTCTCGGAGTGGATGGCGAGCGTGCCGCCCGATCCGGGTCCATACGGCGCGGGGGCGCGCGCGCTTTCCAGATCGACCGATTGCACGCCATCGACCGCGAGCAGCGTCCCAAAGCGTCCGCCAATGGGGTCGGTGATATCCACGCCGTTCAGCGTGTACTGAGTCTGATATTCGGCCCCGCCATGAAAATGGAGGCCGCCGGAGGGGTCCTGGACGGTCCCCGGCAGCAGCCTCATACCGTTGCGCAGGCTCTCGGTGGCGGGGTACGGGATGTCGTTAATCTCGGTGCCGCTGAGGTGCTGCTCGTCGGCCGCGACGGCCGGATCGACGGGGCTCGGCAGAGCGCCGACATGGATGCTCTGGAATACCTCTTCCTGAACATTGAGTACGAGGGTTGTTTCGGAGCCGCCGGCAGCGATTTCGACGGGCTGATCGCGCAACTGGAAATACCCGGCGCGATCCACGGTGACCAGGTATCGTCCGGCGGCCGGCACCGAAAGGACAAACGATCCGGTAGGCGAGGACGCGGCTTCCAGCGCAGGGCGGCCTTCCTGCTGGATGCGGACGCGGGCGCCAGCCACCGGGGCATCGTTCTGGTCCACCACGCGGCCGTTCCACGCGACCTGGCCCGGGGCCTGGCCCCTCAGCGCCAGCCCGGCCAGCAACAGCACCGCGATGCGATGGAGTGGCATGCGGGTCCTGCCGCTATTATGATCGAAACGCCCGCGGCAGGCAGGCCGGATTGCGCGGCTAGTCCTTCTCGCCCTTGTGGAGCTGCTGCGCGAGGTAATTGTCCAGGCCCATTTCCCCGATGGCGTGGAGCTGTCCCTCGAGGTGATCGACGTGGTCTTCCTCCTGACGGAGGATCTCCTCAAACAGGGCCCGCGAAGCGTTATCGCCGGCCGCCGTGGACACTTTGATGGCGCGGTTGAGCTGTTGGACCGCCTCCAGTTCCAATGCCATGTCGTTCTCGAATTGCATTTTGACGTTGGTGCCGACGCGGATCGGGCCGAGGTCGGTCATGTTCGGCGTCCCATCGAGAAACAGGATCCGGTTCATGAGCTTCTCGGCGTGGACCATTTCTTCGATCGATTCTTTGCGGTAGTAGCCCGCCAGCCGGAAGTAGCCCCAGTTTTCGCACATTTTAGAGTGCAGAAAGTACTGATTGATGGCCGTCAGCTCGGCCCGGAGGGACTCGCCCAAACACTTCAATACCTCTTCGTTGCCACGCATAGCCATTTAGTTTATCCGCAAACCGGGCAAATGCCAACGCTCTACGGAGCTTTGCGGCGCACTCCCGGCCTTTTTTCCTTCGGCTGGGGCCGGGAACCGGCGCGGCGGCCGCGAGGTGACGGCGGATTATAATCAAAAGGTGCGAATTCCGTGTGCGCTGATTCTAGCGGCGCTGGCCCTGGCCGGCTGTCATCGAGGCAATGCCAGCAAGGACGCCGTGCGCCAGGCGGTGGTGGATTATGTAGGCGCGCGCGGGCTGAGTGTGGCCGCGATGAACATCGAGGTCACCGCGGTGAACTTTAGCGGCGACCATGCCGAGGCCAACGTTTCCTTCACCCCCAAGAACTCGCCGGGCGTGGCTGGGATGGCCATGACGTATCTGCTCCAGCAGCAGGGCGCTCAATGGATGGTGACGGGACGGAAGCAAGCTGGCGGCGCACCGCACGGCGGCGGCGCGGTGCCTGGGGCGGCGAACCCACACGGCGGGGCGCCCGACGGAATGGCCAACCCGCATGGAGCGGGACCGGGCGGCGCAATGCCGGCGCCGCAGGATCTGCCACCCACGCATAAGACGACAAAATGAAACGCGTCGCAATCCTGGGCGGCGGGCCGGCGGGAGCGTTCGCTGCGGAGCAACTGGCATCGGCCGGACTCAGGGTTGTGGTGTTTGACGAAAAACTGGCCTGGGAAAAGCCCTGCGGCGGCGGGCTCACCTACAAAGCGTACAGCCAGTATCCGTTTCTGATTGACAACCCGACGCCGAAGCGCCTGGTGCACGAGACGGTGCTGGGCGCGCCGCAGGGCGGCGAGGCAAGCCTGCGGCTTTCCGATCCGCTGGTGATTTACTCCCGCTTCGATCTGAACCGGATGCTGCTGGAGCGGGCCGAGCGCGCAGGGGCGCAGATCGAAAAGGCGCGCGTGCTGGAACTGACGCGGCTGAACGCGGGCTGGCAACTCCGCACTTCGGGCGGCGCGGACCGGGTCGATTTCTGCATTGTGGCGATGGGCGCGCGCAACCCGCTGCGCGAGGTGGGCACGGATTTGAAGCCGCAGGACACGATGGCGGCGATGGGTTACTATGTCCCGGGCGACCAGGAGCGAATTGACATTCAGTTCCTGCCAAACCTGGAAGGCTACATCTGGATTTTCCCGCGCTGCGGCCACCTGTCGGTGGGGATTTGCGGGAAGGGTGAACCAGCGGGGGCGCTGCGCGCGCGGCTGGAACAATTCATGGCGAAGCGGGGCATTCCGCGCAAGGAAGGCCGCTTCTATTCGCACCTGCTGCCTTCGCTCGACACTGGGTCGTGGCAGTCGAACCGCGTGGCGGGCGAGGGCTGGATGGCGGTGGGCGATTCGGCCGGGCTGGTGGATCCCCTTACCGGGGAAGGCCTTTACTATGCGATACGCTCGGCCGACCTGGCGGCGCGTGCCCTGCTGGCCGAGGCAGGGGACCTGGCGGCGAAGGTGACCCACTACCGCGCGCTGCTGCGGCACGATTTCGCAGCCGACCTGGAATTTGGCTCGCGGCTGGCCAAACGAATCTTTGTCGGCCGGTTTCTGTGCGGCGCAGTGACCCAGCGGATGGTGGAGTTGACGCGCCGCAGCCCTCGATTTTCCCACATCATGCAGGACCTGTTCGCCGGCAGGCAGCCTTATGCAAGTCTGAAACGCCGGCTGATGCGCAACCTGAACGGCAGTCTGTATGACATCGCCTTGAGCCTGAAGTTTGCGCGCGCGCTGCCGCGCAGGAGCCCAACCTGCCTGCTGTGAAGGGAGCGCGGCGCGGGCGGCCGAGGCTGCCATTTCGCGCAAGAAATGTCGAGACGACTCTCGACACAGCAGGCTGGACAGCCTGCGCCAACGGCGGCTTACCGACATGAAGCAATCCAGGTCCGAGGAACTGTTTCGCAAGGCCCAGGAACTCATCCCGGGCGGAGTCAACTCGCCGGTGCGAGCTTTCCGCAGCGTGGGAGGGAACCCGTTGTTCCTGGCGCGCGGCGAAGGGTCGCACGTCGTCGATGTGGACGGCAACCGTTACATCGATTATGTCGGCTCCTGGGGACCGCTGCTGCTTGGCCACCGGCACCCGGAAATTCTGGAGGCGATCGAGCGAGCGCTGGCCATCGGCACCAGCTTCGGGGCACCGACGGAAGCGGAGGTGGAACTGGCCGACGCGATCTGCGATGCGGTGCCCTCAATGGAAATGGTGCGGCTGGTCAATTCCGGCACCGAAGCAACCATGTCCGCGATCCGGCTGGCGCGCGCCTTCACCGGGCGCGACCTGACGGTGAAATTCGAAGGCTGCTATCACGGCCACGTGGACTCGCTGCTGGTCAAGGCCGGCTCAGGCGTTGCCACGCTGGGGTTGCCCGACACGGTGGGAGTGCCCAAGAGCTTCGCGGACACCACCATCGCCCTGCCCTACAATTCGACGGACGCAGTACGGGAGGCATTTCGCGCCCACGCCGGGCGCATCGCGGCGGTGATCGTGGAGCCGGTAGCGGGCAACATGGGCTGTGTGCCGCCGGCAGCCGGTTTCTTGGAGGCGCTGCACGAGGTCACCAGACGCGACGGAGCGCTGCTGATCTTCGATGAGGTGATGACGGGTTTTCGCGTGGCCTTCGGAGGCGCGCAGCAGCGGTTTGGCGTCCGGCCCGACTTGACGACGCTCGGGAAGGTGATCGGCGGTGGATTGCCAGTAGGCGCTTATGGCGGCCGCAGGGACATCATGAGCCAGGTGGCCCCGTCCGGACCGGTTTACCAGGCGGGCACGCTTTCCGGCAATCCGCTGGCGGTAGCCGCCGGCCTTGCCATGCTGCGCCACCTGAAGCGGCATCCGGCCATTTACGATCAACTGGAAGCTCGGTCCGCCGAGCTGTGCGCCGCCGCGCCGGCGGGGGTGACGGTGAACCGTGTCGGGTCCATGTTCACCTTCTTCTTCACGGACCGGCCGGTCACCGACTACGAATCGGCCAAGCGCTGCGACACGGCTCGTTTCGGCCGCTTTTTCCGCGCCATGCTGGACCGCGGCGTGTACCTGGCGCCATCGCAGTTCGAGGCGGCGTTTGTTTCGGCCGCGCACACCGAAGACGATATCCGGCAGACGATTGCCGCCGCGCGCGAAGCGTTCAACGCCTAACCGGCGGCAGCAGCTTGCGGCCCGACCAGGTGACGATGGCGAAGAAGGCGGCGAAGCTGACCAGAATCACTGCCAGGCGGCGCTGCGGGGAAAGTCGCTCCGGGTAGGTGCCGCCGGGCGGAAAATCGAGCCAGATCCGCAGCCGGACAACGGCGGCACGGCCATCGCCCTGCCGATTGTCGACCACCACCACGTAATCGCCGGGCGGCCGCACCCGGCAGGACAGCTTGCCGGCGCTGCCGGCTTCGGTGGCTTCGACCACGCCGTGCGCCAGCCCCTCGCGAAGATGGTCCAGATCGTCGCGGCGCATGACGGCGAGGCGGACATGGTCCGAGCCGGAACGCACGCCAAACTCGGCTTCGACCACCGCGTCGCGCTGTCCGATGCGCAGATCCACGTAGCGCCACTCATCGGCGGGAATGGTGTACACGTGGTCCACGATCTCCTCGGCGGCGGCAGAAGCGAGCGCGAGCGTACAGAGCAGGGCGAACATGGGGCGGCGCCAGAGGCCCAGGCATTGCCTCCCTCGCACATCTTTGAGGGGCTACAATGAGGCCATGCACGACAGTATGGCACAGCAGCAGGAGGGGATGTTTCCGCTTGCACGCCGTTGAATTCCCGGGTTGGAAGACCAAGCTGAGCTGGGCATCCGCGGTTCTGCTGGCGGCCCTGTTCCTGCTTTCCGGCCTCTGGAAGATTACCGATACCCAAGCGTGGGCGCAGCGCATTACTGAGCTCAAGGTGCCGGGCGCGTTGAGCCTTCCTGCGGCACTGGCGGCCGGGATTGCCGAGACGGTAGGCGCGGTGCTGGTTCTGGTGCCGCGCTTTCGGCGCTGGGGCGCAATTCTGATCGGGCTTCTGCTGATCGCCTTCATCGGTTATTTTGCGGCCAACTACAGTGTGCTGCGCGGTGCGGATTGCAGCTGCTTCCCCTGGATCAAACGCGCGGTGGGACCGCAGTTCTTCCTGGGCGACCTGGCGATGCTGGGGCTGGCGCTGGTGGCGGGACTGTGGTCGAAGCCCACCGGGAGCTTGCGCACCATGGTCGTGATCGCGGGGGCGGTGGCGGTTTTCGCGCTGGTCTCCTTCGGGGTGAACGAAGTGCGGCAGCGCGGCACCAGGGCGCCTGCCAGCATCCTGGTCGGCGGACAGCCTTACAAACTCACGCGCGGAAAGTATTTCTTATTCTTCTTCAACCCCGCGTGCTCGCACTGTTTCGATGCCGCTAAGGGAATGGCAAAGCTGGAATGGGGCCAGACGCGCGTAGTGGCGATTCCCGTCGAATTGCCGCAGTATGCCGCGCAATTTCTCAGCGAGACGGGATTGAATGCCGTGGTGACGCCGGATTTCGAGCTCTTGAAGCGCACTTTCGGGTACACCGCCTACCCGTTTGGCGTGGCTCTGGACAACGGGCGGGAAAAGGCCCCGGTGCTGCGGTTTGACGGGACGGAACCGGCAGCGACGCTGCGGCGATTGGGGTTTGTGAACTAAAGGGTGGGCGTGGCGGCGAGCGTGTCGCGCCTGTGGGACGATAAGACAGATTTCCGCAAGGAGGAAATGCCGTGGGAAAAAGAACTCCGGAAGGCGAGCAGGCGGGCAGACGGGCTTTTCTGAAACTGGGCAGTGCCACGGCGGCGGGATTGATGGGCCACGCCGTGCTGGGCCAGGCGGCGCCCTCGCCGCAGAACGCCGCGGCCGGTCCGCTGAACGCAACCGCTACGCTACCGATGCCGGTGCGCAACCTGGGGCGCACTGGATATAAGGTTGGCATCTTCAGCCTGGGCGGGCAGGCGGCGCTGGAGCACGCGCACAATGAAGCCAACGCGGTGCCGATTGTGGAACGGGCGCTCGATCTGGGCGTCAATTACATCGACACGTCGTCCATCTATGGCGGCCCGGAGCGCTGGAGCGAGCAATACATCGGCACGGTGATGAAGCGGCGCCGCGCGCAAGCGTTCCTCGCCAGCAAGACGAAGGAGCGCACGCGCGACGGAAGCCTGCGCATGATCGAGAAATCTTTGCAGTTGCTGCAGACGGACCACCTGGACCTTTGGCAGTTGCATGACATCGGCTTGGCGGAGGACGTGGACGCGGTGTTTTCCAAGGGCGGCGCCATGGAAGCGCTGCGGCAGGCGCAGGAACAGAAGATGGTGCGCTACCTGGGCATCACCGGCCACTTCCGCCCCGAGCCATTGATGGAGTGCATCCGGCGCCATCCGTTCGACACCATTCTGATGGCCCTGAACGCCGCCGACCACCACCACTACAGTTTCAAGGACCAGCTTCTGCCGCTGGCGGTGGAGAAACAGATGGGAATCATCGGCATGAAGGTGCCGGGGCGCAGCCGGCTGCTGGCCAGCTGGACACCGCCACCGCTGGAGCAGCAGCGGCACTCCTGGGAAGGCGCCGTGATTGCCACCACGCCGGGGCCGCTCACCATGCGCGAGGCGCTGTACTATTCGCTCTCGCACCCGGTGAGCACAGTGATCATTGGCTGCGATTCGATCGCACAACTGGAGGAGAACGTGCAACTGGCGCGCGAATTCACACCGCTCAGCGAAAACCAGATGGCGTCTCTCACGGAGCGCGCGGAGCCGGTTTCCAAGCAGGCGCTGTTTTTCCGGTTTGTCAATCGCGGCTAGGGCATCGTTGAGCCTGCGCGCTGAGACGCAGCTTGCGATCGCCCAAAAGCGAAATCCGGCTGCTTGACGCCGCCAGGCGAAACGACAGAAATGACTAGTAACAACAAGCTGCGGTTCGCTGTGCTGGGTGCGGGCCGCATGGGGAAAACTCACGCGCACAACCTGGCGGGCCGTATCGCCGGAGCGGACCTGGTGGCGCTGGTCGATTCGGCGGCTGATGCGCTGGTCCACCTGGCGGCGGAGACCGGCGTCGCCGACGCCTACGACGACTACCGCCGGGTGCTCGAACGGAAGGACGTAGATGCGGTGGTGGTGGCGACGCCCACGCCGACGCATTACCAGGTGATTCTGGACTCTGCCTCCGCCGGCAAGCACATCTTTTGCGAAAAGCCGCTGGATATTTCGGTTGACAAAATCCAGGCGGCGATCCAGGCTGCGGAAGCCGGCCGTGTCCAGATGATGCTGGGCTTTAATCGGCGCTTCGACCCGAATTTCGCGAAGGTCCGCGATACCGTGGCAGCGGGGGGTGTGGGCGCGGCGCAGGTTTTGCGCATTACCAGCCGTGACCCGGCGCCGCCGCCGGAGGCTTACATCCGCAGTTCGGGCGGCATCTTCCAGGACATGACGATCCACGATTTCGACATGGCCCGCTTTCTGATGGGGAGCGAAGTCACCGAGGTTTACGCGCGCGCTACTGTGCTGGTGGACTCGATGTTCGAGCGGGCCCGGGACTGGGATACCGCCATCGTAACGCTGCAATTCGCCAGCGGCGCCGTGGGAGCGATCGACAACAGCCGGCAGGCCGTCTACGGCTACGACCAGCGGGTGGAAGTGTTTGGCGCGGGAGGCATGATTGCCGCCGCCAACTGCACGGCCGATACGCACGTGCGCCTGGACCAGCATGGCGTTCATTCGGCGCCGCCGCTGCACTTCTTCCTGGAGCGTTACGCGGAGGCTTATCGGAATGAAATGCAGGCATTCGTGGATGCGCTGCGCGCGAATTCTCCGGTTCCGGTAACCGGCCGCGACGGCCTGGCGGCGACCCTGGTGGCGCTGGCCGCCGCCCAGTCGGCGCGCACGAACCAACCGGTGAAAGTGGCAAAAGTGCCCGCCCTCGAGAGCATCCATGAGAAAATGAAACTGTCGTGATCGTGATTGACGGCATTTATTACGCGCTCGGCCTGGCCGCTGCCGGCGGCGTCGTCTGCTGGCTGGCGCGGCCGTGGTGGTTCGCCGCCCCCTTGTGGGTGCTGGCGCTATTTTGCCTGTACTTTTTCCGTGACCCGGAGAGGGTGGTTCCGCAGGGCCCGCTGGCAGTTTCGCCCGCCGACGGCAAGGTGGTGGCGGTGAAGGCCGAAAGCGCGGATGTGAGACGCATCAGCATCTTCCTGAATATTTTCGACGTCCACGTGAACCGCGCGCCGGTGGCCGGCACGGTGAGTGCCGTGGAGTATCATCGCGGAAGTTTCCACGTGGCCAGCAAGGAGAAGTGTTCCGCCGAGAACGAGCAGAACGTCGTCACCGTACAAGGCGAAGGCTCGCCCGTCGTGTTCAAGCAAATTGCGGGCCTGATTGCGCGGCGCATCGTATTCGACAAGAAGCCGGGCGACCACGTGGCCACCGGCGAACGCGTAGGCCTGATCAAGTTCGGTTCGCGCGTGGACGTTCTGCTGGGGCCGGATTGGGAAATCACGGTTCGCCCCGGGGAGCGCGTCAGCGCGGGGTCGAGCATCATCGCGCGGCGCAGGGGGCTCGACCATGGGGCTTAGGGACCGGCTGGTGGACCCGAAATCGCCCGACCGGCGGCCGCGCCGCGCGGCTTACGCGCTGCCCACCCTGTTCACGGCGGGCAACATTTTCCTCGGCTACCTTTCGATTCTGCGCTCGTTCCACGGCGCCATGCTGGCGACGGTGGGCGGAGCCGGCGCGGCCGAGCATTTCGGGGTAGCGGCCAAGGCCATCGGCGCCGCGGTGCTGCTGGACGGCCTGGACGGGCGCATCGCGCGCATGACCAACACCACCAGCGAATTCGGGCGCGAGATGGATTCCCTGGCCGACGTGGTGAGTTTTGGCATGGCCCCCGCAGTCCTGGCCTTTTCCTGGGGCGTGCAGTTTCTGGACCCCGGGTTGGGCGAAAAGATCCGCGGCCAGATCTTCAATGCCGGCTACTTCATCTCCTTCCTGTTCCTGCTCTGCGGCGCCGCACGGCTGGCGCGCTTCAACATTCAGAAGAATCCCATCCCCAAGAATCCCGGCCGCCCGGATCGCAAGTACTTCGTGGGCCTGCCCATTCCGGCGGCGGCCGCGATGGTGGCCGCAGTCGTTTGGGCGTTCGATGCCGAGCCGCTGGTCTGGTGGCCGGTCGCTGTTCTTTGGCTGGGACTGCTGCTGCTGATGAGTTTCCTGATGGTCAGCACCTGGCGCTACTACAGCTTCAAGGGCATCAATCTCTCCAAGCCGTATACGCCGCTGATCATCATTGTGGTGGGAGCAGTCATTTATGGTCTCTGGAATTATTCGCAACCAATGTGGCTGGCGCTGGCCGGCGGTTATGTCGCCAGCGGGATCGTGATTCGAATCGGCGGCGCGATCCGCCGGCGTCTGCGGCACGCCTCGGCGCCGCCCGCAGTGGAGCGCCAGATTGGCTAACCCGCCGATCATCGCGCTGGTGGGCAGCGAGTCGCTCATGGGGCGCGAGATTCGCGATATCGCCGCCACCAGCACGCCGGAGCTTCCCCTCAAGCTGATCGCCGCCGAGAACGAGGAGCCGGGCGCACTGACGCGGGTCGGGGACACGCCGGCGGTGGTTGGAGGCCTGGACGCAGACGCGCTCGCGGGGGCGGGGGCGGTAGTTTTGGCGGGAGGCGCCGATTCCGCGCGCCAGGCTCTGGAACTGCTGGACGGCGATGACGGCACAGCCATCATCGATCTGACCGGCTTTGCCGAGGAGCGGCCGGACGCGCGCCTGCGAGCGCCGCTGGTGGAAGCTGACGGCGAGACAGCCGCCGGCGACGAAGGCGAAGTGGCCGAAGATCCCGCCGACGGCAGGGTGCACGTGATCGCGCATCCCGCCGCCATCGCGCTGGCGCTGTTTCTGCGGCGGCTGCACGCGCACGATCCCATTCTGCGGAGCGTGGTGGAGATCTTCGCGCCGGCTAGCGAGCACGATTTGCGCGGCGTGAACGAATTGCAGCAGCAGACCATCAGCCTGCTTTCGTTCCAGAGCCTGCCGCGCGCGGTCTTTGACGCGCAGCTCAGCTTCAACATGCTGGCGCGCTACGGCGAAGAAGCGCCGGCTTCGCTGGAAGACACCGAGCTGCGCATTGAGAGGCACCTGGCCACGCTGCTGGCTCTGCCGGGAGAGGGTAGCGGCGCGCCGCTGCCGTCGCTGCGCCTGATCCAGGCACCGGTGTTTCACGGTTACAGCATTTCGGCGTGGGTGGAATTCGATGGCAACCCTGGCATCGAGGCACTGGAAGCCGGCCTGGCGGCGGGACCCATCGAGGTGCGCACGGGCGAGTTCGAACCGCCCACCAACGTGGGCCAGGCCGGCCAGAGCGGCATCGCGGTGGGCGGCATCTCGGTGGACCGCAACAACCCGGAGGCCTGCTGGTTCTGGCTGGTGGCGGACAATTTGCGGCTCGCCGCGGAAAACGCCGCGGAGGTGGCGCGCCAGCTGCCATGACCCGGGTCGCGACGGTAACACTGGCGATGGCGGCGGCCTTGGCCGGCTGCGGCTACCACGTTTCGGGACAAGGCGAGCTGATCCCGAAGAACATCCGCACCATCGCCGTCACGCCCATGAACAGCACGCGCTATCAGCTGGCGCGTTTGCTGCCGGCCGACATCACGCGAGAGTTGATCTCACGCACGAAATACAAATTGATCGACGATGCCAGCCAGGCGGACGCGGTGTTAAGCGGCCGGGTACTCAACTTCAGCAATTTCCCCACTCTGTTCGACCCTGCGACGGGCCGCGCGACGAGCGTGCAGGTGGTGGTCACGCTGCAGATCAACCTGACCGAGCGGACCAGCGGTAAGACGCTGTTTACGCGGCCCAATATGGAAGTCCGCGAGCGATACCAGATTTCCACCAACCCGCAGCAATACTTCGATGAGAGCGGCACGGCCATCATGCGGCTGAGCAAGGACGTGGCGCAATCCGTTGTGAGCGCCATTCTGGAGAACTTTTAGTGGGTGGGGCATGCGTTAGCCTGCCGAAAAAACCGGTGTTCTTCTGCATTCACCAGCGGCCCAGGGGCCATCGCGGTGAGAGCCGGCAGCCATGACTGCTCCCCAATTCTTGGCGCGCGTGAAGAAAGGCGGTCCGCCCGCTGTTGCGCTGCTGATCGGGCCCGAAGCCTACCAGCGGCGCCAGTTGAAGCGGGCTTTGACCGCTGCCTTCCCGCCTGAGGCCGTCACCACACACGACCTGGCCAAGGCGTCGCTGGCCAGCGTGCTGGACGACGCGCGATCGCTTTCCTTGTTTGCCGTCGCGCGGCTGATCTGGGTGGTGGACGCGGAAGCAGCACTGCCGCGGGGCCGCGCAGCCGAAGCGGAAGGCGACAGCGGAACGGCCGCCGACGGAGACCCGGCGCCGCTGGCTGCCTATGTGAAAGATCCGACCCCCGGCGTCACACTGGTGTTCGAGGCCAGCCGCTTTGATTTTGAAGGCGACGACAAGCGACGACTCGAGCGCGTGGCGAAGTTCTATGCGGCTGTTCCAGAGGTAGTGGAATTGCGCCGGCTCGACGCGCGCTCCGCCCGGCTGGAGGCGGAGCGGCTGGCAACTGCCGCTGGCGCGCACCTGGAGGCGGAGGCGCTCGATGTGCTGGTGGAATCGCTGGGCGCCGACATGGCGCGCATCGCGGTAGAAATCGAAAAGCTGGCAACGTACGCCGGCATACGGCCGCTAGGCGTGGACGACATCGCGGCGCTGGTGCCCGATGCGCGCGCGGCGAGTATCTTCGCGCTGGTCAATGCGCTGGGCCGCCGCGACCGCGCGCGTTCACTGGAAATCCTGGACACGCTGACGCGGGAAGGCGAATACCTGCCGCTGGCGCTGGCGTTCCTCGCCACGCAATTCCGCATGGCACTCGTGGCGCGGGAAGCCAACCTGAAAAGCGCGCAACAGATCCAAGGGCATTTCTCGCGCCTCGGCGTGCCCATGTGGGGATCGCGCGCCGAACAGGTGCAGCAGACCGTCGCAAGGTTCAGCCAGCCGCAACTGGAGCGCGCTATCAAGCTGACCTTCGAGGCAGACCGGGGCATGCGCGACACGCGTCCTGACGACCGCATCGTAATGGAGCGCTTTATTCTGGCCCTGGCCGGCAGCCAGCCGGGCGCCTGAGCGCTCGCCTATTTTTCGAGCTGGCTGTGGCCACGGCGATTGCGCTCTTTGGAGCCGGCTCTGGGGCGGCGCTGGCTACAGTGGGCGGAGTCCTGATTGAGGTTCCGGTGATGCTGTCGGTTTGTTCCTTCTGTAACCGGACACGCCACTGGTTCCCGGAAATGGAAGGCGCGGACTGATTTCAATCGGCCGAACTGGAGGAAGATGTGACACCACGACACTTCAACGTACTGTTCCTGTGCACCGGCAATTCGGCGCGCTCGATTATGGCGGAAGCCATCTTGAATCAGAAGGGCGCGGCGAACTTCACCGGGTACAGCGCAGGAAGCCACCCGGCCGGCAGCGTCCATCCGGAAGCGCTGAGGCAGATCGCGGCTGCCGGCATGCCGACAGACGGGTTGCGCAGCAAGAGTTGGGACGAGTTTGCC